>PPYF01350003.1_pt1 | contig 12167 bp, 9 predicted proteins | sample 1559871 | NCBI WGS metagenome assembly PPYF01 (sample SAMN08240021, study PRJNA423297) | Human gut metagenome, whole genome shotgun sequencing project. | reverse complement strand
TGGAGCTGCTATCCAGATTCGAACTGGAGACCTCATCCTTACCAAGGATGCGCTCTACCAACTGAGCTATAGCAGCACACTCACAGCTCAATTATAATACCATAAACTCTGCCGCATTGCAAGCGTTTTTTGCAAAAAAATCTGGCATTTTGCGTTTTTCTGCCCGGATGCAGAAAAACGGCTGCCGTTTTTCCACGGCAGCCGTCTGCATTGTTGAAACTATCACTCGATGAGGCCGTTCAGCAGGGCCAGGCACTTGCGGCTGTGCAGCTTGCGGATGGCCTTTGCCTCGATCTGGCGGACGCGCTCACGGGTGACGCCGAAGTCGCGGCCCACCTCTTCCAGCGTGCGGGGACGGCCATCGTCCAGACCAAAGCGGAGACGGATGACCTTCTCTTCACGGGGGGTCAGGCTCTTGAGGGCCTGATTGATCTGCTGGGCCACCATGGCGCGGTCAGCAGCCTTGCCGGGAGCCTCGGCGTTCTCGTCGGCGACGAAATCGCCCAGAGAGGAATCCTCTTCCTCGCCCACGGGGCTCTCAAGGCTGGCGGGCTCCTGTGCCATCCGCTGGATCTCACGCACACGCTCGACGCTCATGTCCATGGCCTTTGCCAGCTCTTCCGGGGTGGGCTCGTGGCCGTTCTGGTAGACCAGCTGGTTGGTGGCCTGACGCATCCGGTTGATGGTCTCGACCATGTGCACCGGGATGCGGATGGTACGGGCCTGGTCGGCGATGGCGCGGGTGATGGCCTGACGGATCCACCAGGTGGCGTAGGTGGAGAAGCGGAAGCCGCGGTCGCAGTCGAACTTCTCAGCCGCCTTGATGAGGCCGATGTTGCCCTCCTGGATAAGGTCGAGGAAGGCCAGATTGTGGCCCACGTGCTTCTTGGCGATGGAGACCACCAGACGGAGGTTCGCTTCGCTCAGGCTGCGGCGGGCGTTCAGGCCGTCGCGGCGGGTCTTCAGCAGCTCCTGACGGCGCTCCTCGGTCAGGGGGCCGTTCTCCACAGCCTCCATGGCCTCTTCCTCAGCAGCCTTTTCCTCGGCGTCCACGCTGGGCTTCTCGCTGCCCTCTTCGTCGATGTCCTCGGTGTAGCTGCGGCTGTTCTCGTCTTCCTCGAACGAGAAGCGGGCGCTGTTCTTCTTGATGTACTCGGGCGCACCGTACTTCTGGCGGTCGGCCTGCAGGATATGGGCAGCCTCAGCGCCGGCGTGGATGCGCTTGCTCAGGTCAACTTCCTGCTCCGCGCTCAGCAGAGGGATCTGGCCGATCTGCTTGAGGTAGTTCTTGACGGGGTCGTCCAGCAGCTCATCCATCGCAGCTTTCAGGTCGGCGGGGTTCTCCTCGGCGGCCTCTTCCTCGTCGTCGCCGCCCAGACCCAGCTCGTCGCTGTTGTTCTCGGCGTTTTCCACCTCGGCGATGATGCTGTCCACGTCCAGATTCACATCGGCGTCGGCCTCATCCTCGATGATCTTGATGCCGCGCTCTTCAAGGAGCGTATAGAGCGTTTCCACATCCATCCTGCACTGTGCGGCCAAAGTTTTGGCCTCCTGTGCCGACAGGGTGCCTTCGCCTTTCGTCAACAGTTCCTTCAAAGTCATGCCCATTTCGCTCTCTCCTTCTCACTGCGGGGGAAGCGCCCCGCAAGTGAACTTGTCTCATAGTTTCGGCCTTGCTGCATCAAATGACAAGACCTCCGTTGACGCCGAACACCTGGCCGGTGATGTAGCCGGCGTCTTCTCCGGCGAGGTACAGCAGAAGCTTTGCCACCTCTTCGGCGGTGCCGAGACGGCCCACAGGGGTCTCTTCGGCCAATGCCGCTTTGTCCTCAGCAGTGAACGAAGCCATCATATCGGTGTCGATGACGCCGGGGGCCACGCAGTTCACGGTGATGCCGCTGGGACCTTCTTCTTTTGCCAGCGCCTTGGTCAGGCCGATGAGGCCCGCTTTGGCGGCGGAATAGTGTACCTCGCAGCTGCCGCCGGTCTGGCCCCACATGCTGCTCACGGTGAGGATACGGCCCGCTTTGCGGCGTATCATCCCGGGCAGGGCCAGCTGGCAGAGGTTGAACGCACCGGTCAGGTTGACGTCCAGCATCCGCTGCCACTCTTCCGGCGTGATGTCGGTGAACAGCTTCTGCTGGGCGATGCCCGCGTTGCTCACCAGCACATCCACCCGGCCCAGCGCCTGCTCGGCGGCGCGGAAGGCCAGCTCACAGCTGGCCCGGCTGGCCACGTCACACTGGATGGCCAGTACGCCCGGCAGCTCTTTTTGCAGGGCTGCGGCGGCCTCGGCGTTGGTGTGGTAGAACACCGCCACCCGGCAGCCCGCCGCGTAGAATGCGCGGGCTGCTGCTGCGCCGATGCCCCGGTCGCCGCCCGAGATGAGGACGGTGCGCCCCTTCGCCGCCGGGGCAGTGCTCTGGGGCTCTGCCGCAGATCCCGGCTCGCGTTCCGGTGCCGGTGTGTTCTCCGGCGCAGCGCTGACCGGCGTTTCCCTCGTTTCCTGCACCGGCGGTGCGGCCACAGCCGCTTCTTCCGGCTCGGGCAGGGTCGGCCTGCGCTGTTCGTTCTTCGGCCCGGCGTCTGCAAGGTCAAATGTCAGCTCAAATTCGTCGTTGTACAAGAGTCAAACCCTCCTGTCCACTATTTTCGGCCGCAGCGCCTCTTCGTGTCAAAGCCTCTGCGGCGGGAAAGGAAACAGCTTCCCCCACCCCGCCGGAGCTGCGCTCTGCTCACTTTTTCCGGTCTAGGCCGGCTCTGCGGCGCGCCCGGCGGCATTTGTGTGGTTTCGACAAGTTTCCATTGAATAATATAGCACAATCGGGCGAAAAAATAAAGTGGTCACCGGTGATTTTTTCACGCAGTTCCCACTTTTTTCACAGATTCAGGGGTTCACGGGAGGCTTCCAGCGGGGCTTTGCGGCCCGCCTGGCCCGCAGTGAAACGAAAAATTCCTGCAAAAGCTGCTGTGCCTCATCGGCCCGCAGTCCCTTTTCGATGACGGGGTGATGGTTGAAGGGCTGGGCGAAGAGGTCTGTCACCGAGCCGCAGCAGCCCGCCTTGACATCGGCGGCACCGTACACCACCCGCTTGATGCGGCTGTTGATGATGGCGCCGCTGCACATGGGGCAGGGCTCCAGCGTCACGAACAGCTCACACTGCCACAGCCGCCAGCCGCCCAGCTTTTTGCAGGCCGCGTCGATGGCCAGCAGCTCCGCGTGGTGGAGGGCGTTTTTCTCCGTCTCGCGGGTGTTGTGGGCGGCAGAGATGATCTCTCCGTCCTTCGCCACCACCGCGCCCACCGGCACTTCGCCCAGCGCAGCGGCCTTCCGGGCCTCTTCCAGCGCCGCACCCATCAGCTCAAAATCGGTCATCCCATTCCCCTTTCTGCCAGCCGTGCGGCAAACACGAGGCAGTTATTTATAATATGTAACGCGCTGCCGGGCCATACGCTCTTCGCTTTCCGGGCCGCCCAGCCGAAGATGAGCCCCATGCCCAGCCCATAGGCCCGGGCCGTCCAGCTGCCGTGCAGGGCCGCAAAAATCACCGCCTGCACCACCACAGCCCCTGTGCCGCCCAGCGGCTGCAAAAGATAGAGCGCCCCGCCCCGGAAGGCAAGCTCTTCCGCCAGAGGGGTCACAAGGCAGATGCGCAGCGCAGCCCACCCGAGGGCCGCGCCCTCGGGCAGAGCCGTCTTTTCCGCCGGGAGCAGCAGCTGTGCTCCCGCCGCCAGCAGCCCCCAGAGCACGGCCGCCTCGGCCAGGACCCGGCACTGAGCCGGAAAAGACGTTTTTTCCGGTTCCCTGATCAGTCTTTTCACGGCGCACCCTCCTGTCGGCGGACATTGTACCATACTGCAGCCCCGTTTTGCAAGCAGTTTTTCGTTCATGCGAAGAAATTTTACTCAAAAGATTGACATACTGCCCGGCGTTCTGGTATACTTTGTACGACTTTTTTATGGATTTGTCGTTTTACCAAAGACACACGATGAACGCACCCATGGAGGTACGAACTATATGATACGCATTCTTACCGATTCCGCATCCGACATCCTGCCCGCCGAGGCCGCGCAGCTGGGTGTGGACGTCATCCCCCTCAACGTCACCCTCGAGGACGGCACCGTCATCCGGGACGGCGTGGACCTGACCCCCAGCGAGTACTACGAGCACATGGCCGGCTGCAAAAAGCTGCCCACCACCAGCCAGCCCAGCCCTGAGCTGTTCGAAAAGTTCTACGCCGAGGCCGCTGCCGCCGGAGACGAGGTCGTGGGCATCTTCCTGTCCCATGAGCTGTCCGGCACCTATCAGTGTGCGAAGCTGGCCGCAGACCTGGCCAACGTGGACAACGTCCTCTTCGTGGACAGCACCAATGTCTGCCTCGGCGAGGGTCTGCTGGTGCGTCTGGCCGCACACCTGCGGGACGAAGGCAAGTCTGCCGTCCAGATCGCCGCCACCCTCGAGCACGCCAAGGAGCACCTGCACCTCGTCGCCGCCATCGACGACCTGAAGTATCTGCGCAAGGGCGGCCGTCTGCCCGCCGCCGTCGCCGTGGCCGGCGGGATGCTGGGCATCAAGCCCCTCATCACCATCAAGGAGGGCAAAGTCGCCATGGCCGGCAAGGCCCGGGGTCTGCCCGGCGCATACGTCGCCCTCTTCAAGAAGATCGAGGAGCTGGGCGGCGTCAACCCCCGTTTCCCCTCTCTGGCCGGTTACACCATCAGCCCCCGCGAGGTGAACCCCATCCAGACCTATCTGGTGGACAATCTCGGCCTTTCCGAGCCGCTGGTGCGCCAGATCGGCTGCGTCATCGGCACCCACGCCGGTCCCGGTGCGTTTGGTCTGGCCTTCTTCGATAACGGGCTGGTCATCGACTAAGAGTATATAGGAAGAGGCTGCTGTGCATCTGCACGGCAGCCTCTTTTCGTTTTTCCTTACAGCATATCCGTGATGAGCTTGCCCAGCAGGAGCACCAGCACCACGAGCATCATGGGGCGGATGAACTTTGCGCCCTTTCTCAGGGCGAAGTGAGAGCCGATGATGTTGCCGACGATGTTGCTGATGGCGCAGGGGATGCCCACCGGAAAGACCACCAGCCCGCTGCTCAGATAGGTGAAGAGGCTGGCGTAGTTGCTGGCGAGGTTGAGCACCTTGGCGTTGCCGTTGGCGGTGCGCAGGTCGAAGCCCATCAGGCTGGTGAAAGCGATGATGGCAAAGGTCCCGGTGCCAGGCCCCACCATGCCGTCGTACAGACCGATGCCAAAGCCGATGCCCAGGGCCAGCAGGGCCTTTTTCAAATTCAGGGTGCCGTCGTCCCGGTTCTCGTCCGGGAGGTTGCGACGCCACAGGATGATGACCGCCGCGATGGGCAGGATGATGAACATCATCATCTGCAGCACCTCATCGCTGAGCATCAGGACGATGTGTGCGCCCAAGGCACTGCCCGCAAAGCTGCCGATGGCAGCGAGGATGCCGACCTTGAGGTTCATCGCGCCGTTCTTGAAGAAGCTGGCCGTGGCGAACGTCGTGCCGCAGGCGGCGCTGAATTTGTTGGTGGCGTAAGTATAGTGAGGCGGCAGGCCCGCGAAGAGATAGGCCGGCAGACTGATGAGTCCGCCGCCACCCGCTGCCGAATCCACAAAGCCCGCAAAGCCGGTCATGAACACCAGAAATGCCATCATCGGCAGGCTGATTTGAATACCCATTGTTATGATTCCCCTTAATATTCCTATTTCTTCCACGATTTTACTTGTACAGCTCACCCTCGCAGGCCAAAATCTGGTCGAGTATCATCCGGGACACCCGGGCGCCGTAGACCATGGAGGGATGGTCATTGTACTCGATGATGTCGTGGAAGTCCTTGTTCATCAGGACGATGACATACTCGCCGTAGGGGGTGTGGACGATGCCGCCGTCGTTGCGGCAGGCGTTCATGCTGCCGCTCTTGCTGGCCACCCAGATGAGTTCCGGCTCGCCTGTCTCCTCGCAGTCGAGATAGAACTGAGGGAAGTCGTGGGTCAGCATGGTATTATAATGCTGCTGATGGAAGATGGCCAGCATCTCGGCGCTGGCCTCAGCGCTGACGAGCGTTCCCTTTGCCACCTGCGCAAACAGCGAGGCGTAGTCCCGGGGCGTCGTGGTGCCGAGGTCGTCGTAAAGATCAAAGTGGAGCGGGTTGTGCAGGACGGTGTGGGCAAAGCCCATCTCCCGGATGCAGGCGTTGATGGTGTCCAGCCCCAGATAGTCGATGACCATGTTGGTGGCGATGTTGTCGGAGCAGATGATCATCATGGTGGCGGCGTCTTTAACTTTCAGACTTGCGCCCACGCCCAGCGCCCGGAGCATACCGGAGCCGTCCACAAAGTGCTCGGGCTTGTAGGTGATTTTTTCCTCGAGACTGGCTTTGCCCCGGCTGGCCTGCAGATACAGGGCTGCGAGGATATATGCCTTGATGGTTGAAGCCGTCTCAAATTCCTCGTCAGCGCCGATCTCGACCGTGTGGCCGTGCAAATCGTCCACAAAGACGCTCATCTTGCCCTGATAGGAATACAGCTCGGCTGCAATACGCTTTTCCAGCGTCATGTTTTTATCCATTTTGGAATCTCCCTGTCGTTTTATACATTATTTAGAGATTTTCTTCGAAGAACCGCCGGGCGTTGCGGTAGAAAATAGCCTCCACCTCGTCCTCGGTGAAGCCCTCGCGGCGGAGTGCGTCGGCCAGCAGCGGGAGCTTGGAGCAGTCGTCCATTTCCAGCTTGCCGCCGATGCCGTCGAAGTCACTGCCCAGACCGATGATCTCAATGCCGCCCACCTGCTTGAAGTGGGCCGCGTGCTTTGCCATCAGGGCCGTGGTGCTGCGGCAGAGCTTTTCTTCGGGCTGGTTGTCGAGGAAGCCGCTGCAGTAGTTCAGACCCACGAGGCCGCCCTTGTTGGCGAGGGCGCGGATCATCTCGTCGGTGAGGTTGCGGCAGTGGGGTGCGAGGGCGCGGCAGTTGGAGTGGCTGGCCGCAAAGGGGCGGGTGGAGTGCTCCACAATGTCCCAGAAGCCCCTGTCGGACAGGTGGCTCACGTCTGCGATGATGTGCAGACGCTCCATCTCAGCCAGGAACTCGAAGCCCTTTTCTTTCAAGCCCGTCTCGGTGTTGGGGGCGCAGGGCCAGATGTTGTGGCCCCCGCCGGGGACGACGTTGGGGCTGGCAAGCTCGTTCTCGTGGTTCCAGGTCAGGGTCATCATGCGGACGCCCAGCTCGTACATCCGGCGCAGCACGCCGATGCTGCCCTTGCAGCAGCCGCCCTCTTCGATGGTAAGCATTCCGCTGATCTTGCCCTCGGCGGCGTTCTTGAGGATGTCAGAGGGTTGATACACCGGTGCAATATCCTCCGGGTATTTTTCCATGATGCGTTTGAAGACGTCGATTTCTTCCAGCGCCGTCACCAGCGGGTCGGCGCCGGGGGTCTTGTCGCCCAGATTGACAAAGGCGGCGAAGCACTGCAGCATATAGTCGCCCTTTTTCAGTTTCTGCAAGTCGATGTGCAGATCATTCTGCGCAAAGCTCTTGGGCGTACCCGCCTTTTCGGCGTAGCGCAGCTCACTCAGGGTGTCACAATGTAGATCAAAGACTTTCATAGTTATCTCCTTTTAGAAAATACTCCCCACCGCATACAAACACTTCACCAGATCCTCCCGATACAGCGGGTCGCTCGGCTCAAGGCTGTTGATGACCACACCGCCGCTGACGGCGGCACCGGTGGAGTGGATATACCGCCCTTCGCCCAGATAAAGCGCCACATGGCCGGGGAAGAAGAGCGCATCGCCGGGCTTTTTGTTCTCGAAGGCCACCTCATGCATCGGCCAGCCCTCGATGATCTTTGCGTCGCGGTAGATGAGCACACCGCACTGCATATAGGCGCTGCTGACGAGGCCCGAGCAGTCGATGCCCCGGCCCGACTTGCCGCCCCAGCGGTACTCGGTACCCATATACTTCTTTGCCTGCTCACAGACAGCGGCGCGGAAGGCATCTTCGCGGCCGCCGTACCAGCGTGCCACAGCTTCCGGCACGAGCTTTTCCGCCGTCGTGTCCAGCGTCTCGGCCAGCGCGTCATTGAAAGCAAGGCCCTCTCTCTGGGAGAAGACCGCCGTCATCTCATATTTCACCGGCTCCAGCGCCACGTCCCGGACATAGCCTGTCCGGCCATCCGTCAGCAGGACTTTCGCCCAGCCCTTGTGGGCCTCGGCCTCTTCGGCCGTCTCAGGCTGGCGGCGGAGAACGTCTCCCCGCTCCAATTCCATCATCCGGACGCCCTGCACCTTGGGCAGGCTGAGGACATCCGTAGCGCGGCCCACGAGAACGAGGTCTGCCCCCAGATACTCCCACAGCTCCTCCTCGCGGACAAACTGCAATTCCCGCTGATTCACATAGCCATGGTAGCCGTAAAAGCTGACCACTTCGGCCACATCGGGCGGAAGCTGGACGCCCGCAGCGGTCACGCCGCCGGGCGCAGTCCGCACCTGACAGGCCTGCCCATACAGGCCCTCGTCTCCGATGGTGGAGACAAGACCCTCCTCGCCCTCTTTGATGGTCTGGGGCAGGTCATAAATAGTGCCTACTGGCACCGAAAATAATGCGTATTTCATGGTTCGCTCCCTTCCAGCAGCTGCAGCAGCTCATCCGGCCGCATCGAGAGGATGGCACCATCGGCGGTGCCGGTCACGGTGTCGGCCAGCGACTGCTTGGCCTGCTGCAATTCCACGATTTTTTCTTCAATGGTATCCTGTGCAATGAGCTTATACACCTGCACCGGGTTCTGCTGGCCGATGCGGTAGGCGCGGTCGGTGGCCTGATTCTGGGCGGCGACATTCCACCACGGGTCGTAGTGGATGACGATGTCCGCCGCCGTCAGGTTAAGGCCGGTGCCGCCGGCCCGCAGCGAGATGAGGAAAACGCTCACCTCTCCCCCGTTGAACCGCCGGACCAGCTCCGCCCGGACGGGCTTCGGCGTCGAGCCCTGCAGCGTAAAGTGGCTGATGCCCTCGGCGTCCAGACGCTTTGCCAGCAGCTCGAGCATCGAGGTGAACTGGCTGAACAGCAGGATGCGGTGGCCGCCCTCCACAGCGCTGGAGACAAGCTCCGCGCAGGCGTCCAGCTTGGCGCTGCCGCCCTCCCAGTTGTCTGCGATAAGGCGCGGGTCGCAGCAGATCTCGCGCAGCCGCATGAGGACGGCAAACACCGCCATCTTGTCCTCGGGCTTTGCGGCCTGCAGCTTCTCCCGGGCGTCCACCACAGCGGCCAGATAGAGCTTGCGCTGCTCCTCTTCCAGCTCGATGCGGTAGACGTTCTCGGTCTTGGGCGGCAGCTCCTTGAGCACATCCGACTTCATGCGGCGGAGGATGAAGGGGCCGGTCAGCTGATTGAGACGCCGCACGGCGGTCTGGTCTTCCTCCTGCACGATGGGCTTCTCGAACCGGCTGCAAAAGCTCTTGTAGGGCGGCAGATAGCCCGGCATCAGGAAGGAGAAGATGCTCCACAGCTCGCCCAGCCGGTTCTCCACCGGCGTACCGGTGAGGGCAAACCGCACCCGGCTGCGCACTTTGCAGACAGCCTTGTATTTCTGGGTGGTGTGGTTCTTGATGGCCTGTGCCTCGTCGAGGATGCAGGCGTAAAACTCCTGTCCCTCGTAAAGCGCCTCGTCACGCCGCAGTAGATCGTAGCTGGTCACCACGAGGTCGGCGGCGGGCCAGCTCTCAGCCAGCTCGGCACGGTGGGCGGCGTCGCCGTCCACCACCACGCAGGAGAGTTCGGGCGTGAATTTCTGACACTCCTCGGCCCAGTTCAGCACCAGCGAGGCCGGGCAGACGATGAGGCTGGGCAGAGTCTGGCCGTTCTGCTTCATGGCCAGCAGGTAGCTCAGCACCTGCACCGTCTTGCCCAGGCCCATATCGTCGGCGAGGATGCCGCCCATGCCGTAACCGTCCAGCGTCCGCAGCCAGCGGTAGCCGTCCCGCTGATATTTGCGCAGGGTCTTTTGCAGGGAGACAGGCGGGGCATACTCGCTGTCCTTGACGGCGTGGAAGCTCCGGCTGATGCGCCGGAAGGCGTCATCCCGGTTGAAGCGCACACCGGTCTGGCCTGACAGCGCCCAGTCGAGGCTGGGCGCACGGTAAAGCGGAAGCTGCGCATGGTTCTGGCCCAGCTTTGCGCCGGAGAGCTCCAGCGTTTCGTTCAGTTCGTCCAGCACTTCCAGCGAGTCATCCAGCCGCAGCAATCGGCCATCCCGCAGGCGGTGGTAGCGCTTTTTCTGGTGGAGCGACTTGAGCAGAGCTTTCAGCTCGCTCACCGGGAATTCGCCAGTGTCCACCTCCAGATCAAGCACACTGCCCTGTACCGACACACCTACCGAGATTTTCGGCGGCGCAGCCTGCAAGTCGCGGAATGCATCGCTGAGGTAGACTTCGCCCTCCGCCAGCAGGGCAGGCACACCCTCTTCAAGGAAAGTAACAAGGGTATCCTCGTCGTCTGTGCCATATTCGGCGGGGCTTGAGTCGGTCTGCTGGGTCAGATAAGTTTGGAGCAGTCGGCCTGCCCGACGCTCTGCGCGGGCGTCCCTCAATAAATCGGTCGGGGCCGCAAAAGGCGTCACCCGGTCTTCCCCATACAAAAATTCCGGGTGGGCGCGGACGGCCCCCATGTGGGGCGCATCCAGATAAAACTGCACCACCGGCTCCAGCGGTATCTGATTCAAAAGCAGCCGGTCAGGGTCGTCGATGGTGATCTTCCGGCCCAGCTCCGGCAGCACGAAGCTGCAAAACGACACGGCATCCTTGCTGGTGAAAAAGAGTCCGCTGCCGCAGAGGGCGTTCAGCGCAGGCAGCAAACGGGCCGCTTCGGCTCGTTCCAGCTTCCAGATGGTGTCTTCATTATAAAGGTAGCTGTAGTCGAGGCCCTGCAATGTGTACAGACTGGGCTCTACCACGATGTGTACGCCGCCCCTCTTCTTCTCGACCCGCAGCGTCAGCGCGGGCAGACCCTTTCGCAAGGCGTAACCGCCCACCTCGCCCCTCGGCTCATATAACGCCACCAGTTCATCCAGCAGCTCACCCGACAGCGGCACACTTCCAGCGGGACCATTTGCGATGCTGCGGGTCGGGCGGCCTGTGGCGGCTTCCACGCTCTTTACCGTGTCCTGCTGGCGGCGGAGCAGCGTCAGAATTTTCTGCGCCTCGGAGGTAAAGGCGTCCCACCGGTGGACAAAGGCCAGCGTTTTGCCGTAGCTGACGCTCCGCTCCTTCTCGATGGCCGTCAGCAGTTCCGGGATGCTTTTGACGACATACTGCCGCCCGCCGTCCGAAATGCGGAGGCGCAGCAGCGGCGGCTGTCCGGAGTAGTCCAGGATGAGCTCCGGTTCCAGTTCCGCGAAGCCTCGCTGCTGGCCGTCCGAGGCCGTCAGACTCTCCACCTCGGACAGCGCGTCCTCCTGATAAGCCCGGAGAAGCTCCTGCGCCTGCACATCCGAGACGGGTTCATCGCCTCGCCATTTCCTGCCGAACAGCATCTCGAGGCCGGAGACATAGCTATCCTTCCGGGCTGCGGCTTCTTTAGCAAATTCTGTCCCGCGCTGCACACCCGGGATGTCCAGCAGTGCCTTCTTTTCCGGTTTTGACTCCGTCTTTTCTTCCGGCTCATCCACCTCGTGCAGCAGCAGCGCACCGATGTGCTTGCAGCAGGGACCTTCGCCATTTTCATTGAAAGGGCAGGTACAGCTGGCGCTGACGAAACTGCCGTTCTGGCGCAGCCATGCCTGCGTGCGGTAGAGGTTCCGGCCGCTGCCCCGCACGTCGGCGCTCAGATGGCGCACGCCGTTCTCCGCTGTCTCACATTCCAGATCCTGCACCCGGTTCTCGTATGCCTTGGCCCGTGCATAGATCGTGCTGCCCAGCAGATAGCGGATCTCTTCTCTGTCCATGTCTCTGCCCTCCCTCTTGCAAGCGTCCTATTGGTTAAGCATACCGCACCCGCCGACCAGATGCAAGAGCTTTGGACGAAAAAAGCAAAAAGAAAACGCCCTAAGATCTCTCTTAGAGCGTTTTGATCAAGTCGGCGACTACCTATTTTCACAAGCCGTTTCCAGCTAACTATCTTGGGCACGAGTGAGCTTAACTGCTGTGTTCGGA
>PPYF01268827.1_pt1 | contig 12170 bp, 11 predicted proteins | sample 1559871 | NCBI WGS metagenome assembly PPYF01 (sample SAMN08240021, study PRJNA423297) | Human gut metagenome, whole genome shotgun sequencing project. | reverse complement strand
GTTTTACGGGGGAGGGGCCCGGGGCTTGATTCTCTTCTTGCCTGCCCGTATTCTGTGCCCGTTTTTCAAGTCGTTTGAACCCTGTATCCTTTTTACGGGAAACCATCATGTCCGACCTTTCTCTTTTGGAGCAGGCTCTTTCCTTTGTCCTGCATATCGATCAGCACCTCTTCGCGCTCGTCGCCGAATACGGGGCCATGCTGTATCTCTTCCTGTTTATCGTGGTCTTTTGCGAGACCGGCCTTGTGGTCACGCCGTTTTTGCCCGGCGATTCGCTGCTGTTTGCGGCGGGAACCGTTGCCGGAGCGGGGCACCTCAGCTACCCCGTGTGCATGCTGGTCCTGTTGGGTGCGGCGGTGCTCGGGGACGCCGTGAACTACGAAATCGGGCGGCATGTCGGACCAAGCATCTTCAACCGGGAGACGCGGTTCCTGAACAAGCAGCACTTGCTCAAGGCCCACGCCTTTTATGAGAAACACGGTGGCAAGGCCATCATTCTGGCCCGGTTCATCCCCGTCGTGCGGACGTTCGCGCCGTTTGTGGCGGGCGTCGCGCTCATGTCGCCGGTCAAGTTCCTGTCCTTCAACATCACCGGGGCGATTCTCTGGGTGGCCGGTCTGGTGTCCGCCGGGTATTTCCTCGGCAACATCCCGGTCGTGAAGAACAATTTCAGCATCGTCATCTACGGCATCATCGTCGTGTCCGTGCTTCCCGTCGTCATCGAGTTCATCCGGGCGAAGATGAAGAGAAAGTGAAGATGGGAAGGGGGACCCGGTTGTGCCTTTCCAACGGCTCGACAGCTTTCCCATAATGCGTTTTCGGCATTTCCCCAAACGAAAAACGGGGAACGCCTGACGTCGGCAGGGCGCCTGAAGAACGAACCGGTTCCGCATCCAGTATACTGGACACGGAACCGGTTCGTTTTTCAGGTAGTGTACGGGGGAGCCCCTTGCCGCCGGAGGCTTCGTCTTTACTGTCGGATGAATTTCAGCGAAGCGCAGGCCTTTTTAGTCTGGGCTTCGAACTTCGCGGCGTCCTTTTCGAGGAACATGGCGCTGACCGTGGCGCCTTCGCCGCCGTTGGGGTAGTGCCGCGTGATGCTGACGAGTTCCGGGCGGTTGTCCTGTGCGGGGATGGTCATCTGTACGTCAAGGGCGCTGAGGCCGTTGTTTTCGACCCTGCCGCAGGTGGTTTCGACCTTGCCGAGGTGCTGCGCCGTGTTGCCGCTGAACTTCTTGCACAGTCCGGCGATCTGGTCGGCGTCCATCTTGGCGAATTCGGCTTGGGTGGTCGGATCGGAGCTCTTGAGGACGGTCAGTTTGGGAAAGCCCTTGTCCGGGCCCTGTGCGAGCAGCATGATGTCGGGATTGCCCTGTGCGACCTCTAGCATGATGGCTTTGGGAAGCACCTGCCAGTTGTCGGGCAGCTCAATGGAAACATTGCCGGCTTTCTGGGTGACGTCGGCGGCCTGAGCCTGCGCGCAGAGCCCGAACGACAGGAGTCCGGCCAGAGCGAGAGCGAAAACGGAACGCATGTTTTTCCTCCTCTCATAACATGTGATATTTACATATGTTAAAAGGCCTACGCGGGGGCGTATGAGATGTCAACGGCGTTAGCGATGGGAGCCGTGAGGATGTCGGTGTCCAGAGCGCGGGGCGCATGCTGGCGGAACCGGTGAGCCGCCGGGCGGATGTTCGGCGCATCCGGGCGGTACTCCGGGATGCTGGGGGAGCGGTGCGGAGATGGGAAGGGCGGATTCCGTCACTGAGCGCACGGGAAAGGCGTTCCGGTCGGAAAGGGACGGAAACAGGCGCATGGCGTTTTTTCTGGGCAGAGGCCGCCGTTGTCCGGGAAAGGGGGATTTTTGCCTGAGCGTGCCGCGTCGGGGTGCAGGATAAAAAAATACCGGCATGGACAGTCCGGCACGGGGAGCTTATAGAGTGCTGTGGAGGTATGACCATGAACGAAAAACACAACGTATTCGCCGTTGACGAAAACGCGTATCCCCCGCTGGACGGGCCGGAACTGTTTGAAACGCTGGCGATGGGCGCGGGAAGCGTCCGCGTGGAACGCATCGTGTCCAACGGGCAGGTGACGCCCGAGGGCGAATGGTATGATCAGGATTTGGACGAATGGGTCGTGGTGCTCGAAGGGGAAGCCCGCCTGCGCTACATGAACGGCGATGAAGTCGGGCTGAAGCGCGGCGACACGCTGTTCCTGCCCAAACACAGGAAACACCGCGTGGTCTACACCAGCGCGCCGTGCATCTGGCTGGCCGTCCATGCGGATTCGCTGGCCCCGAAACCGGCGGTGTCCGCGGCCTGAGCCGTCCCGTCAACGCGCGGCAGGGGAATTCTTCGCTGGAAGGATTCCTTTTTTTGCGCCGTGCGTACGGCACGAAAAAAGGGTTTGCCGTGAAGCAAACCCTTGAATCCTCAGTGGTCGGGATGGCGCGATTTGAACGCGCGGTCTCTGCGTCCCGAACGCAGCGCTCTACCAGACTGAGCCACATCCCGTGAAGAAGCCCTTTTTAGCCCGAACCGGGACGGATGACAAGCGTTTTTTTGCCCTTTCCGCGAAAAAGGCAGGGGTATAAGGTGATAAATTGTGTTGAAACAATGTGTTATCCTAAAAAGCGGCCTTGGGGATTTTCTTGACCCTTTGACCCGCCTCATGTAGAGGTTGCGTGAAAGAGAAGGTCTGGAGACTGTCTTCGGAAGTGCCGGAACAGGCGCCCCGGATGCGCCGGACAGGGGGCCTTTTCGCAACAGTCTGCAATACGGGCGGATCGATCGGGGCATTCGGAAGGGCGTTTTGCGGCGTCGTTTTCGGAAGCCGTCGACCGCCGGTGAGAGAACGGAGGCAGTCGGAAAGCATGACCGGACAGGACAACATCATCGAATTGAGGGGCGTGGACAAATCTTTCGAGGACACTCGCGCGCTCGGCGGCATCGACTTGAGCATCAGCAACGGCGAGTTTCTGACCCTCCTTGGACCTTCCGGCTGCGGCAAGACGACCATCCTCAGAATCCTTTCGGGCTTTGAAACCCCGGATGCCGGGGAAGTGTTCATCGGCGGCCAGCGGATGAACGACGTTCCGCCCGAGCGTCGTCAGGTCAACACCGTCTTCCAGAATTACGCGCTGTTCCCGCACATGAGCGTGCGCGACAACGTGGCCTTCGGGCTCAGGATGCAGTCCTGTCCCAAGGGCGAAATCGACGGGCGGGTCATGGAAGCCCTGCGGATGGTGCATCTGGAACAGTATGCGGACCGTCGTCCGCATCAGCTTTCCGGCGGACAGCAGCAGCGCGTCGCCATCGCCCGCGCCGTGGTCAACAAGCCGCTGGTGCTGCTCCTCGACGAGCCGTTCAGCGCCCTCGACTACAAGCTCCGCCGGGCCATGCAGCTTGAAATCAAGCGCCTCCAGCGCCGTCTCGGCATCACCTTCGTCTTCGTGACCCACGATCAGGAAGAGGCGTTCGCCATGTCCGACCGCGTGGTGGTCATGAATCAGGGACGCATCGAGCAGACCGGCACCCCGCAGGAAATCTACGAGGAGCCCGCCAATCTCTACGTGGCCCGCTTCGTGGGCGAGATCAACATCCTGCCCGCCAGAATCATGTCCGTGCCCGCCGACGGCATGTACATCGCGGACATCAGCGGGCGGCGGTTCACCCTGCGCACCACGCGGGCGTTCGCGGCGGGCGACCGGGTCAACGTGCTGCTCCGCCCCGAGGACATCCGGGTCTACGCCCACGACGACGAACAGCCCGAGGGGCCGTATCTGACCGGGCGCATCGAGGAAACCGTCTACAAGGGCGCGACCGTGGACATTTCCATCGCCCTCGACAACGGCGAAACCCTTTCCGTCGCCGAGTTCTTCAACGAGGACGACGCGGAAATCAGCTACAACCGGGGCGAGCGCGTTGCCGTGACCTGGGTGGACGGCTGGGAAGTGGTGTTGCCGTATGAAGCAGACTAGAGCCTTTTTCAACCGCTTTTCCATCGGCGTCACCGCGTTGTGGCTGTGCCTGTTCGCGCTGTTGCCGAACATCGGCCTGCTGGTGGTGACCGTGCTGACGCGCGGGGAACAGGATTTCGTGCTTCCGCAGTTCACGCTGGACAACTATCTGCGCCTGCTGGACCCCACCTTTCTGAAAATCCTCTGGGAATCGCTGTGGCTGGCCTTCTTGAGCACGCTGGCCTGCCTGCTGGTGGGCTATCCGTTCGCCTACCGCATCGCGCGGGCGGGCGCAAAATGGAAGCCGTGGCTGCTCCTGCTGGTCATCATTCCGTTCTGGACGAACTCGCTCATCCGCACCTACGCCCTCATCCTGATCCTCAAGGCCAACGGCCTGATCAGCACGCTGCTGGTCTGGCTCGGGATCACGGACAGGCCGATCTCGCTCATGTACGGCGATTTCGCGGTGTTCATGGGCATCCTATATACGTTCCTGCCGTTCATGGTGCTGCCGCTGTACGCCTCCATCGAGAAGCTGGACAGCCGCCTTCTGGACGCGGCGCGCGACCTCGGGGCCAGCGGGTTCCAGTCGTTCTGGCACGTGACCCTGCCGCTGACCCTGCCGGGCATCATCGCGGGTTCCATGCTGGTGTTCCTGCCGTCGCTCGGGGCGTTCTACATCCCCGAAATCCTCGGCGGGGCCAAGAGCATGCTCATCGGGAACTTCATCAAGAACCAGTTCATGGTGGCCCGCGACTGGCCGCTGGGCGCGGCGGCGAGCACCATTCTGACCCTGCTGCTGGCCCTGCTCATCGTGGTGTACCGGATCGCCAACAGGAAGGTCGCCCGCGACCGTACGGACGAGGTGGCGTAACATGATGCGGAAACTCGGCAATCTGTGGCTCTGGCTCGTCTATGCGTTCCTGTTTCTGCCCATTTTCGTGGTGATCGTCTATTCCTTCAACGCGGGGAAATACACGTCGGCGTGGAAGGGCTTCACGCTCAAGTGGTACGGTCAGCTTTTCGGCAACGCGGCGCTCATCGACGCGGTGGTGAACACGCTTTCGGTGGCCGCGCTGGCGGCTTCGCTGGCGACGCTGCTTGGGGTGCTCGCGGCCCTGTGCCTCAAACGGACGGATTTCCCGGGCCGCCAGCTCCTGCACGCCTCCCTGTACGTCCTCACGGTATCGCCGGAGATGGTCATGGGGATTTCGCTGCTGATCTTCTTCATCAGCGTGAAGCTGCCGCTCGGGTTCGTGTCCATGCTCGTCGCGCACACGACGCTCGGGCTGCCCTTCGTGGCCCTGACCGTGCTGGCGCGGCTGGCGGAGTTCGACGAGCATCTGGTGGAGGCGGCGCGCGACCTCGGCGCGACCGAGGCGCAGGCGTTCCGCTATGTGATCCTGCCGGTGATCATGCCCGCCGTGGTCGCGGGGTGGCTGCTGGCGTTCACGCTGTCGATGGACGACGTGCTGATCAGTTTCTTCGTCGCCGGGCCGACCTTCGAGGTCCTGCCCCTGCGCATCTACTCGATGGTGCGTCTCGGCGTGAAGCCGGACATCAACGCGCTCTCCGCGATCATGTTCTGCGTCACCATCGCGCTCGTCGTCCTCGCCTTTTGCCTGTCGCGGCCCAAGAAAAAGGTTTAGGAAAGGCACGGGGGAGGGCGCTTTTTCAAAAAGCTCCCTTTTCCGGCCCCCCCGCAAAAACGTTGACCGGTTGGGAGGTTGCGCGGCGGGAGTTCGGGAAACGTCTTGATGGAAAGGCCGCGTGACGGAAATTCCGCCGCGCGGCTGTTCTTTTTGCCCAAAGCGTCGTATCATATCGGAAACGGCCTCCTCGTCGCCCGTTCCCCAAAGACGAAAGTCTTCGGAGGGAGCGAGGGGCGTAGGGGAGGGGAGAGGGAAGCCCTTCTCCAGAAGGGTTCCCTCTCTCCCCTCCCCCACATTTCATACACCTTTCAATTTCATAAGGAACTCGCGTGAAAAAACTCCTCGTTGCGCTTGTCGCGCTGCTGATCGGCGCTTCTCCGGCTTTTGCGGACGAAGCGAAGGAACTGAACGTGTTCAGCTGGTCGGAATACATTCCTCAGGAGGTCGTCAACGGCTTTACGAAGGAGACAGGCATCAAGGTGGTGCTCTCCACCTACGAATCCAACGAGGCCATGTACGCGAAACTCAAGCTGCTCGGCGGCAAGGGGTATGATCTGGTCATTCCTTCCGGCTACTTCGTGGAAGTGATGGCGCAGGACAACCTGCTCGCCACGCTCGACAAGAGCAGGATCGCGGGGCTCGACAACCTTGATCCCGCCTCCCTGAACCAGCCCTTCGACAAGGGCAACGCCCTGACCGTTCCCTACATGTGGGGCACGGTGGGGCTGCTCGTGAACAAGAAGGCCGTGGACGTCTCCGCCGTCAAGAGCTGGAAGGACCTCGCCCGTCCCGAATTCAAGGGCAAGGTGCTCCTCTCCGACGACCTGCGGGATACCTTCGGCGTGGCTCTGAAGGCCTGCGGCTATTCCATCAACAGCACCAATCCCGACGAGATCAAGGCCGCGTACGAGTGGCTCAAGGCCCTGAAGCCCGCCGTGCGCGTGTTCGACGTGACCGCCACCAAGCAGGCCTTCATCAGCGAGGAAGTGGTCGCCGGGCTGGCGTGGAACGGCGACGCCTTCATCGCCATGCAGGAAAACCCGGACCTCGAATTCATCGTGCCCGAGGAAGGGCTGTTGATCTGGCTCGACAACTTCGCCATCCCCGCCGGAGCCGAGCACAAGGAGAACGCCTACAAGTTCATCAGCTATCTGATGCGCCCCGAAGTCGCCAAGCTCTGCGTGGAGGAGTTCAACTATTCCACGCCGAACAAGGCCGCCGAGAAGATTCTTGAGCCGGAATACGCCGAGAGCAAGGTCATCATCCTTGATCCCAAGGAAGTCGCCGCCGGCGAAGTCACCACCAACGTGGGCAAGGCCCGCGAACTGTACGAAAAGTATTGGGAACAGCTCAAGGCCGGGGACTAGTCCTGCGGATGTGGGCTGAACGGACGGGATGGGGGCCGTTCCCCGGAACGGTTCCCCCCTTTCCGGGGTTCCTTCTTCCCTTCAAGGCCGTTCGTGTCTTTTGCCCCTGAATCCGGCGTTCGCGAAACGCCGGACGGGGAAGAGGACGGTCGCACATGCGGGGACGTATGTTCGGAAAAAACGGGCTGACGCGCGGACGCGACACGGCGCAGGAGCGGTATGCGGCGATCGGCAAGCTGGCGCTGGCGGCGTCGCTGCTCGGCGCGGTGCTGATCTGGCGGGCCGGGGCGTGGCTGTACGCGGACGTGCCGCTGGAGCATGCGGACGTCATCGTGGTGCTCGGCGGCGAATCGGGCCAGCGGGTCGTCGGCGCGGCGGAACTGTACCATCGGGGCGTGGCCCCGAGGGTGTTCGTGACCGGCTCCGGCGACGGCGGGCTCATCGCCCGGCGGCTGGAGATGGCGGGCGTGCCGGGCGTCGCGTTCGAAGCCGAATCGCGCAGCACCTACGAGAACGCCGTCATGACCCGGAAGGCGCTGGAAGCCTCGGCTCCGCGCTCCGTCATGCTGGTGACGAGCTGGTACCACACCGGGCGGGCTCTCGCCGTGTTCCGGGAGGTCTGGCCGGGCGTGACCTTCGGCGTGCATCCCGTTCAGGCGGGACGGACGTTCAACGGTCGTTTCCGCGTCTATGAAGCGGGCTATATCGTTTCCGAGTACGTCAAGAAACTCTGGTACTTGCTGCGCTACGGCATCGCCTGAGTTCCCTTTCCGATCCAAACGTTTTCAAGGAGCCGCATGCACGGACTTGATCTCATGTTGCACGGGCCGATCGTGCGGACGTTTTTGCGGTACTGCATCCCGTGGACGCTGGCGATGCTGTTCCAGTCCTCGGCGGCGGTGGTGGACGGCTTTTTTGTGGGCCGATATGTGGGGGCCTTGCCGCTGGCGGCTCTGAGCCTCGTCATGCCGCTGTACTCGTTCTTTCTCGGCATCAGCGTCATGTTCGCCTCGGGCGGGGCCGTACGCGCCGGGAAATACCTCGGGGAAGGCAGGCCGGAGGCGGCTTCCGCCGTCTTCACCAAAACCATCGTCGGGCTGGTCGCCGTCAGCTCGCTTGCGGCGGCGGGCATGCTGGCGTTCAGCCGGGAGCTGGTCGCCTTTCTCGGTGCGGAGGAGGCCCTGATCGTCCCCGCCGAAACCTACCTGCGCGGCCTGCTGCTGTTCGGGCCGATGATCCCCAGCGGGATGGCGCTCTCGTACTTCGTCCGCGTGGACGGCAAGCCCGCGTTGGCCTCGGGCGGCCTCATGCTGAGCGCGCTCATCAACATCGTTCTGGACGCCGTCTTCATTTCTCTGTTCGGCATGGGCGTGGAGGGCGCGGCCTACGCGACCGGCATCGCCTATACGATCTCCACGGGCATCCTGTGCCTGCACTTCTTCACGCGCGAGGCCAAATGCCGCTTTACCCGCAGGCTCGGGGCGTGGAAGGAAGTCGCGCTCGCCTGCTGGAACGGGGTTTCCGAGCTGATCAACGAAGCCTCCATCGGGCTGGTGATCATGTTCATCAACTGGATTCTGCTGGCCCGCGTCGGCTCCTACGGCGTGGCGGCGTTCACCATCATCAACTACGCGGCGTGGTTCGGCTCCTCCGTCGCCTACGCCATCAGCGACTCCCTGTCCCCGCTGGTGAGCGCGAACTTCGGGGCCCGGAACTTCGTCCGCGTCCGGCGGTTCCTCGCGCTGGCCCTGTGCCTCGTGTTCGGCAACGGGCTGGTGCTGTTCGGCGCGTTCGCCCTGTATCCCGAACTGCTGTTGGAAATCTTTTTGCCCGGTGAGGGCAAGGTCGTGACGGTGACGCTGGAGTTCATCGACTGGTTCAAGCCCGCGTTCCTGTTCAGCGGGGCGAACATGGCGCTGGCGAGCTTCTTTACCGCGCTGCACATGGCGGGGGCTTCCGCCGTGGTGGCGTCCCTGCGGAGCCTGCTGTTCCCCATCGGGTTTCTGTGGCTGCTGCCCCGGCTGTTCGGCAACGTGGGCGTCTACGCGGCGATCCCCCTGGCGGAGCTGTGTACGCTGTTCGTGGCCACCGCGATTTTCGCGATGAGCCGGGAGCGGTTTTGCGGGAGCGCGCGCCGCCGTTCCGGGCGTGCGGCCTGAGCCGGGCGGAACCCGCGGATGTTCGGATTCCCTCCGGCGGCGCGGGCAAGGCACCCCCTTTCCTCATTGGAATGATTGACATTCGTCTTCTTCAATGTGTTACGAAAAAAGAAAAAGTGTCACGTTTCCCCCTGTTTTGATTGACACAATTCCCCGCTCTGTATATTACCATTATAATCTCTTGCTGCGGACCGCGATCCGTCCGTCCTCGGAGCGCCGCCTCGCCGCATCTTGCTATCCGTATTGTATAATAACATGCCTTTATCAAGGAGGCAGGAATGGCTCTTTCCAGACGAGACTTCGTCAAACTGTGTACGGGCACGGTGGCCGGCTTTGGGGTTTCCCAAATGTTCCACCCCGCCATCCACGAGGCCTTCGCCCAGACGCTTTCCGGCGAACGTCCGCCGGTTTTCTGGGTGCAGGGGCAGGGGTGCACCGGCTGTTCGGTGACGCTGCTCAACAGCGTGCACCCGAGCATCGCGGACGTGCTGCTGAAGATCATCAGCCTCGAATTTCACCCGACCGTGATGGCCGCCGAGGGCGAAGGCGCGTACGAGCACATGATGAGCGTCGCCGAGAAGTTCAAGGGCAAGTATATTTTCGCCGTGGAAGGCGCGGTTCCGGTCGCCTACGACGGCAAGTGCTGCGTGGTGGCCGAAGCCAATCATCATGAAGTGACCATGACCGAGCTGACCAAGGTGCTGTCCGCCAACGCCGCCGCCGTGCTCGCCGTGGGCACCTGCGCCGCCTACGGAGGCATTCCCGCCGGGAACGGCAACGAAACCGGCGCGATGGGCGTTTCCGCGTTCCTCAAGAAGGAAGGCATCCCCGCGCCCGTCATCAACATTCCCGGCTGCCCGCCGCATCCCGACTGGATCGTGGGCACCATCGGCCTCGGGCTTCAGGCGCTCGCCACGAACACGCTGGACCTGCTGGTCAAGCAGGGGCTCGACGCCAACGGACGTCCCAAGGCGTTCTATAAGAACGTGCATATGAACTGCCCCCATCTCAGCGAGTTCGAGGCCGGTCACATGGTCAAGACCATGAGCGACAAGGACGGCTGCCGGTTCAGCGTGGGCTGCAAGGGCCCCCGCAGCGCGTGCGACTCCTTCGAGCGCAAGTGGAACAACGGCGTCAACTGGTGCGTCAACAACGCCACCTGTATCGGCTGCACCTCTCCGAGCTTCCCCGACGGGCAGTCTCCCTTCTACGTGAACTAGGCCCCACCGGGCCATTTGCTCCCGGACGGGAAGCCGTTCCGGCGCTTTTGAGGAGCCACTTTTATGGCAGAAGCTACCCAGACGAAAACCACGATTGCCATCGATCCGGTGACCCGTATCGAAGGCCATCTCAAGGCCGAGGTCGTGGTTGAAAACGGCAAGGTCGTCGATGCGAAGCTGACCGGCGGCATGTACCGTGGTTTTGAAACCATCCTGCGCGGGCGTCATCCGCGCGACGCCGCACAGATCGTGCAGCGCATCTGCGGCGTGTGCCCCACCGCCCACGCCACCGCCGCGAGCATCGCCCTTGAAAAGGCCAGCGGCACCAAGGTGCCGAGCAATGGCCGCGCCACCCGCAACCTGATCCTCGGCGCGAACTATCTCCAGTCCCACCTCCTGCATTTTTACCATCTGGCGGGTCAGGACTTCATTCAGGGCCCGGACACCGCGCCCTTCATGCCCCGCTACGCCAAGCCCGACCTGCGCCTGCCCCCGAGCGTCAACGCCGTGGGCGTGGACCAGTACGTCGAGGCGCTGGAAGTGCGCGCCGTGTGTCATGAAATGGTGGCCCTTTTCGGCGGCCGCATGCCCCACGTGCACGGCATCCTCGCCGGCGGCGCGGCGGAAATCCCCACCAAGGAAAAGCTGGTGGAATACGCGGCCCGCTTCAAGAAGGTCCGCAAGTTCGTCGAGGAAAAGTACCTGCCCGTCGTCTACCTGATCGGCAGCCAGTACAAGGACCTCGGCTCGTTCGGTCAGGGCTACCGCAACGCGCTGTGCGTGGGCGTGTTCCCGCTGGACGACAAGGATCAGGATTTCGTGTTCAAGCCGGGCGCGTATCAGGACGGCAAGGACATGCCCTTCGACGTGAAGAAGGTCACCGAAGACGTCAAGTATTCGTGGTTTGCGGACGAAACGTCGGGCAAGCCCTTCACCAAGGGCGAGAACGTGCTCGAAGTGGACAAGAAGGGCGCGTACAGCTTCGTGAAGGCCCCGCTGTACAACGGCAAGCCGATGGAAGTGGGCCCGCTGGCCCGCATGTGGGTGAACAACAAGCCGGTTTCCCCCATCGGCCAGAAGCTGTTCAAGGAATATTTCGGCCTCGATGTGAAGAACTTCCGCGACATGGGCGAGGACCTCGCCTTCTCGCTGCTCGGTCGCCACGTCGCCCGTGCCGAAGAAACCTATCTCATGCTCGACGTCATCGAGCGTTTCCTCAAGGAAGTGCATCCCGACGAGGAAACGTTCTCCACGCCGGTGATGCAGGACTCCGAAGGCTTCGGCTTCACGGAAGCGCCCCGCGGCTCGCTGATGCACTTCACCAAGGTTCGCAACGGCAAGATCGCCAATTATCAGATCGTGTCCGCCACGCTCTGGAACTGCGCCCCCCGCAACGACACCGGCATGCGCGGCGCGCTTGAGGAAGCCCTCATCGGCGTGCCCGTGCCGGACATCGAGAATCCCGTCAACATAGCGCGGCTCATCCGCGCCTTTGACCCGTGACTGGGTTGCGCCGTGCACGTGCTGCACGCCGAATCCGGCAAGGTTGCCGTCATCAATATGGATTAAGAGAGCATAAGGATTGGGGAGGGGAAGAACCCTTCTGGAGAAGGGCTTCTTCCCCTCCCCCAATCCCACCCCTCCATCTCCCAAGCCTTTCGATTGGCGCGGAGGGAGTTCGCATTGCTTAAAAAAGTCGGAATGGATTCGTTGAATCCGTTCCGGCTTTTTTTGAAAGAGAGGGCGTTGGAGAGGGGAAGGAGGATGCCCGCAGGGAAGGCTGGGGAAAGGGATTCGATAAGGTTGAAAGT
>PPYF01209045.1_pt1 | contig 12171 bp, 7 predicted proteins | sample 1559871 | NCBI WGS metagenome assembly PPYF01 (sample SAMN08240021, study PRJNA423297) | Human gut metagenome, whole genome shotgun sequencing project. | reverse complement strand
CCAATTGCCACCTCCTGCAATCCTTTAGCCGCTGAAATGCCTGACATGCCAAAAGAAGCAAGAAGAAATGAAGCAAAAAGACAAACCGATTAGGAATTCCCACCTGATAATGGAAACCATGCCAAATATAGTTCAATCCTTGGTTATTCAGACTAATCACCAGGAAGATTATCAGCCATGCCGCTTTTATTTTTTGGATGGGTGCAATATCTTTTAATAAAAAATATAAAAAAACCAGTCCGATAACAAAAGTTCCACAATAAAGGTTGGCTGGATATGCTGCTTGGTTGTTTATGGATAACGGGTCCGAAAACGCAAAGATGCCACCTTCCTTGCCAGCAAATATCTCAGAAAATTTTGCCATCCACTCAAAGTCCGGGAAGGATGAACTGCCTGTAGTCTTGACAATCCCCATATACGCTGGCAGGAGCACTACACACGCCAGTCCTGCTCCTAAGAGCGATGCTCCAGCAAACTGTATTCCTCGTTTTAAGAATGCCAGGTAAGAAGAATGCGTTTGAAATAAAAACCAAATAACGGCAAATAAACAGACCATGAAACCAATATAAAAGCTACACCATAAGGACAATGCAAGAGCCAGTGTATAGAGTTTCCATTTTCCTTGTTGGATCAATTTCTCAAGCCCCATCAGTAAAATAGGAAGCAGCATGATGCTGTCCAGCCACATAATGTTATATCCATAGCCAATCATGAATGTTGACAGTGCATATCCAAAGGCAAACGGCAGAATACTTACTCTTCTCTTGGCAACTTTCCACTCCAAATAGTACGCGAAAGTTCCAGCTGCAAGTGCAGTTTTCAGCATAATAAGCATATCCATAGCAGCATCCATCTCTCCAGATGGAAATAGCAAAATCAGCAGATTCAAAGGCGAGGAAAGATAATAAGTCCACAATGCATAAAAATTAAACCCAAGCCCTCCTCCCGCAGAATAAAATATTCCATCTCCGTTTAAAATCCTGTCACGATACTGTCCAAACAAAGGATAGTACTGGTGGATAGCATCATTCATGAGTAAGGAACTGTCACCAAATGGCGCATATCCCCTGGCCATCGCAATTATGAGCAATACGGTGCTTACGCCAAAAAAAGCCATCAGACTAACTTTATGTTCACTGATCCAATCCCTGAATTTTATCTTAAAACTCGTTTTATCTTTTGACTCCATTTCAAATTTCCTCACTCATTGTATTTTTCTTTTTTTACCAAACTAGCCCTAAATACCACATGTCCGTCTATCTTTTTTGAATCAATTGTTCCTATTTCACTGTAACGGCTATCCATAGATACTTCCCGGTTATCACCTAGGACAAAATACTGTTCTTTTGGTACAATCACTGGATATACATTATCACCAATCTGGAATGTCTTCTCCTTACAGTAGGGTTCCTCCAACGGGTGTCCGTTGATATACAAAATTCCCGTATTACTATCTATGAAAATTTCATCTCCTGGCATTCCGATTACCCTTTTTACCATTTCATTTTCATAACCTTTTCCTGTTCGGCAGATTACAATATCACCTCTGGCTGGCTGATAAAAAAGCTTAATGCACAGAAGAATATCTCCTTCCAAAAGAGTTGGCTGCATACTTTCACCATGCACCACTGAAAATCCACAAACTGCACCATTGATGATAATTATGGAAAATATCAACACCAGCATCTGCAAAACTGTAAACAGCAATCGTTCAACCCAACATTTTATTCCTGACTTACTAATTTTGTATCGCAATTGTAATTCCTGCCTTAATAAGCCCAATACTTTCCTTCCCATCCTCGTCGTATACAAAATAGGTCAATGTTGCAGGATATGCCCCCTTCTCAAGGCTTTTAGTCAGTTTAATCTCACTGATATATTGCCCTGGATAAATCAGGTCATCACAGCGATATATTTCCTCCTCTGAATCATCCAACTCAAGAACGACCTTGCATGGAAAACTATTACTTGGATTATTTACAATATCAATTACACCTTTAGATACTCCATTCGTAAATACCGGTGTAGAGCGCACATTTATGGTAAACATAGAATCTTCTATCTGCTGCTGAAGCAAGTCCCCATACTCACCTTCCTTCATCCCTTCCGGAATTTCACGGATCAATTCCCCTTCTGCGGCTGCAATTTCCTCCTCATCTGGCAAAGAAGAACTGTTATATTTATGATTCATCGCAGCGGCTCCAGCTCCTAACACTACTACAGCCAACACAAGGAATATCCACTTTTTCTTGCTTTTCTTTTCTAACTCCTGCACTTCCGGCTCATCTATCTTTTGAATTTCCTCTTCATAAGCCTGATTTATTTCTTCTAATGTCATTTTTATCCCTCCTGCTTTTCTACTTAATCAGTTCTGCACTTACCGCATGCTCACCTACTACTGTATCTTTCGACTTGCTGTCATAAAACGTATATACTATGGTAACTGGATAATTCCCCGACTGTTCTGGCACTTTAGATAGTTCCACTTCCTCCAGGCTCTCTCCGGGTTTTAAAATTCCAGAAGTATAATAGACTTCCCCTTTTGCCTCATCTTGAATGGAAATCTTGATAGGATATGCACAATACGGAGGATTAGCCAAACGTAGTTGAATCTTGTTTCCATCCTCTATGTTCAGATTTGTATTAACGTATATATATATTTCATTGAAGTCCACTTCCTTGTTATTCCAATCTTCTTTTTCAGATTCTGTAAGAAATGCAGGCATTCCATTTTTTATTTCACTAGGATTCTTTCCTTTTAGAAAATGACTGCCCGCCAATACTGAGAAAGCAATAACCAGCAAGATGAGAACACCCGACAAAACTTTTCTTCTTTGCTTAATCCATAACAAAAACCCCTGATTACTAGTAATCTTAGAACGTTTCCTGGTTTTATTTATATTATCTCCAGACTTTACGGATTGCTCGAACTCCTTCTCCAGTTCTTCTAATACTGAATTCTTTTCCATACTCATACCTTTCCACCAATTTATTTGCGACAAAAAAGGATGTAACTCTCGTTGCTGAATCACACCCTTTTATAAGACTTACCTTTCAGCATTTTTACCTTTTCTCAAATTAATGATCACAATTATGCCGCCGGCTGCTAACAGGAAAATCACCAGGTTTTTTCCGCTGAAAAAGTCGCCCGTCTTGGCATTAGCTGATACTTTATCGTTTAACCCATTTCCAACATTATTCGTGGACGGTTTCGTACTGTTTAAGGTAGCGCCCGAACTATTGGTTGCCTGACTTGAATTCTTTAATGATTCGTCATTTTCCACATGTCCTTCTACATCAATTTCCTCTTCTCTTTGCATTTCAGCTCTTCCACTTGACATGGACGAAATATTAGTTTCAGCAAGCACTGACTTCTGCATTGCAAAAAGCCAAAAGAGCGTCAGCATCATTAGACACAAGTTTTTAACGATAAACTTATATCTTCTTTTTTTTGCTGTTTTTGTGTATTGCATCTCTTACCCTCTCTTTCTAATTTCATTCGTCTCCATAAAAATCAAGGGTTTCATCTACATGAAAATCCCTTGGAAAAATATTGAAACTACTATTTCAACCCTTTTCCAAGGGAGCGGAGTAACCCCCGCCCCGTTTAAAACTTTAATTTGATCAGCCAATACATCTATGTACTTAATCTCTACTTGTTTTTAGTATGAGAGCCCATTGCTTCTTGCACCATCCACACTATAAGTTAAAGAAAGTTTATAAGATGTGTGAAGCTTCTGCCCATCATCATAGTTACCGGCAAACTGTGTAGATACTCCAGTCGCTTTTCCATCTGCATCTGTAAATGATAATTCTGTCATAGATGGGTTCACCGCCTGCTCATTACCCGCAATACTGCGTGTGCCTGCTGCTAAATAGCCAAGATCAGTTGCTGCATTAAGTTTTGCAAAGTCATATCTTCTGTCGGAACCTGCAATTGCAGATGAATCATCATCCTTGCTCATACCTCTGACCTGTAAATGTACACCTTTTACAGCATTCGTTCCTTCAGAGAATGTCCCATCAGCAGCCACGAGTTCAAATTCTTTAGTTGTAGGATCATTACGCTGACCAGTTACAGCAACTTCTTTTGGAATTACATCACCGTCTGGGGAGACATAACAGGACTGGTTGTATATTTTTCCCTTTACGCTAAGTCCTTCTGAAGTCAGCTGGATATTTGCGTCCTCTCCATCACCGGCAGCAAAAAACGATAATTTAGTGGGTGCTGTAATTAACAGATTTGTAGAATCCGCATCAACATCTCCCCATGAAGACGGAAGGTTACTGGTAGCGGTCATAGTTGGAACATCTGTCGTGATTGTCTGACCGTTTGATACAGTCTGAGTCGGCACTACTGTTGATGCCATATGAGACTCTGAATACGTTGGCAAGCTAGGATCAATCGGATTTCCGCTTGTATCAATCACTGCATCCTTTGTAATGTATCCATCCACGTCAATGTCTGCTTTTGATTCCACTGTTGCCTTACCTGCTGCCTTATCCTCAATTTTGTTTTCAGCAGCTGAAACTCCTACTGCCATTGAAGAAATCATGGCGCAGCTTAATCCTAATGCTGCAAATTTTTTTAATCTCCTCATTTTTTTTCCTCCTGTTTGATTTTGTATTGGCTTTATGATTAATGCATTATGCACTTAATCCTGTCTTATTCTGCGTCCCCCATTGCGAAAGAAAGACGCATTTTGTGATATCCGTAAAGAATGGTATTACCATCCCGATCGTTTATCACATCCTTAGGGATTTGATAATATCTTTTAGTATTTGATCCATTTTCATAATCACTGGGTACCTTTAGCTGCAGGGCTGTATCTCCTCTTTTAGCTGCGAACCAAAATACTGGAACTGTTGAATAATCAACTTCTTGCTTTAATTTAATCCTCGGATTGGAATCAATCTTAGCTTCCGCTTCAATACATACGACTGGCTTTGTTACAGACTGGTTCATCTGTTCAACAGTCATATCCGCATAGGATTCCAAAGTATAAGAAGAAACACCGTCTTCTATAATTCCCATGTATCCAACATTGGCCTTATGGTTTTCTCCGCCATAATTTTTTACGATTAAACCAGATGATGTTTGTAATTTAATTGAATCCATGAAAGTTTCACTTTCATTTGTCAACTTAACAGTGGGGGCAATAAAGCCGTGATTTGCTTCATTGATTCCATCTGTATAAATATTAAATACAATTCTTGTGGGTACTGTTACTTTTAGCTGATTTACCTTAACTGGAATATGTACTTCCCCGTACATACCCTTTTCTCCAGCATCCGAAGGAGTTATGCCCGTCCCTGTTAGATCAAACGTATTGCCATATATATTTTGATCGCTATAATTTGAATCAATATACTCGGTATCCTCAGAATTCTCTGCTATGCCACGGACATATTCATTGCCATCTGTATCAGTCACTTGTATCTTTCCTTGGAGCCAAGTACCCTCATTATTGTCTAACATCACAATTCTCAGATAATTTGATGGTAATAAAATATCCTTTCCGTTAACCACAAGTTGTTTATCTGCTTCTGAAACCTCATGCATTGTCAAGTCAAGAACTTTAACTTTTCCGTCTGTTCCGGTTACTGGATTTTTCTCTTTTGCAGCACTGACAGAGAGAACCGTTACGCCATCATTTATTTTGACTTCATGAACATCATTTCCAAATATAAGTCCTTCGCCACTCATGCTGTTGAACAGATTTGTCATTGTTGCTCCATCGCTGCCAAAAGTAACTGTTCCATTAGAATCCAGGTTTAAAATTTTTGCTTGCACTCCATTGACAAATACATTGAATTCTTTTGTTTTATTTCCTTCAATAGACACTTCCTTTGTAGTAGTCCCCTTAATAATCAACTCATGTGTGTGATTAGCGTTACATCCTTTAAACGCATCGCCTGTCACTGCAATAACAGATCTGCTTGCAACAAAGCCTGTATCAATATCCTCGCCTTTCTTATTCTTTAAACTTTCCTCTGTTAAATCCAGAACAATTGGACATACATCAGAAATCGTATTATCCCACAGAGCTGTCAATGTTATATCTTGTTCCGGCATCCGGAAGATATCATCCGGATTCAATATAGTCTTTTGAGAAGATCCTACTGTAACAGCCAAATTGCTCTCCCAACCAGCAAATATCCACCCTTCGCCCGGGGAGTTTAATCCATCAGGTTTTTTAACTATTACATAAGCATCTTTTCTATATGGGCTGCTCTCATCTTTCACCTCGCCAGAACCATTTCCTGCCAGGTATGAAACCTTATAAGTCGTTTCCCAATGCGCGTATAATTCCGTGTTTTCAACAGGCGTAAATGGAGCTTGTACCTTATTACCGCCTTCCGCCTTTGTATACCATCCTAAAAATATATAACCCTCTGGATGTGTAGCAGATGGAAGTTCTCCCAATGCATCACCAATCAAAACCTCATCAAAATCTTTTTCTGGAGTTCCTCCATTGCCATTGTATGTGACTGTGTAAGAATTTTTTGCAACCCACACAGGATACAAAGTCATATTTTTTAATTCTGTTAATGCTTCACCTGGCTGATACATAGCTTCTGCTGCGTTTACCTCAACACTCCAACCACCAAATTCTTTACCAGCCGGTGCATCAAAATTTGGTTTCGTAAGCGGCTGATTAGGATTCTGTGTTGGGTCATTTTCTAGTATGGTAGCATCTGCCATCTCAGCATCCGAATAATATACCTGTTCGTAGGTCTTGGAATTTTCAGAATTATCAGCTTTGTAGATAATTTTCCTTCCTGGGATAGTTATACTTCCGGTAATAACATGGCACCTTTCAGTTATGGTTTCTTCTCCTGTAGGCGACGTACCATTTGTCATAGATATTTCCTGTTCTTTATGGAAATAATCTCTCAAACGAATATTTTTTATTACTTCTCCAGGCTCTGCTGCAAAATTATAAAAATACATTTGAAACTCATGATAACCATATCCCGTCCCATCATTTGTCGGCGTTAACGCACCATGATCAGGATTTCGATACCATTTATATCCACGGCGATGAGTTATTAAATCTAATCCATCATCCTCAGGCAATTGATAATCCGGAATTATGTCATCTGTACTCTCTGGCATATTCTGCAGTTCCGGAGCTGGGAGTCTTGACGGCCATGACCACTCTAAAACACTTCCAGTGATTTCTACATGCTTTGCCATATCCGTCAACAAGCGGGCATTCAATGTGGCATTATAGCGGCCTTTTGCTAATGTCGGATCGGTATCCGCAACAGTGTCATATACAATGTAATCAACCCAGTTCCCATCCAGGTGTTCATCACCTTGGTACACCGGATAAAGTGTTACATTCTGGATCTTATATCTTCCATTTGCATCCTTTTCCTCCAATGACATACCCGGGCGATATTGAATTTGATTTATAGAATCTGAATAGATACTCCACCCCAAAAAATTCTTATCTTCAACAGGTGTAAACCCAACTTCTTCTAAAGACAATATTCTTTTTCCAGTAAGTTCTTCATCCGTCATATACTGTTGAATATAAGTTTCTGTTCCCTCAGCATTTGACTTGTAAGTAATTGTTCGACCTGGTGCACGCAACTGGCCTCCTGTTACATTGCCTCTGACAAGCGGAACTTCCTCTTCCCCGTTTGATGGATATAGCAATAATGTAGATTCACCAAGTGAAGGGCTGTAATAATCTTGCACAATAACATCAAAGGCTTGCCCCGGGATTGCATTCACATTCGCAAAATTAAGATTAAATGTCTTATAACCTGTTCTGTTTTCGCCTTGTATATATGCTCCATGATCGCTGTCCCTATAATAGCGGAAAACAACTCTTTGCTCTTTCATGTTTTTTTCCGCATCTTCCGTGACTGGATTAAAAGCCCCCAGCTCTGGTGTATTACTTAAAGTAGGAGTTGGAAGATTACTTGACCAAAACCATTGTACTGCTCCACCTTGTATCCCTGTGGTAGTGTCACTGTTGCCTGTCATTCTTGCTGTCATAGTTGCATTGTATGTCCCATTTTCTCCGGGTGTCATCGTTTCATCGAAAACAGTAAAATCCATTCCATATTCATCTGCTGGAACCTCAGGAACATATTTTTCTTCACTGACCGCAAACACCTGCATAACTGTTGTCAGAAGCACTAAACCACATAATATTAATGCTGAAATTTTTTTAAATATTGATTTCTTTTTAATCGTCATCGTAACCACCGCCTTAATAAGTAATAAATGCTTCCAACAATTCTACATCTTGCCATGTAATTACGGTTCTTCCTGTTACTGCTTCACTATTCATATCTCCCATAAGTGGTTGATAGGAGTATTTATCCAATGCCGCTTCGCCAATCACGTAATTGGTCAGCAATTCAATATCGCTATTTCTAATCGACGCATTCAAATCAACATCCCCTGATGCAATAACGATACAGCTGGCTTTCTTTCCCGTTTCTCCATAGCTTAAAGTGACCCTTAAAATGCCAGATTTACCGACTTTTGTAGATGCTGCGATTCTTGAGTTTTCAGTGGTCGGTTTTACAACAGCAAGTGGCAAGGTTTCAATAGCATCCTTATCTTTATCCTCTGTCAATACCTCTCCTGACCAATCGTACACATAAGATCCATTTATTCTAGTTCTCGTATATAGTTCATATGTATATGTGAGCTTTTCCAACTGCTCCGGCGTCGCCTCTTCTCCATTTACCATTACCTTCGGGAAATTCTTCGTCAATGTCTCGCCTGCTTTGTTGATTACTTTTATAACTGCATCCTGCCCCTCGTCCACGCCTTCAAATGTTATATCAACACTGTCGTTTTTCCAAACAGCCGTTAAAACTACATTTTGACCAGGCATTATAAAAACATCTCCTCCTGCCAATCGTGTAGTCTCTACACCATTTACAGTTACTGGAACATTACTCTCCCAACCATCAAAAAGTTTATTTTGCGGTGGTTTTACAGCATCCTCTTTTACTGTAGTAACGTTTTCGCCTTCCTCAAACAAGGTGTTTAGCGGCAAAGCACCATTACCCCCATTAAGCTGATAAGTAACACTATATTTTGCAATCCACTTACCTGATAGTGTCATATTGCTGACAACAGTTATCTCCTGACTAGGTTGATAAGTGTTCCCAGACTCATCTTCCCATCCGCCGAAAATATAGATTTTCCCTTCACCTTCCAATCTTTCAGTTTCAGGTGCACTAAATGTATACGTCTTTTCGTGAATCACTTTAGCATCACTTGGATTCATCACTTCTGTTGAAACATCCTGTGGTTTATTAATTTCATACTTAATGGAATACTCATTTATACTTTCATCCCATACTGCTTTCAGTGTTACATCTCCACTTATAGATATTTCATCGTTTACTTGGTAAATATTCCCCTCTCCAGCATCCCATCCAGCAAATTTATAGGTTTTTCCATACGCTTCTAATATTTCAGTTGTTGGTGCCTTTATCGTATATGAACTGTCATGGGTAACGGATTCACTATCTGGTTCTTTTACCTCTGTAGTAACGCCTTCCGGTTTATTTATGTCATACCGCACCGTATATTCGTTGGCATTCCAATGCGCAAAATAAGTACCCCCGGACTGTGGAGTATGCTCCATACCAGCATCACCTATTTTTTCTCCACCTTCTTTTTCGGTATACCATCCCGCAAAACCATACCCATTTTTAGTTGCATTTGGCAGTGTTATTTTTTCTCCTATTCTAACCGAATCAGTCTCTCGATCCACTGTGCCGCCATTACCGTCATATTTGATTTCATAATAATCTGCGTTATAATAGAAGGTAATCTCATGAGCATTCTTATAGTCCGACACATTGTAATTTTTTCCAGCAATTTTTTTTCCACCATCAACGCTGTACTCCCCTGTAAACGCAAATCCATGTGCAGATAAATCCGGTGCGTAAAAAGTCTTTGCCGCTACAGTATTTGCTTCCCAGATTCCATTATCATATGCGATAGTGTTCTCATTAATTTTGTACGCATTTCCGCTGGCCGATGGCGCACTGGTCGCAGTAGTTGCTTCAGTAATTGCCGCACCACCTGTGTATGGCAATTCACGTCCATTCTGATCAACTAACTTAACTTTTGTCGTATTAAAGAATTGTCCCGGTGTATCAGCTATCCAATACAGAAAACCATCTGCCGCAGGTATCCATGTTGTGTAATCCGAATTTCCTCTTCTATAATTTTCTGCAACACGAATCTGTGACTTATTCTTTTTATATACTTCTGATTGAAAACCACGTAAATCTCTTCTATATTCTGAGTTCACTATACGAGCAAAATTATTTCTGCTATTATCTTGTCCATGCCAATTTGTATTAACATGGCCTCCCGTATAAACCGGATCTGTGTAGCCTTCGCAATGAGCAATTTCTCCTAAATTGCTCATTGGGCCTATTGTTGTTTTTCCATGAAATCCATTTTCATAACCAGACAATCCGGACTCAACAATTGCATTACCCTTTATTCCAGCTGCCATGTTATTCCATCTGATATTTGCAACGTAAGGATTTACCCCTGTATTCATATAATTGTTTGCAAGTATTGCAGCTCCTCCTACATACGAATAGTTTGTAAGCAATTTGCCACCTTTCAATACGCCATTTCTCAACATCTCATGCAATTCGTCTATCGAAAATACTCTGGCTGTATTAGTACCGTTAAAAGTGGCTCTATCTCTTGGTGTCAATATGCCACACTCCCAAGCCAATCCTTGAGCATAATTGTCTACAATTTCTCCACCGGTAATTACCCAATTACCGCCCCTTCCATCATAGACATCAACAACAGCCTCATCATTATCCATATTGTGCCAAATTTTTCCTCCAGACATTTCAAAATAACCGTAGGAAGATATTTGTACTGCAGCACCTGCACCACCACGACATTCTTCAATAATGCCACCTTCCATAAAAAATCTTCCCCCATTTTCCAGGAGCACTCCTCCACCAAGATATGAACCTGCTACAGTATAAAATCCCTTTATGATTCCGCCATCTTTCATAATTAAATTCGCATCATCATACACTCTTATAGCCGCCGAAGAAGAGTCAAGATAATTTCCAAACAATGTGACATCCTCAAGAACCAATTCTGATCCTTTGTTAGCCAGATAGAACACACTCCCGTTAAAAGCAGCCGTTCTGTTCAACGTTCCACCGCCATTCAATGTAACCGTAACAGACTTCGTTACATTAATGGTGCTAGTTACATTCAAGTTACCGACGACGTTGATTGAAATATTACTTGTTGCATTTTCTATACTTGTTTTAAGTTCAGCAAAGTTTGAAACCGTTATCACCCCAGATTCAGAAGCTGCTACACTAAGCTCAGCTTCTACTCCCTCGGCAGCATCGCCTTGTAATTCCTGTTTCGCTTCCTCCTGCTCCATCCCTTCCTGCGAAGATTCCTCGCTCATCTCTATATTTGAATCAATATCATTAATGTTCAGATTTTCTTTAACCTGCCCGTTTTCTTTATCCTCATTAGATTCTGTATTTTTTTCTAATGTGATTTTATCTTGCGTCCTGACCCAGTAATATTCGACATTCTCGCCATCTTCAGAAGTTCTCAGTGCTTTACACAGGCGCCATATATAGAATTCGCCACCACTGCCATCATAAAGCTGAGCCCCCTCTGGTATTTCTTCCATATCATTTGTTCCAGACATATAAATTGGAACTTCCTCTGTATTTTCTATGTATTCCGAAACATAAATCATGTTATTTTCATCAAATGCTTCTAATACATCTGTGTATCCCTTCTCCATAAGAAAATCTCTAAATGCCAGAAAACTAAGATCCCATTGCTTCACAGCCTCTTCAGTGGGAAGATAATTAAGCAATTCATTTACTGCCTCCGTATTTTCATAAAGTAAAACAGTTTCTGCTTTTTCAGAACCACCCTCCACCGCAAAAGCTCCTGAAACATTCCCAGCTATTACTGACAATGTCAATAGTCCTACTAATCCTCTTTTGCAAACGGAACCTATATTCTTTTTCTTTTCCTTCCCAGACTCCTTCATGCCTGTTCTCCTTTCCCTCATATAGAATTAAGCTACAACATAATTATAGTTATGTTGTATGAATTGCTAAAACCATCTGTAATTGGAACTATCTTATCATATTTGACAAAAA
>PPYF01103405.1_pt1 | contig 12177 bp, 9 predicted proteins | sample 1559871 | NCBI WGS metagenome assembly PPYF01 (sample SAMN08240021, study PRJNA423297) | Human gut metagenome, whole genome shotgun sequencing project. | reverse complement strand
CTTTTTTTCACTGCAGGTCTGCTTCTGAAACTGATTTCTGTTAACTGTTTTATTCTTTTCAGCAGTTCCGTTGTAATCTGCCCTTCCTGCAGACGCCATTTCCAGTTGCAGCCAAGAGTGGACGGATGATTGATGCGAGCCTCATTGCCAAGCCCCAGATAATCCTGAAGAGGAATGATGCAGGTATTGGCGGAGCTCATCATTGCAAGCCGGATCATCTCCCAGTTCATCTCCTCTGCCGGAGTATCTGCGTTGTTCATGTAGGTATGCAAGAACAATTTGTTCTTCTTTGGCAGCGTATCATACCATGAACGGATTGTATCATTGTCGTGAGTCCCCGTGTATACGACACAATTTTTGTCATAATCGTGAGGAAGGTATCCTGTATCCTTATCAGGTTCAAAAGCAAACTCCAGAACCTTCATATTTGGATATCCGCTGTCTGCAACCAGCTTTTCCACACTTGGAGTCATCAGCCCCAAGTCCTCGGCAATTACCTCTCTTTTGCCAAGTTTTTCTTCAAGAGTAGAAAAAAGCTCCATTCCCGGTCCTTTTTCCCAGTGTCCGTTTACCGCAGTCTCATCTCCGAAGGGAATGGAATAATATTCGTCAAATCCGCGGAAATGGTCGATTCTCACCACATCATAAAGCTGATAGCAGTGCTTCATTCTGCTTACCCACCATGCATAGCCTGTTTCCTTATGATACTCCCAGCGATACAGAGGATTTCCCCAGAGCTGTCCGTCGTCAGAAAAAGCATCCGGCGGACATCCTGCAACTGCGCTTGGAAGATTCTCTTCATCAAACTGAAAAAGCTCCGGATGCGCCCATGCGTCTGCGCTGTCAAACGCCACATAAATGGGAATATCTCCGATAATCTGTATTCCTTTTTCATTTGCATAGGCTTTTAGTTTCGCCCACTGCTCCATAAACTTAAACTGTAAATATTTCTGAAATTCGACTTCATAGTAACATTTTTCTCTGTAATAATCCAGAGCATTGGGATGTCTGAGGCGGATATCCTCCGCCCATTCGCTCCATGACTTTCCTTCGAAACGGTCTTTCACCGCCATAAAAAGGGCATAATCCTCCAGCCAGTAACCGTTCTCCCAGATGAATTTATGATAATCCGGATTTTTATAAATCTTACTCCTTTTATAAGCTGTCCGAAGAAGTTTATAACGCTGACTGTAGATTTTCCCGTAATCCACAGATGAGGGATCCTCTCCGAAATCACAGGCTCTGCATTCTTTTTTCGTCAGAACTCCTTCTTTTACCAGTTCGTCCAGATCGATAAAATATGGATTTCCAGCAAAGGTGGAAAACGACTGGTACGGTGAATCTCCGTAACTGGTAGGTCCCAGAGGCAGAATCTGCCAATAAGACTGTCCTGCTCTTGCAAGCTGGTCAATAAATTTATATGCGCTTTTTGAAAACGACCCGATTCCGTAATTTGACGGAAGACTCGATACCGGAAGTAAGATTCCGCTCGCTCTTTTCATACTTGTTCCTCTTTTCTTTATTCAACTCTTTTTTCCGTATATTGCCGCGCTGACCGGAGCAACCGGCTGTATTCCTGATACAGTCTCAGGTTTTTCCCAGTGGAAACTGCTCTCGTCATTTAACAAAAGTTCCCAGTTCCCTTCCGGCAGCTTTATCTCCTGAGTCTCCTTTGTACTGTTAAAGCATATCGCCACAGTCTCCCAGCGGCTCTTTTTATTTTTCACCAAAAATTCCACTACGCCGTTTCCAGAAATTTTCTTATTATAGATGTTTTTTACGGCATTTTCCGTTTTTTCGGTAAGCCCGTCCATCTGCCTGCGCAGCGCGATTAGTCCTTTATAATAGTTCAGAATGTCCTCATACTCATAACATCTCTTCCAGTCAATCCTGTTAATTTCAGGAGAAGAGCGAAAACTGTTTTCATCGCCAAGCTTCGTTCGTACCCCTTCTTCCCCTGCCTGAAAAAAAATCCTTCCCTGACAACAGAAATATATGGCGGCAGCCAGCTTATAGGCTCTCACAATCTCCTCGTCCCGTGTTTCAAAAGGAAGATTCGGCTTCATTGTAATCTTTAACTTGTCCCATAAGGTCAGATTGTCGTGAGCAGAAATATAGGAGATAATCTGAGAAGGCGCTTTTACCCGGAAGTTCCTGTCTGTTCCCACCCAGGCAGTCACAGAATCAAGAATCTTCTGCTCCAGATTTTTCCCGCCGTTTACAAAGCCCGGTACTTCTTCATAGAATACATGCCCCTTGATGCTGTCTCTTGTATTATCACAGAACACCCCCACATTTTTATCAAGGAAATGTATATTCTCCTTCTGGCAGGGATGGAAGCCTTTCTCCATAGGGCTTTCTCCTGCGCTCCAGGGTTCTCCGTAAAGAAGGATTCTGCCTTTTCCATAACGGATATCCAGCTCTCTTCGAATCAGGTCGAGAAGCTCCGTGTCAAGAAGTCCCATAAGGTCAAAGCGAAAGCCGTCCATATGATACTCCTCCACCCAGTAAAGAACAGATTCCAGAATATATTTTCCGCACATGGCACGCTCGCTTGCCACATCGTTTCCGCAGTCTGAGCCATCAGAGAAGCTTCCGTCCTGATACTGTCTGTAGAAATAATAAGGATTTATCCTGTTAAACCATGAATCCAGCGAATAAGTATGGTTATAGACAACATCCATAATCACTCCGATTCCCTGTCTGTGAAGCGCCAGAATCGCTTCTTTCAATTCCCTGATCCGTACCTCCCCGTTATGGGGATTTGTGGAATAAGAGCCCTCCGGCACATTATAGTTAAGAGGGTCGTAACCCCAGTTAAACTGACTGTCATCTCCGTCTTCATCTACAGAACCATAGTCGTAAACAGGGAGGAGCTGCACATGGGTAACACCCAGCTCCTTCAGATATGCCACACAGGTAGGTTTTTCACCTTCATTGTTTAATGTTGTGTGTTCCAGAGTAAACGCCTTATACTTTCCCCTGTATTCTTCCGGAACGCCGCTTGCTTTGTCATAGGAAAAATCCTTTACATGAATCTCGTAAATAACCTGATCAGCCTCATGCTCCGGACGCTCATCTGTCTCCCAGCCGGGAGGATTTGTCTTTTCCAGATCTACCGCCATGCTTCGTACTCCGTTGCAGCCTGCAGCCTTTGCCCAGGGGTCTGCGGAAACCACTTTCTCTCCGCCGAAATCCAGCTCATAATCGTAGTACGTCCCGTGTCCGGCATTTTTAAGCATAAATTCCCAGACACCTTTTTCTCCTTTTTTCATGGGATACGATATAAATTCCGGACAACTGTCATTCTTATAAGTCCGCAGCGTAACCTGTTTTGCAAGAGGACTCCAGAGCTTAAAACTGACTGAATCCTTTTTGCACACAGCGCCCAGGTCGTTCCCATTGTAGTTATATTCTTCATTGAATTCTTCACTTCTATATAAGTTTCTGAAGTCGTTTGCCGTCATCCTTCTAATCCTTTCTGTTGTCGTGATACTCAAAAAGATACTGCATACAAACCTGCAATATCTTTTTGAAAAAGCTTTTACTTATTTTTTACAGAGGCTTACCGTCAGCCTTTTACAGCTCCGGAAATTCCATCTACGTAATACTTCTGCATATACAGGAACAGTCCCGCAATCGGAATGGAAATCAGAACTGCGCCTGCAGCGAAGCTTGTGTACCAGCTGTCAATATATTCCTTTTCCAGCATTTTCCAAAGACCGATTGCAATGGTATACTGGTCTGAATTCGCACGGCAGATAACCTTTGCGAAAATGAAATCCAGCCACGGTCCCATAAAAGCGGTGAGAACCGTATACACAATGATGGGTTTGCTCAGAGGAAGCGTAATCTTTGTAAAGATCTGCCATCTGGTACATCCGTCAAGGATTGCCGCCTCATCTACCGCATAAGGAATCGTATCAAAAAATCCTTTGGCAATCTGGAATCCCAGACCTGCTCCTCCTGAATAACAGAGAATCAATGCCACACGGATAAGGTTTCCCTCCGTAAGACCGATAGCCTTTAAAATAAAGTATACTGCCACCATGGACATGAAGCTTGGGAAAAGCCCCAGAATCATTGCCATGTTCATATACGGTTTTCGCAGCTTAAACTTCATTCTGGACAGACAGTAGGAAACTGCCAGTGTATAAAAGGTTGCGAGAATGCAGGAGCATATCGCGATAATCAGCGTATTCATAAACATTCTCGGAAAGTTCAGAATCGTAGTGTCTGTAAACAGACGCACATAATTGTCAATGGTATAGCCCTGAGGGAAGAAGGTTGACACATAGGAACCTTTTTCTGCTCTGAAGCTTGTAAGTACAACCCAGATAATCGGGAAAACCCACACAGCAGCCAGAATTGCCAGACTTACATGCACAATGGTATTGTTGATAAAGCGTTTCTTTTTTGCGGATTTATATTTTGTTCCTGCCACGATCATACCCCTCCTTCTTTATAAGATTTACTGTTGCGATATGTAAGAAGCGCGCCCACAGCAAGGATAATAAAGGTTAAAATACCGATAACCGCGCCTACATTGTAATACTGCTTATCAATTGTCAGCTTGTAAAGCCATGTTACGAGAAGATCTGTCTTACCTGCCGTAGACGCCAGGTCTGTAACCGGATCGCCGCCGGAGAGAAGGTAAATAACATTGAAGTTGTTTACGTTTGAAGTAAAGGTTGCAATCAGATACGGAGTTGTCACATAAAGCATATGAGGCAGTGTAATTTTGAAGAAAATCTGAATGGAGTTGGCTCCGTCCACTCTTGCCGCCTCATACATATCCTCCGGAATATTCTGAAGAACACCGGTAAGCTGTAAGAGAGTATAAGGTACTCCTACCCAGATATTGATTACAATTACAGTTACCCTTGCCCATGTAGGGTCTGTGAAAAACGGCAGACTCGCGTCCGGAGAAATCCATCCCAGATTTCTCAAAAGTACGTTCACTGCACCGTTTGGCTGAAGCATAGTTCTCATAATCAGGAGAGAGACAAACATCGGCACAGCACAGGAAAGTACGAAGCAGAATCTCCAGAACCCTTTTGCTCTGGTATCTTTGCGGTTAATCACAATCGCAAGGATCATACCAAAGATATAGTTACTGAAAGTGGCAAAGAATGCCCATATGAGCGTCCATCCAAGCACAGACCAGAAAGTACTTCCCAGAATACTTCCCGAATCAAACAGGGTTCTGAAGTTTTCCAGTCCCACCCAGTCAAAAAGAACCAGATGATTGTCAAGCTTGCTGTAATTGGTAAACGCCATACAGATCATAAAAATCAGCGGAAGAATCGTCAGCATCGTGACAAATGTCATAGGAGGCGTCATCAGAAGCTTATGAAGATTTTCGTGAAGAAGAGACTTCAGATCTTCCGCAAAGGTATTTACATGTTTTCCGGCTTTTTCAAGACATTCAGCCTTATAAGCGCTCTTTAAAGCGCCTCTCCATACGCACACCATGATTCCTGTAAGAAGTATCGTTGCCACTCCGTAAAGCAGAATCAGAATAGACTGATCTCCCTGTACATAGGTATAAACCTGATTCACCTCGTCCCAAACCTCTTTCTGAGGAACGGAGCCAAGGGACGGAAGCATCTTTAAAAATCCGATTCCATTGACAAGCATAAATACAAGATAAGCTGTTTCCAGCGCCAGAAAGAGAAGTCCCTTGGCAAACTGTTTATGCACAATGTTTCCAAATCCCATTAATACCATGGAAAGCTTCGTTTCCATACCGCCCTCCCTGATGGCGCGGGCGCAGGTATATGGAGTGGGAAACTCATTTATTTTCTTTTTGAAATTAAACATTCCTTTTCACCTCATTCAGATTCCGTTGCTGTTCATTGCATCATTCATCGCTTCTGTCTGCTCCTGCGCATTTTCGGCAGTAATACTTCCGTTTCGGATTCCTTTTCCCATATTCTCCACAGGTACCCAGCAATTGTTCATCGCCACTACAAATGGCTGGAGAATTGAAGTCTGATTAAAGGTATCGTTCTGCGCCTTTACAAGCGCATCTGCTGCAATTTCCGGTTCTGCCAGAAATTCTGTGTTACACGGAATCGTACTTCTCAGGTCGTAGTGAAGCTTCTGCGCCTGTGCAGAACCAAGATATACGGCAAGCTCTACTGCTGCAACCATATTTTTGCTGTAAGGATTTACTCCTATCGCCTTGGAACCGGCATAAGCCATCATCTGTTTTTCCTCGCCGTTTAAGGTATATGTCGGGAGAGCTGCCGCCCCCATATTTTCCCCGAGGATTTCCCTTACAGAATTCACGTCCCACGAACCGGAGAAAATCGCATTGATACTTCCATCACGAAGGCCTGCGATACCGGAACCGTCCGCGTCAATCCTAAAATTCGGGTTCTGTACCAATTCAATCAGATAATTGGTAACATCGACCGCCTTCTGTCCTGAAAAATCCACGCCTTTGGACTCGTCTGTTCCGTCTCCAAACAGAGTACATCCATTCCCTACATAGAAGGAAGGCAGATACCACGAATTGGTAAACGGGAAGGACACCACTCCCTTCTCCAGCATGGTATCAAGATTCTTTACGTCCTCCTCCGAAAATACACTTTTGTCATAATACATGAACCAGGTATTTGTAGTAAACGGAACGCCGTACAAATTATCATCCTTCGTCAGTGAAGTCAGGATTTCCGGTGAGTTGGTACTCTCAATTTCCTCTCTGTACTTACCTCCAAACTTCGCCAGCGCATTGGCATCTGTCATAATCGTCAGTGTATCATTGGCAAACATGAAGACGTCTGCGCTTGCCGACGGGTCCTGAGCCACCTGATTGGCAGCCGTAGCTTCATCTGCAACGCCATATACAAAGGTAATATCCCATTCCGGATGCAGTTTGGCAAAATCATTGCAGCTCTTCTGAAGCCATTCACCACTGTCCTTCGACTGGTCTTCCGACGGAGACCACACCATCAGACGAATCTTTTCTTTTTCCGCAGAAGCTGTACTTTCCGACGGCGCTGCTTTGCACCCTGCAAGAGCTGTCACAGCCAAAACCGATGCCAGTACGCCTGCTATGAGTTTCTTCTTCATAATCTTCCCTCTCTCTTAATGTTTCGATATGTTTCGTTAATGTGAATATAACTCTTTTTCCTGTTTTCGTCAAGAATATATCTTTAATCTCTCCCTTATTTCTATTTTCTGTACAATTTTAGATATTTATTTTTATTCATTTTTTATAATTTCCCGTCCATATATACGTTTACGAAACTTATACGAAACTTATTTTTAGATTAGAATTGATTTTCTTCCTGCAATTCTGTATAATGAAAATAACTATTATTTTACAGAAATTCAGGAAGGTATTTATACTTATGGCTACATTACAGGATATTGCAGATAAACTGGGCATTACCAAGGGCACGGTTTCCAAAGCAATCAACAATGCGCCTGATATCAGCGAAACATTACGAAAAACCGTTCTGGACACAGCCGTAGAAATGGGCTATACGAAGCTGCGCCGCCAGAAGACAGATGTCAGAAAGCTGTGTATTATTATCGAAAATATGGAATATCAGGAGAAGCATCATTTCGCCTACGATATTCTCCTTGGCTTCCGCCAGCTCGCAGAACCGGAAGGCTTTCAGGTAGATATTGTCCCTGTAACCGAACAGTTCCAGAAGCACACCCCCTATGAGGTCTTTATGCTCCAGAACGATTATCTCGGTTCTTTTGTAGTAGGATTTTCTCTCAGCGACCCCTGGATGCGTGACTTCAAGACAGCCCAGAGACCAACCGTCCTCTACGATAACTATATTTCCGCCAACTCCTGCACAGCCTCCATCGGTATAGACGACAATGAAGGTATGGAACTTGCAGTAAAACATTTAAAAGATCTGGGGCACCGCAAAATCGGCTATCTCAGCAGCGCTCTCGGCTCCTACGTCATGCAGCAGCGATATAAATCCTTCTTTCACGCTATGCGGCAGCATGGGCTGAAAGCAGACCCCGCCTGTTCCGGTGCCACTTATCACATTGTCCAGTGTATTGAGAAGCACCTCCCACGCCTTCTCGACATGGGAATGACAGCTATCATCTGCAGCCACGACCAGATTGCAAACGCCGCTATGCTGCACTGCCAGCAGCTTGGTCTTCGCGTCCCCGGAGATATCAGTATCATCGGCCACGACGACTCGCCTTTCTGTGCTTACACTGCCCCTCCTCTCACCACTATCCGACAGGACCGCATCGAACTGGGGAAATGCGGCTACTATGCGCTTACCAGTCTCCTGAATGAGGTTTCCATCGGAACCATGCTTCTACACGCAAAGCTCATTGTACGAAATTCCACAGGTCCTCTTCCTTCCCTCTGTGAAACAGAAAAAAAATAAATCCCAGACAAGAAGAATCCCGGCACAGCTTTACAGCCTGCCGGGATTCCTACTTAAAAGGGATTTTTATGATTTTTATTTTTGGTTTAGTTGGAATTATTTACAAAGTTTCTTAAATTCGTCAGCTACGAACTGAACTTTTGTTCCGATAATAACCTGAACTGCAGTTTTGCTTGGTCTGATAACGCCTGCAACACCTGCAGATTTGATAACTTTCTCATTAACCTTTGTATAGTCTTTGATTTCAAGACGAAGTCTTGTGATACAGTTATCGATAGATTTTACGTTTTCTTTACCGCCAACGCCTTCAAGAACAATTTTTGCTACCTGTGTGTAGTCGTTGTTAGCAAGTTTAACATTTACTTCATTCTCTTCATCGTCTTCACGACCAGGAGTCTTGAGGTCGAATTTCACGATTGCGAAGCGGAATACAAGGTAGAATACAAGGAATGCAGCGATTCCAAGAGGAATGATCAGCCATGTTTTCGCAGCAGCCGGAAGAGATGCTGAGAAAAGAAGGTCAGTTGCTCCTGCTGAGAAGGAGAAACCTGCACGGAAACCAAGAGCTACAGTAATTACTGTAAAGATACCGTACAGAAGTGCATAAATAACATAAAGTACAGGTGCAAGGAACATGAAACCGAATTCGAACGGCTCAGTAACACCGCAGACAAAGGAACAAACAGCTGCAGAAGCTACAAGACCGATAGCAACTTTTTTCTTGTTGTCTTTTGCACACTGGATCATAGCCAGAGCTGCACCAGGAACACCAAACATCATACATGGGAAGAAACCTGACATATACATACCAAGGCTCCATGTAACGTCTGCGCTTGTTTCGCCTGCCCAGAAATGAGTCAGGTCACCAAGACCGATAGTGTCAAACCAGAATACGTTGTTTAATGCGTGATGCAGACCTGTCGGAATTAACAGACGGTTCAGGAATGCATAGATACCAGCACCAAAAGCGCCCATGTTAGCGATACCTTCACCGATAGAAATCAGTACGGAGAAGATGATTGGCCATACAAACAGAAGAACAGCGGATACTATGATGGAAACTACGCCTGCAACAATTGCAACGCATCTTTTACCGCTGAAGAATGACAGCCAGTCCGGAAGTTTTGTGCTCTTGAATTTATTGTAGCACATAGAACCGATAACACCTGCAAGGATACCGATGAATGGGTTTGCAATTTTATCAAATGCCAGTGTGTATTTTGCATTGTCAACGATGGATGGTCTGATTGTGGAAACAAAACCTGTGTTGAGCAGTGTTGTGATCATCAGCCAGGAAGCTAATGCTGCAAGACCTGCTGTACCATCGTTATCGTCTGCCATACCTACACCAACACCGATAACAAACAGAATTGCCATGTTATCAACAAGAGCACCGCCTGCTTTTACGAGGAACAGACCGAGCTTCTGTGTAAAGCCGACAATGTCACCACCCTGCATGGTCGCAGGACAAAGCAGGTATCCGATACCCATGAGAATACCACAGATCGGAAGGCATGCTACAGGAAGCATTAAGGCTTTTCCTAATTTCTGTAAAAATTTCATACTTACTTTTCCTCCTTATCCTTTTCCCTAAATCCCTTTTATCTACAGTTCATCCGCCCGCAAGGACTCTGGGTGAACGAAACCGCGTAATTATATTTTAAACCGATTCTTCAGAAAGCCTGCAAATCCTGCCGTAGGATTCCTGGTATGATCGGCTAAAATAGCGTAATATGATTATTTCTTAATTGTCAGAATGTCGTCTCCAGGATTTACATCCATGCCGACCATTGCTTCCACATCCTTAAAGTCAGGTGTGTTGCATACGATAACAGGAGTGATCACATCGTATCCTGCCGCCTTGATTGCTTCAATATCTGCAGTCAAAAGAAGATCACCTTTCTTTACCTTCGCTCCTGTTTCTGTATGAGCTGTAAAGTGCTCGCCTTTAAGCGCAACTGTGTCAAGTCCGATGTGGACAAGAAGCTCTACACCATCATCTGTTGTAATGCTGACTGCATGAAGAGTGTCAAAAAGCAGTGCGATCTCGCCATCTGCCGGTGCATAAATGTTGCCGTCTGTCGGAATCACTGCTGCGCCTTTGCCAAGAATTCCCTCACCGAAGGTCGGATCACTTACCTGTGACAGCTCCACTGCTTTTCCCTTTACAGGGGATCCAATCATAATACCATTTGCTTTTTTCTTGAAAATACCAAACATTTGATTTCCCTCTTTCTTTCCTTTTTTGGTTACTGTGAACAGTATTTTATTCTTCCATATCCGGCAGCATACACACCCGCTTGATATGAATTGCCAAAAACATCATTTCCTCTCCTGAAATTGTTTCTCCGAAGTTCTCCCTGATGTACTCTGCCGCCTTACGGCTGCACTCCAGTTCTTTAGGATACTTCTTCTGAATCATTGCCAGAAGTTCGCTTTCCTGGTCACTCAGAAGCTCATGGCGGTATATCCTCTGTGCCAGAAACTTCAGGTGTGTAATAAATCTCTCGTAATGAAGAGATTCTTCGTCAAACTGTATTCCAAAATCCTCTTTCACAATGTCAAGTATTCCCTGAATCATCTTTGTCATTGCAAACGTATCATTGATACTCGTATCATACTCTGCATTTACGATGTGAAGAGCAATAAACCCCGCCTCATCAGCAGTAAAATTCATGCCGAGACGTTTATTCACCAGCTCCACCGCATATTTTCCAAGAAGATACTCCTGAGGATAAAATCGCTTGATTTCCCAGAGAATTGCATTCTGCAGCTTGATTCCCTGCTTCATTCTCTCAATAGCAAAGTTGATATGGTCTGTGAGAGTTACATAAATACTCTGACTGAGTTTCAAATTCATATTCTTCTTTGCATAGGAGATAATATCTGTGGATATTTGCATCCGCTCCAGAGGTATATTCTCCAGAAGTTCCTTAAACTGGTCCGCTATCTTACGGTTTTCTATGCGAAAAATCTTCTGTATTTTTTCTTCGTTTACCGGATCTCCGGGATGAGCCTTGAATCCGATTCCCGTCCCCATAACAACAACTTCCTGCCCGCTTTCATCAAAGGCAGAAATCACATTATTATTGATTACCTTCTGAATCTCCATAACATCCCCCAATGTACCTTCCTGTCAAAGACAGAATTTTCATTCCTAAGGTAAAAAGCAACTGCAATTCCTTTTGTGTCCATGTATCCTGGAATAAAAAAAAACAAACTCCACCCTGCTCTTTCCATATCAGTCAGGTATAGAATTTGGTTTTGCCTGCCTCACCAGTAACAATCCGAAAATTTCTTGCCAGTCACCCCGTTCACATTCCAGCGGAATTGTGCCATGTGAACAGTCTCTATATTTTTCTAATCAATACAGCTATATTAGCAAAAATTGTGCAATATGTCAATAGCGAGTTTAGGTTTTTCGTTTTTTTGTATAAATTTATGTTAGCGTCGGTATTATTGACTTCCACGATTCGTATTCATAAATATGTATTCAGATGAGCATTATCAGCAATAAAGCGCCGTATTTTTTATTACCATTAGCATCCTCCTCTTTTGAGGTCACAATTTGTGACCTCAATCTTTTTCAATACTCTAAGAATAAACTCTTTTTTCCTGATACGCTGAACGATGTACTGGAAAAGCAGCAGCCAATAACCTTATTGGAGAAAGATTTTTTAGAAGAAGCTGGAGCGGAGATTGATTCCGGGGAATAGAAATTATATAATAGATAACATAAATGCTGAAGAAGCAATGAAAGAATCAACACTGATACTGTTAGGACGGAACTCTGTATCTC
>PPYF01594042.1_pt1 | contig 12180 bp, 6 predicted proteins | sample 1559871 | NCBI WGS metagenome assembly PPYF01 (sample SAMN08240021, study PRJNA423297) | Human gut metagenome, whole genome shotgun sequencing project. | reverse complement strand
ACGACAGGATGTCTCAGCTTATGCAGCAATACGATGTTGCTTATTGAATCGATTTACACAAAACTCTTGACACACCCGTGCTTTCGAAAATAGGTAATATTAAAAATGATTATATTTATAAGTGATTCTTTGTTTTTATTATATATCGTCACTTTTCTTGTGATAATTATTACCATCTATAAATGCATTAAGGCTAAGAAAATAGAAACAAAAACTATAGTGATTATACTAATAGGAGTTGTATATTTATTATTCTATTCGTATGAATCCATACCATCCGAAAAGGTTCAATATAATCACATAGCAATATCAGACGTAGAGGGATTATCAGAAAAAGAAATTGTTAACAAAATACTAATCCAAGAATTTGACTATTATAAATCCGAGAGATTATTCACTAAAAATCAAATTTTTGATTATAAAATTAATCGAATTAATGGCCCAATAAACGATACCAGTAAGACAGACAATCACTATTATGATGTATCATATTCAGTAAAAACCATAGCTCCGGCTTGGATTGCAGGTAATGGAAAAAATGAAGGCCTATGGGTAAATAGCAAATCCGAATTCTATAATTTAATCAAAAATAATGACCAATATATTCTAAACCGTGTTGGTGGTTTATAATATGCACCAACTATTAAATTAACCAAGTGATGATGAATAAAAAAGTCAAACTGCAATCAGAATTTAAAATTTTCCCAGATATCATCTATCAACACTATCATAAAAAAACTATATTTTATATACTTATACACTTCTACTGGTAACCCATCTTCAAGCCCAACTTTATATTCAACACTAATATAAAAGCGTCAGTCACTCCTTTCGAGCAACTGGCGCTTTTATACTTCTTATCTACTGTGCCCTACTTTTGAATATGGTTTCCGTAAACATCACGGTACACATTTTGGGCTTTATCATCTTTATCATTTACCCGTACACGTTCCACCTTATGCCGATCATTATCTTTACCGGAAATTCGGTCTACGCGGAAACGATCGATATTCTGCACTTTAACCAATTCAGGACCAAAGTCATCTACAGAACGGGTCATGTTACCATCCGAAGGCGCTCCATTTTGTAAAGCCCTGTAAATAATGGCTGCGTATTCATAACGTGTCATCGCTCTATCGCCTTTAAATTCTCCATCCGGATATCCTTTCAGATAACCTCGTTCCGCTAAGTTCTTAACATACTCATAAGCCCAATGATTTTCCGGTACATCTGGGAAGGTCATAGCTCCGGTTGCTATAGGAGCCAATTTCACAGGCTGACCCGATTCATAGGCTGCCAATTTTTTCGTCAGCGTTTCAATCTGGTTTTTCATAGCCAGCATATCTTTAGCCATGGAAACACGTGAACGGGAGATATGGCTCTTCTGCCCAAATTTCCAGCTGACACCAACGTTCACCATATTCTCTCCGCCGCTGAAGGACCCACCTACGCTAAACATGGTATCTTCATTAGGACGATAATAAGCGCCAATAGCAACTGCATTGGCATTTTTATAATTACCGTACCCGGCTGCAAAATCCCATTTATCATCCGGATCAAAATCCAGAGGATGGAGCCCTGCCAGAGCTGCCGCCCCAGCGCCAACATGATTGATTCGGTTGCCCAAACGATTAATCCGGGTTTCCGTGCCATACAACTGGCTTCCATTTACAGCATCCGTACTGGTCGATGAAATATCTCCAGGAGCTACGTTGGTGATCTTATTTCCACCATTATTCAACCCATCCTTATTGAGCGTAACATCCTGACCTGCGGAACCATTTTGGATTGTCATCCCTCCCGTCGTTATGGTGGTGTCTCCAACGTTGACAGTGCTGGCATTTACCGTCGTGATATTCCCAGTGTCTGCTGTAACAGTCTTCGTAGTAACCGAATCCAGTCCTTTCAAATCTTTTGAAAGCCGCACTTTCAGGTTATCACTTCCATCAGATACCACTCCGATATTGTCTTCCGTTGACAGTTTAGAAGAATCTGTAATGCCCCCGACTACATTTACCTGGCCATTGAGCTTTTTATTGATCACATTCCCTACGTCACCGCCATACTTCATTCCGTCGTTCATAGTGGCAACCGTCTGGGTATTCCCATTGTGATCTTCATAGACGATCCGATCAATACCATCCGTGCCATTATAGCCATCCGTGCCGTCTACTCCATTTGCCCCTTTTACAACATGGATGTCAGCAGAAGCACCATCCTTGCCATTAATGCCAATATGACCATCGGTACCATTGGTTCCGTCTTTACCTATAGAAGAAATGGTAACCCCATCTTTGCCATCAGCACCTTTTACACCAATAGCCCCATTGATGCCATCAGCGCCGTCTTTGCCCTGGCCGCCCACGGTAACAGTATCTGCCTTCAGATTCTTGTCCAATCCGATGACCAGATCTCCCTGTGCATCCACTACAGTCTTGATGTTGGACGCATCATATTCCTTGTCCTCTTTCGTTCCATTTCCTTTGATGGTCATGGTACTGTTCAGTTTTTTGGCCACAGATCCTGTATTTCCAGCAAACTTCAGTCCATCATCTAATGTGGCAACTTCATGGGGGACATGCCCATCATCTTCGTAAACAATACGGGTCATACCATTAGCACCATTGGAACCATCCACGCCATCCTGACCCTTCGCAGATTTCATGGTAAGCCCATCTTTCCCGTCTTTTCCATTCATTCCGATAGAGCCATCTTTCCCATTGATGGTAACAGCTGAGCCATCTTTGCCCGTCACACCGATGGAACCGTCTATACCATTTTCGCCTTTTTCACCCAGATTCAGATTGTCATTGACATTGACCTTGTACGGATTTTCCGTTGTGCCTGTGCCTGTAACTGTCGTATTTTTCCCATCTGCCAATTTAGTAGCATTCTTGGCAATTTCATCTTGCAGCTGGCTGACATTCACAGCATCCGTTCCAGCAGTGCCGGCAGCCACATTGTGAATCTGGTTGCCACCATTATCCAGCCCATTTTTTGTCAAAGAAACTGAAGAAGTCCCTGGTGCCAGATCTTTCGGCGTGATCGTAATACCCCCAGCACCAATCGTTGTCTCATTCCCATCTTTATCCGTGACAGTCATGCCGCTTCCCTGTGTCACAGTCTGATTTCCGTCTGCGTCGGCGGTCGTCACACTGTTCACGTTCAGATCATCGTTCAGGACCACTTTCATCGTTCCGTTTTCCACTTTCGTAGAAATATTTTTGCCGTCCCCGGTAACTTCAACATCCTTTCCCAGAGATTTGTGGACGATATTTCCATCCTGATCCTTTAATCCGAACCCTTTTTCCGTTAAATCAGCAGACTGTTTCGTCAACTGACTGACGTTGACAGCATCTGTATCCTCTGTACCAGCAGCTACGTTGGTAATTTTCGTGCCGTTCGCATTGATTCCTTCTTTGGTCACAGAAGGTCCTCCAGCTATGGTCACTCCTTGATTATTGACGGTGGTATCGCCGGCCTTTACCGTCTCAGCGTTTACGTTTTTTGACGTAATACTGTTCAGCCCAGTCACATCTTTTGCCAGCTTCACGGTCATTTTATTATTAGCCGCATCGGCAACCACCCCGATATTATTATCGCTTAAATTGTTACTTTTAGCACCGCCCAAAAGGGACATAGCCTGGTCGGAACCGCGATGGAGGACATTGACATCAGATCCTGAGGTAGTCCCGATGGTCGAATTATCTCCGGCAAACCGCAGAGGCCGAGTCATGGTGTAAAGCTGGCTTCCATTCACAGCATCCGTACTCTTTGCGCTGACCAGACCGGCCGCAACGTTCTGGATGCGTCGTTCCTTCCCTGCGGAGCCCACCGTTACAATACCTGCAGGGGTTCCCCCGGCGTACTGATATGTCCCGTCGCTGTTGTATACATCCATTCCTTTTGTAGTGGCTCCCGATACAACATAAGCCGAATTGCTGCCAAGATAGACGGAATTCCCCAAGGTTGCCGTTACATGGCTCCCCAGAATCTGGGTATTGGACAAATCCGCGTTTTGAGTCGTGGCATCAACGGTATTCTGGTTCCCCACGATCTGGATATCCGTCAGATTCCTGTTTTTCTGGTTTTTGGCCTGGATGGTATTTTTCGAACCTGTAACAGTAATATCAGATACGCTGCCTGCATCGCCTGCTGTGCTTGTATCCGGATCGCCCGTAACCGTATTATGGTTACCCGTTACAAAAATATTTTCAAAGGTTTTCGAGTTGGAAGAATTATTGGACAGGGATTTCATTTTCAGCACGTTTTGATTCCCTACAATACGATTGCTGTCCCCTTCCATACGGTTTTCATTCCCAAAGATTCCCGAATTCGAAGCACTTACATCAGCAGCTGTACCTGTTGCAGCCGTGCTGTTCTGGCTGCCCAGGACATAGGTATTTGCCCCAGTAACCCGGTTCTGGGTGCCAATTGCCCCAGAAGAAACACCGGCTGCCTGTGCGTTTGTTCCTATAGCCAGCGCGTTTTCTGCCAGTGCCTGAGCCGTATCTCCCATAGCGGAAGCACTTTTACTGTTACTTTTGGCATCACTGCCGATGGCGATGGCTTTGTCATCAGAAACACCTGCAGAATAACCAATGGCAACCGCTTTATCTACACTGCTTCCACCATTTTTTATAGAAGACGTCGCAAGAGTCCCTATAGCCAGTGAGTTATTTCCGGCTGCCTGAGCGCCAGCCCCGATTGCCGTGTTATATTGATAACCGCTGATGGCTAAAGTCTGTTTCAGGCTTCCCGGGTTAGCCGGATCTTCATAACCGGCTCCCACTGTAATACTGCCAAGACTCTTCGCTCCTGTATTATTCCCCAGCGCAACACTCCGGTCCCCCAGAGCTTTAGCACCCACGCCGGCCGCCATAGAATCCTCACCCGTGGCCAGATCATTGTGATAGTTATTCTGATTCGTGGATTTTACAGAATAGTAATGAGTCTTTGCCGTATCTACAAGTCCTTTGACCTGGGCTACATTCGCTGCATCAGTCCCCACTGTCCCTGCGGCGACATTATGGATTTTCGTTCCCTTATTGTCATTATTACGAAGGGTAATACTGTCTCCATCTCCAGAAGTGACCGTATCATAATATACCCCGCTTGCCGTTGCAGAAGAAACATTCGCATTGACCTGAGCTACCGTAGCGTCTATTGATTTTTTGAGCTGTGCCACAGTAACGGCATCCTGATCCAGTGCCCCGTCAGCTACATTGGTAATACGGCGCAGCGCCGATGCATTGCCGACGGAAACGGCAGTCTTGGGAGCCGCCTGTCCTGTCAGATACCCAGTCCCACTGATCATAGCGGCATTGGCCACGGAGCCATTGCCTATGGCAACATTACCGCCTGCAGCCTGGGCGCCCTGACCTAAAGCTACACTGGCCGCATCTGCAGCCTGGGCGTTAAACCCGATTGCCGTAGATCCATTTCCATTCGCCTGTGCCTGATACCCGACTGCAACGGCATCATCAGCAGCTTTCGTCTCACTGCCTAAAGCCGTAGACTGGATCCGCGATACAGCAGAATCGTTTTTATTGGCATGATAGCCAATGGAAACATTTTTCCCTTCAGATGTGTTTCCGCTAGACCCAATATTGGTCCCAGCTTCAGAACCAATGGCTACATTATGGTCGCTTTTGACATCATTTCCCGTTTTGTAGCCAATTGCAATGTTCTGTTGTCCGTTAATATTGTTGCCAGCACCGTCTCCAATGACTACATGGGATCCCTTCGTCCCTAATACGTCTCCTACCATACCCACGCCTGCACTTGGACCAAGTACGACAGAACGGACGGCATTGGCACTGGCATCTTTACCCAAAACTACAGAAGCACTGCCCCCAGCAACAGCTCCGTTTCCAAGAGCAACGGCATCGGCCCCACTGGCTTGTGCACTCTTACCCATAGCCAGGGCATCTGCTCCACTGGCTGCTGCCTCTGTTCCAACCGCAATGCTGTCTGCTCCGGAAGCGGCTGCACTTTTGCCAAAGGCCAAAGCATCTGCTGCACTGGCCATTGCACTGTCGCCAATTGCTACGGAACTATGACTATTTTGCTTCACAGTAGCGTGATTTCCCAAAGCGATTGCATTGTTGGAAGCAACCGTACTAGCCTTAGTTCCAATTGCCATGCTGTTATCGTTGAGCTGATCATTGGTCCCATCATTATAGACCGTCGCTCCATCCCCCAGTGCAATCGAAGAGTTTCCCCGAGCATTGGCTGCATCACCGATGGATATGCTTGCTTTGCCTCCGTCTTTAACCACATTAGAACTGTCGCCATCACCGGTCATATCATTAAAGGAGCCACTGACAGCTTCCCGGCCAATGGCAATACTGTTTTCAGCAGATGAAGCAGAACGAGCATCATCGCCCAGAGCCACAGAATCTTTGCCATTCGCTTTTGCACTGACACCAATGGCAACAGCATCTTCGCCCGCAGCCGCAGCGTCCTCTCCAGTGGAATTGGCACGGAAATACTTTATTCCCGGTTTTGTTTTATCCAAGCCCAAAGCAGAATTCACATTTTTTAGCTCTGTAATATCGTCCGTATTATTTTTGATTTTTCCTGTATTGGCTGTAATCGCATTTTTATTTGCCGCAATATCCGTCTTGTTTTGCTGGATGTCCTTGTAATTTTGATTGATTCTAATCTTATTGTTAGCGATCTCTGTGCTGTTATCCGCAATTTTGCCCGTATTGTCAGCAATATCTGTTTGGTTCTTTTGTACGTCTTTTTTTACTGCATCCACTTCTACACTGGTTGCGACCCCATCAGTGGATATTGTGATTGTCTTTGTTGTTTCGTCTTTAGTTACAGAAATGTTAGTTCCGGCCTTCAAAATATCACCGTCTTGAACAGATTCAGCGCTACCATAAAGTGCACTTCCAAATACAAGCACAGCTGTTAATACGGTACTAGTCAGTACCCCCCCGATTTAATAATTGTTCTTAATAGAGAATTACCCGACGTTTTCCCGCCATTTTTTGCTAATTCTGAAACAACCTGGTGCTGCCCTTTTGCGCGATTGAATATAACCTTGTAAATTCTATTCAATCTAATCGCCTCCTTTATATTAAAAATAGCATAAAATAACACTCAGCGCCTTTAATAGATTTAAACTTTATACAGTGCATTTTTTCTTATTTTAACATCATTTCACTTCCTAAACAATGCATTCCTAACAATGCATTCCTAACAATGCATTCCTCTAGATTATTTATTTTTTTATAAAGCTATAATTGATTAAAAAATATTTAGTAATCTTGACATACGCGATGACGTCGTAGCCAAGTTCGTGAATCTGGTGTAGCGATGCCGATGAGCAGAACCATGAGCCGAACAGGACGTGCTGGACAGAGACACCTGCCTCACGAGCCTCTTCCAACAGTGTTAGAATAACCTCTGGAGCTTTGCACTGTGCTAGCTTGCGCTGCATGCTTGCCACCATTGCTGTACGGGTAGATGTCAGCTGACGCGCCTCACAATTGCTGCTTCGACAAAGAGAACAGCAGGCAGTGGCGGAGCAGCAGGAAGGTATTCCCATCGCTCCAACCAAACGTGAGTATACGGAAGACTTTCAGGAACGTGCCACTGACATAGTCGTAGACGCGGGTCAGCAATTCCACTTTCATGGGCTGTTGCGTTTAAGCAAGGAGTCGTTGTCGATGATGAGGATGTTCCTACGGTCTTCGCCCGTCATTGGTGCGATTGGCCTTCTGAATGTTGGTCGTATCCAGGAGTCCATTGAAATGGTAGAACGTATCTCTCTCAAACGGGATAGGCTCTGACGCATCCTTCTTCCGTTGGTAGAAGAACCGCCTCTGAAACACTGCCTCGGACGCGCTTTGCGGTCATGACCGCAAAGCCGCACATCTTGTAGACATTGTAGTTTCGCAAGAACTGGCTGACATGGAATTCGGCAAAGAATTGACAAATCTTGGAAGATGATACTTCACATGAGTGATGATATTGTACAATATTCATGGCATAAGCCTTCCGTTTGTGTTGTGGATTTTCGTTACTTTTATTATACAAAACGGAATGAGTTCATGCTATTTTCATTTCGCGGATTACTAATAAAGATAAATCAGCGGGGTATCAACTGTGAAGCTTAAGTTAATAATAATATGTGAATGCTGTACATTAACATACTGTTTATGCTTTGATTTCTGTGCCATCTTTAAAAGTCACCCAAATATCATCTTTCTCATTTACAGTAATGAAATCTACCAAACTGCACCACAGTCTCTTATCAAAAATGCTAATAAATTCCTGCTTCTGTAAATTTTCAATAAATCTTTCTAGCTGCTGGCCCCTACTTGTACGCTGTTTCATGGTATCGCAAATCTGGTCATACTTGATTTTTACTTTTTCATAGTGGTTAGTCAGCTCGCTGTACTTTCGGTTATATTCCATCTGATTCTGTGTCATGCAAGCATTTTCGGAAATAAGTTGTTGAACCTGGCCTGCTAACTGGTTCAGATTGAGTTCTAATGCGTTTCGTTTCTTTTCCAAATCTGTAGTATCAACTAGGCGACACTTTAACAGAATAATATTGCTAAGGATTTCATCTTTATTCTTGATAAGTTGATTGACTGCTCGGACAAATACATTTTCTATCTCATTTTCAATCAGATGTGGCGTCTTACAACGTCTCTTGAACTTATCATTACAGCGATATACGGTCTGACGGTATTTATCAGTCGAGTGCCATACTTTGGCTCCGTACCAACTGCCACACTGTCCACATTTGATTTTGCTCGAGAAAATGGATACACCACTGTAGCGTTTCCTCCCCTTAATATTTTGCCTCTTTTTTATGATTGCCTGCACCAGATCGAAAACCTGCGGGCTGATGATTGCTTCATGGTCATTCTGTACGTAGTACTGCGGCACCTCCCCTTCATTTCTCTTACTTTTCTTCGTAAGAAAATCCACCGTAAATTTCTTTTGAAGCAACGCATCCCCTTTGTACTTTTCATTCATGAGAATACTTCGCACCGTGTTGGGTCTCCATATTTTGCACCCCGCAGGTGTTGGAATCTTTTGCTCTGTCAATTTCTTTGCAATAGAATGAAAGGTGTACCCGCTAAGATATAAACGATAAATCAGTTTTACTGTTTCTGCCTGCTCTTTGTTCACTATCAGATTGCCGTCCGCTCCCCTGTCATAACCAAGAAAATGACTGAATGCCAAACTGACCTTCCCATCAGCAAACCGTTTCCGATGTCCCCAAGTGACATTTTCTGATATACTCCTACTTTCCTCCTGTGCCAGGGAACTCATGATGGTGATGAGGAGTTCGCCCTTGGCATCAAGCGTCCAGATATTTTCCTTCTCGAAATATATCTCGATGCCCTTGTCCTTGAGCTTGCGTACCGTCGTCAGGCTGTCCACGGTGTTTCTGGCGAAACGGCTGACCGATTTCGTGACGATGAGGTCGATTTTCCCATCCATGGCATCCCTGACCATGCTCTTGAAACCATCACGGTGCCGGGTGTTGGTAGCCGAGATGCCTTCATCGGTGTAGATGCCGACGAGCTCCCAGTCATCCCGCCCCTTGATGTAATTCGTGTAATAGTCCACCTGTGCGGCATAGCTGGTAACCTGGTCATCATGATCCGTGGAAACCCGGGCATAGCCAGCTACTCTCCGCTTCTTCCGGCTGTCAATCGGGGCCGCTGTATAACGGCTGATGGTTGCCGGGATAGCCCTTACTGTCTTTGCCACTCTTCTCTGCTCTCCTTTTCTCGTGCCTTGGAACGCCGCCCAGACGGCGTATAGGAAGTTTCTTCTATTCTCCCGTCATTGAAATGGACGATCAAACAGTTTTGCTTTCCGGCTTCGATATATTCCACTTTCTCCCGGAAGACATCTCCATTAAAAGATTTTAACCCCATAACCTCTGCAGCCACACGCTTCAGGTCATCTTCCCGGATGCTCACCGATTCACATTGACCGCCTTTGCTGCATCGCCAATAAACAGGCCTGTCGTTCTTCACTTTGCATCGCCGGAAAGAGGAGCCGCACAAGGCGCACCGGATACGGGTCGTAAAGGCAGAGAAACGGGTTCCCTTGCCATTGGCCATGTAGTTTTTCATCCATGCCCTCTGGCGATTCTTATATTCCTCGGTCCAGCAATCCTTCTTTGCCGTCGATACCCAGTGCCTGGTAATTTTCCGTCCGTCTTTCATACAGAAAACCATCACATGGTATTCTGGCACTACTATCTTTTCGACCTGGTCAAGGAAAGCCTGTTCATCGAAATCATCCAAGCCCAGGACTTCCGTACACTCCTTCATGAGGACTGCCTGCGGGATACTGCCTTTCGCACCACAGTTCCGGCCTTTCAGCTTATGAGAGCCGCAATCCCAGAATTCTTCAAATCCCCGGTCTGTGCGGAGATTGTGCATATAACTCCGGCCGCAGATGCCGCATTTGATTTTTCCGGTGAAGCAGGTCGTGTTCAAGGACTTATTGGCCAGCGCCCCCAGTTCCTTCCGCCGAGCCATCTCCTGCTGTACGTAATCAAAGGTTTCCTTGTCGATGATTGGTTCATGCGTATTTTCAACGTAATATTTGGGAAGTTCGCCCCGGTTCTTCTTCCGCTTCTTGAGGATTGGATCCGTCACATATTCTTTCTGGAAGAGCATATTGCCGGTATAGGTGATATTGGTCAAAACAACCTTGATGTTGGAATCCATCCAGCGGCAGCCATTCCGGGTCGTGATGCCTTCGGCAGCAAATTCCCGTTCTGTTTCAAGCCGGGATTTGCCATCAAGGAAATTCTGGAAGATGCGTCTGACAACAGCTGCTTCCTTAGGGACTACCACCAGCTTATCTCCTTCCCAGCGGTACCCGTAGACACGGAACCGGCCGTTGGGGGTTCCCTGCTCAAACTGTTTCTTGATGCGCCACCGGACATTTTCACTGATGGAGCGGCTCTCTTCCTGGGCAAAGGAAGCCAGGATGGTCATCATCAGCTCACCGTCACCGCTCATGGTATGGATATTCTCTTTTTCAAACCAGACTTCGATGCCCAGCTCTTTCAAATGCCGGACGGTACGCAGAAGGTCTACGGTATTGCGGGCAAAACGCTGGATGGACTTGGTAAGGATGATGTCTATCTTCCCGGCTTCGGCATCTTCCAGCATCCGCAGGAATTCCTGCCGCTTCTTCATTCCCGTCCCGGAGATGCCATAGTCCGCATAGACCCCGGCGTATTCCCAGTCCGGGTTCTTCTGAATGAGGCTGCTGTAATAACTGACCTGCGCCGAAAGGGAATGGTGCATCCGCTCCGACTCCATGGATACGCGGGCATAGGCTGCGACTTTCTTTCGCTGCTTCAAATTTGGTATGCTTCGTTCAATCTTACGGATAGTCCGCATAGAATCAGCTCCTTTCGACACTATATGTCACTCTGTTTGATACAATTATCAAGTGTATAAGTCCCCAGAAAACGGCTGATAGCGGCGGATCATCTCCTGCACGAAGTCCCGGTACTCCTTCCCGGTGATGAGCTTTTCGGCCAGCATCCGCCTTGCCAGACGCATCACCACCTAGAAGGCTGTTTCATTTTGAAACGACCTCTTATCCATGGCGGACACCTCCGAACCGATATGCAATATAGCAGGCATGGGAGCAGAACTTCCGATGGCTGTTGCCGTAGACAGTGAATTTCTTCCCGCAAGTCGGACAGGTATAGGTGTAGACTGCCTTCCGCTTCACCAGCTCCAGATGTGCATTCCACCACTTGTTCCGGCAGGCATCGCAGCAGAACCGTTTCCGCTTCCGTCCCGGATTCTGTTCAATCGGCTTTCCGCACTGCTCACAGACTGCCCCCGCTGTACTGGCAGCCAGGCTGTGCCGCCGGCAGAACGACTTCACCGTATTGATGGAAATCTGGAGCTGCGCCGCTATCCTGCCATAACCTTCCCCATCCCGACGCAGGGCAATGATCTGTTGTTTCTGTTCGTCCGTCATGATGGACACCTCCTGAAAATTTGGTCTTCAGGAGTAGCAGGACAGAACGGCTATTGTTAAGTACTATGAAGGCAAAAAAAAGGAGCTGTGACAAAATCCGTTAAAACGCTGCTTTTTCCTTTTCTCGAGCGAAGCGAGGTTTAAGGGTGTTAACCTTGCTCCGAAGGAGAAGGTCCCGGC
>PPYF01172286.1_pt1 | contig 12182 bp, 10 predicted proteins | sample 1559871 | NCBI WGS metagenome assembly PPYF01 (sample SAMN08240021, study PRJNA423297) | Human gut metagenome, whole genome shotgun sequencing project. | reverse complement strand
ACAAACAGGAAGATGCAAACTTCTCCAACAACGCAATGGCTGAAGCTTTCAAAGCAGCTAAAGGCGAGTAATTCTCTGAAACTTCGGGTGTTTTATCCCGAAGTTTGATGAGTTTACTTGACAGATTACAAGATTCGTCCTGTAATCAAGCACTAAGGGCGGCTACGGCCGCCCTTAATCAATGCAACAACAGCAGCAGCCAATTTGCTTACAGGAACCGGAGGAATCATGACCAAGTCAGAATTGATTGAAAGACTTGCAACCCAGCAATCTCACATTCCCGCGAAAGCGGTTGAAGATGCAGTAAAAGAGATGCTGGAACATATGGCCTCGACTCTTGCGCAGGGCGAGCGTATTGAAATCCGCGGTTTCGGCAGCTTTTCTTTGCACTACCGCGCACCTCGTACCGGACGTAACCCGAAGACTGGCGATAAAGTAGAACTGGAAGGAAAGTATGTTCCGCACTTTAAGCCGGGTAAAGAACTGCGCGATCGCGCCAATATTTACGGTTAAGTTTTAACGAAAAACTTGATCCAGAAAAAAGCACCTGAACGGTGCTTTTTTCATTTCTGAGTTCCGACCGGAAAAGAGACTTTAACGCCGCCATCAGGCATAAACCTATGCCTGATGGCGCTACGCTTATCAGGCCTACAGATATGCTCCCGTGACTCCGTAGGCCGGATAAGACGCTTTGCGTCGCCATCCGGCACAAAGCAGCGCCTGATGGCGCTACACTCATCAGATCTACAGATACGTTCTCGTAGGCGTAACTGGAAAGCCTCTCGCATTTTTATTTGCATCTTGCATTCCCAACGCGAAAACCACGGAATTTGCGCCGAATAACCACAAATTGTCGCCAGACAAACGTTAGCTAAATCTGCACACTTCCTGTAACAGGGAGGTGTCTATGAAAATAACAACGGTCAGCGTGTGTGCATTATGCGGAATTCTTCCGCTAATACTCTTACCTGTACTTCCCGGTTCGTTGTGTCTTATTGGCATATTTTGTTTTGCCTGTGTGCTGTCCTTTGTTCCATATAAATATACGCAGTACGCCAGCTTGACCCTGCTGTTTTTTCTCTGGGGAATATTTGCTGCAAAGCAAGCCGTCTGGCCGGGTAATACCTTGCCTGGCGCAACACAAGAAGCCGTGGTGCAAATTACGGCGACCGATCATGCCACCACACATTACGGGCAAATTACCCATGTACAGGGGAAACGCCTGTTTTCCTCGGTGGGCGTTGTTCTTTATGGGCAATATTTGCCCAGCGAAGTGTGTGCAGGTCAACGTTGGGCGATGAAACTAAAAGTCCGTGCCGTGCATGGTCAGCTTAATGAGGGGGGATTTGATAGCCAGCGTTATGCGCTTGCGCAACATCAGCCTCTGAGCGGCCGGTTTCTGCATGCGACGGTCATTGAATCGTCATGTAGTTTACGCGCGCGTTATCTTGCCTCCCTCAATACCACGCTGGCGCGCTACCCCTGGCAGCAGGTTATCCTGGCATTAGGCATGGGCGAGCGTTTATCAGTATCGCAAGAGGTCAAAAATATTATGCGCGATACTGGTACGGCGCACCTGATGGCCATTTCAGGGTTGCATATCGCCTTTGCCGCACTGCTGGTTGGAGGATTGATTCGTGGCGCGCAATTTTTACTTCCCACCCGGTGGATTCACTGGCAAACGCCGTTAGTGGGAGGGATTGTGTGCGCGACGTTTTACGCCTGGCTCACGGGGTTACAACCCCCCGCGTTGCGTACGGTTGTGGCGCTGGCAGCGTGGGGATTACTGAAGCTGAGCGGTCGGCAATGGAGCGGTTGGGAGGTCTGGTTCTGCTGTCTGGCGGCAATAGTGATTGCCGATCCGATTGCTGTTCTGTCGCAAAGTCTGTGGCTTTCGGCCTTTGCCGTCGCAGCGCTTATTTTCTGGTATCAGTGGTTTCCTGTACCGGCCTGGGCGTTGCCTCGGGCAGGGAAAGTCGCGTTGGATCTCGTTCACTTACAGTTGGGCATTACGCTTCTGCTCTTACCTGTGCAAATAGCGCTTTTTCATGGCGTAAGTGTGACCTCTTTTCTGGCGAATCTGTTTGCTGTTCCTTTGGTTACATTTATCTCTGTACCACTGATACTGGCGGGAATGATCGGCCATTTGATCGGGCCGCTGATGGCTGAAGAAGGCCTCTGGGCGCTGGCTGACGCCTCTCTGGACGTGTTGTTCCGGGCGCTGAAAAGTCTGCCGGAAGGGTGGATTAATATTGATTATCGCTGGCAATACTTGTCTTTGGCTCCCTGGTTAACGCTTATGGCATGGCGATTGAATGCCTGGCGAACTTACCCGGTGATCTGTTTGTCTGGCGTGTTGCTGTTGAGCTGGCCGTTATGGCGTACGCCGCGCACAGAGGCGTGGCAGGTTCATATGCTGGATGTCGGACAGGGGCTGGCGATGGTTATCGCACATAACGGGAAAGCGATACTTTATGATACGGGACGCGCCTGGCCGGATGGCGATAGCGCACAGCAGCTCATCATTCCCTGGCTACGCTGGCACAATCTGGAACCTGAGGGGATTATCCTGAGCCATGAACATCTGGATCATCGGGGTGGCCTGTCATCATTACAGAAGACGTGGCCTTCGCTCTGGATACGAAGCCCATTAGGCTGGAAGGGCCATCTGCCGTGCTTTCGTGCGGAGCAGTGGACGTGGCAGGGGCTATCCTTCAGCGCACACTGGCCGATTAAAGGAAACAGGGAAAAGGGCAACAACCATTCCTGCGTGGTTAAAGTGGATGACGGAAAGCAGAGTATTTTGCTGACGGGCGATATTGAATCTCCGGCTGAACAAAAAATGCTAAGTCGTTATTGGCGGCATTTGCAGGCGACAATCATTCAGGTTCCGCATCATGGCAGTAATACATCGTCGTCATTAGCGTTAATTCAACGGGTTGAGGGCCTGGCCGCGCTGGCGTCAGCATCGCGCTACAACGCCTGGCGTCTGCCTTCCTGGAAGGTAAAACAGCGCTATCAACAACAAGGTTATCAGTGGCTGGATACCCCGCATCAGGGGCAAATTTCGGTGGATTTTTCCCCGCAAGGCTGGCGCATACGAGGTTTACGGGAGCAAATTTTACCTCGTTGGTATCATCAGTGGTTTGGCGTGTCAGAGGATAACGGGTAGAATATGCGGCTATTTCAACAAATGCTGGTTTTTTGAATGCATAACGATAAAGATCTCTCTACGTGGCAGACGTTCCGCCGACTGTGGCCTACCATTGCGCCTTTCAAAACTGGGCTTATCGTGGCGGGTGTCGCGTTGATCCTCAATGCGGCCAGCGATGCTTTTATGTTATCGCTCCTCAAACCATTGCTGGACGATGGTTTTGGTAAAACAGATCGATCGGTGCTGCTTTGGATGCCGTTGGTGGTTATTGGCCTGATGATATTACGTGGTATCACCAGCTATATTTCCAGCTACTGTATTTCATGGGTATCGGGCAAAGTGGTGATGACCATGCGCCGTCGTCTGTTTGGTCATATGATGGGGATGCCTGTTGCATTCTTTGATAAACAATCAACGGGGACACTGCTTTCTCGTATTACCTATGACTCAGAACAGGTTGCGTCATCGTCTTCCGGGGCGTTGATTACGGTCGTGCGTGAAGGTGCATCGATCATCGCTTTGTTTATCATGATGTTCTATAACAGCTGGCAACTGTCGATCATTCTGGTCATTTTGGCGCCTGTTGTGTCTATTGCGATTCGCGTGGTATCGAAGCGTTTTCGTAGCATCAGTAAAAACATGCAGAACACGATGGGGCAGGTGACCACCAGTGCAGAGCAGATGCTGAAAGGCCACAAAGAAGTGCTTATCTTTGGCGGTCAGGAAGTTGAAACGAAGCGTTTTGACAAAGTCAGCAATAAAATGCGTCTGCAAGGGATGAAAATGGTGTCTGCATCATCCATCTCTGATCCGATCATTCAGCTGATCGCGTCTCTGGCGCTGGCCTTTGTTCTCTATGCGGCTAGCTTCCCGAGCGTAATGGACAGCCTGACTGCGGGTACGATTACCGTCGTATTCTCATCAATGATTGCCCTGATGCGTCCTCTGAAATCGCTGACCAACGTCAATGCGCAGTTCCAGCGTGGTATGGCGGCATGCCAGACGCTGTTTGCTATTCTGGATAGCGAGCAAGAGAAAGACGAAGGCAAACGCGTAATTGAACGTTCGACGGGCGATCTGGAATTCCGCAATGTGACCTTTACCTATCCGGGGCGTGAAACGCCAGCGCTGCGCAATATCAATCTGCATATTCCGGCGGGTAAGACGGTTGCACTGGTCGGGCGTTCCGGTTCAGGTAAATCAACCATTGCCAGTCTGATCACGCGCTTCTACGACATCAATGAAGGGAATATCCTGATGGATGGACACGATCTGCGTGAATATACCCTGTCTTCATTGCGTAATCAGGTCGCGCTGGTTTCGCAGAATGTGCACCTGTTTAACGATACGGTTGCGAACAACATCGCCTATGCGCGTACTGAAGAGTACAGCCGCGAGCAAATTGAAGAAGCGGCGCGTATGGCGTATGCCATGGACTTTATCAGCAAGATGGATGACGGTCTGGATACGGTTATCGGCGAGAACGGCGTACTGCTTTCCGGTGGTCAGCGTCAGCGTATCGCGATTGCCCGTGCGTTGCTGCGTGACAGCCCAATCCTGATTCTGGATGAAGCCACTTCTGCGCTGGACACCGAATCCGAACGCGCGATTCAGTCCGCGCTGGATGAGTTGCAGAAAAACCGTACTTCGCTGGTTATCGCGCACCGTCTTTCAACGATTGAACAAGCTGATGAAATTGTCGTGGTGGAAGACGGGATTATTGTTGAGCGTGGAACCCATCGCGAATTGCTGGAGCAGCGCGGTGTGTATTCGCAACTGCATAAAATGCAATTTGGCCAATGATCGCCCGCATCTGGTCTGGTGAATCGCCCCTGTGGCGTCTTTTGCTCCCACTCTCCTGGCTGTATGGCCTGGTGAGTGGGGGGATTCGCTTGTGCTACCGGCTGGGAATTAAACGCGCCTGGCGTGCGCCGGTGCCAGTTGTTGTCGTCGGGAACCTTACGGCGGGGGGCAACGGAAAAACGCCGGTCGTTATCTGGCTGGTCGAGCAACTGCAACAGCGCGGCATTCGCGTTGGGGTTGTTTCGCGGGGGTATGGCGGTAAAGCGGCGTCTTATCCGCTGTTGCTTACTCCACAAACGTCCTCTGCGGAAGCGGGCGATGAGCCGGTACTGATCTATCAACGAACCGGCGCGCCTGTTGCTGTCTCGCCGGTTCGCTCAGACGCAGTAAAAGCGATTCTCGCGCGTCACGATGTACAAATTATCGTGACGGATGACGGGCTACAGCATTATCGTCTGGCGCGCGATATTGAAATCGTTGTCATCGACGGCGTGCGTCGGTTTGGCAATGGCTGGTGGTTGCCCGCAGGGCCGATGCGTGAGCGCGCCAGCCGGCTTAAATCGGTAGATGCGGTGATCGTCAACGGCGGCGTTGCCAGACCAGGAGAAATTCCGATGCAGCTGGCGCCAGGGCTGGCGGTCAATTTATGCACCGGTGAGCGCCGTCATGTCGCGGAGTTAAGCAACATTGTCGCGATGGCGGGGATTGGCCATCCTCCACGTTTCTTTGCTACGCTCGAAGCGTGTGGGGCGTCGCTACAGAAATGCGTTCCGTTGGCCGATCATCAGTCTCTCGCCTCTAACGATGTGAAGGCGTTAGTAACCGACGGGCAAACGCTGGTCATGACGGAAAAAGATGCCGTTAAATGCCGGGGATTTGCCGAGGACAACTGGTGGTATTTACCTGTAGACGCGCGTTTGTCGGGTGAACAACCTGACGCACTGCTTGAACAACTCATCTCGCTGGCTCGCTAGCACAAATTGATGTGGCGGCAGCGAACGATTCCCGGAGTTATACATGTCGTTGCCGCATCTCTCTCTTACGGATGTTCGTCATCTCCATCTTGCTGCGCAAGGTTTGCTGAAAAAGCCCCGCCGTCAGGCATTGCCTGCGGATATTCTCGCGACGATTTCGCGCATGTCTTTATTGCAAATCGATACGATCAACGTTGTGGCGCGCAGCCCCTATCTGGTGCTGTTTAGCCGTCTGGGCCACTACCCGCAACAGTGGCTGGACGACTCGTTGTCGCGTGGCGAACTCATGGAATACTGGGCGCATGAGGCCTGTTTCTTACCGCGTAGCGACTTTACGCTAATTCGTCACCGTATGCTGGCGCCTGAGAAGATGGGCTGGAAGTACAAAGCATCGTGGATGCAGGAACATGCCGATGAGATCGCGCAGTTGATCCAGCATATTCACCATAACGGCCCTGTGCGCTCAGCGGATTTTGCGCATCCACGCAAAGGCGCCAGTGGATGGTGGGAATGGAAGCCACATAAGCGCCATCTTGAAGGATTGTTCACTGCCGGGAAAGTCATGGTTGTAGAACGGCGCAACTTTCAGCGCGTGTATGACCTGACGCAACGCGTGATGCCACACTGGGACGATAAACGCGATTTACTGTCGCAGGCAGAAGCAGAAATCGCCATGCTGGATAATAGCGCGCGCAGTCTGGGGATTTTTCGCGAGCAGTGGCTGGCGGATTACTATCGCCTGCGGCGACCTGAAGTGAAAACGTGGCGTGATATCCGCGTTGAACAAGGGCAATTGGTTCCCGTCCAGGCCGACAGGCTGGGGGCAATGTGGCTACACGCCGATCTGTTGCCGCTACTGGAGCAGGCGCTGAACAATAAGCTCACCGCCACGCATAGCGCGGTTTTATCCCCTTTTGATCCCGTCGTCTGGGACCGGAAACGGGCAGAGCAGCTGTTCGATTTTAGCTACCGCCTGGAGTGCTATACCCCGGCGCCTAAACGCCAGTACGGCTATTTTGTTTTGCCGCTGCTGCATCGGGGGCAGTTGGTTGGGCGCATGGATGCCAAAATGCATCGCAAAACGGGCGTGCTGGAAGTCATCTCGCTCTGGTTGCAGGAGGGGGTTAAACCGGGCCCGACGCTGCAAAAAGGGTTGTTGCAGGCGATTAATGCGTTCGCTCGCTGGCAACAGGCCAGCCGCGTCACGCTAGGGAGCTGCCCATCCGGCTTGTTTGCAGAAAATCGTCATGGCTGGGAAATAGACGCGGTCTCATAAACGATTATGTTAATATTGATGAATTCACAATCCGGTCCATCTGGAGGAACTATGGATCATCGTCTACTTGAAATCATTGCCTGCCCGGTATGCAACGGCAAACTCTGGTATAACCAGGAAAAACAAGAACTGATTTGCAAACTGGATAACCTGGCTTTCCCATTGCGCGATGGCATTCCGGTATTGCTGGAAACGGAAGCGCGTTCCATTACTGCAGATGAGAGTAAATCATGAGTTTTGTGGTCATTATTCCCGCTCGTTTTTCGTCCACGCGTCTGCCCGGTAAGCCTTTACTGGATATCAACGGCAAACCGATGATCGTGCATGTTCTGGAACGCGCGCGCGAATCTGGCGCTGAACGCATTATTGTCGCGACGGATCATGAAGATGTCGCTCGCGCGGTAGAAGCGGCGGGTGGGGAAGTCTGCATGACGCGCGCTGACCATCAGTCCGGGACGGAGCGTCTGGCGGAAGTCGTTGAAAAATGCGGTTTTAGCGACGATACCGTTATTGTGAACGTGCAGGGCGATGAACCGATGATCCCGGCGGTGATTATTCGTCAGGTGGCGGAAAACCTGGCGCAGCGCCAGGTTGGTATGGCGACGCTGGCGGCGCCGATTCACGGTGCTGAAGAAGCCTTTAATCCTAATGCAGTGAAAGTTGTGCTGGATGCTGAAGGCTATGCGCTTTATTTCTCGCGTGCGACGATCCCCTGGGATCGCGATCGTTTTGCGAAAAGCCTTGAGACCGTGGGCGACACGTTCCTGCGCCATCTGGGAATTTACGGCTATCGCGCCGGGTTTATTCGCCGCTACGTGAACTGGCAGCCCAGCCCGCTTGAGCATATTGAGATGCTGGAGCAGCTTCGTGTGCTGTGGTATGGCGAAAAAATCCATGTTGCCGTCGCCAAAGAAGTCCCGGGAACGGGCGTTGATACAGCCGAAGATCTTGAGCGCGTTCGCGCCGAAATGCGCTGATATCCGCTATCGCACTCCTCTCACAAATGGGAGGAGTGTCGTATCGTTACGATTTTCCCTTCATTTTTCTTTTCATCAATTGATCTCATCCGGGTGACATCTGTCCATACGGCGCTCATTATAAAAGCAGTGGCGTTTATGAGGGCAATCTGAAATGGAACAGCTGCGAGCCGAACTGAGTCATCTGCTGGGCGAAAAACTCAGCCGTATAGAGTGCGTGAGTGAAAAGGCGGATACGGCCTTGTGGTCGCTGTACGACAGTCAGGGAAACCCGATGCCGCTAATGGCGAGAAGTTTTACGACCCCTGGCGTGGCGCAGCAACTGGCATGGAAAACGACCATGCTGGCGCGTAGCGGCACGGTACGCATGCCGGTTGTCTATGGCGTGATGACGCATGAGGAACACCCCGGGCCTGATGTCCTGCTGCTGGAGCGTCTGCGTGGCGTCTCTGTTGAAGCGCCCGCCCGCACGCCTGAGCGCTGGGAGCAGTTGAAGGATCAGATTGTAGAAGGGTTGTTAGCCTGGCATCGGCAGGACAGCCGGGGTTGCGTGGGCGCGGTGGATCATACGCAGGAAAATATCTGGCCGTCCTGGTATCGCCAGCGTGTTGAAGTGCTATGGACGACGTTAAACCAGTTCAACAACACCGGGTTAACCATGCAGGATAAACGCATTCTGTTTCGTACCCGGGAGTGCCTGCCTGCGCTGTTTGAAGGATTTAATGATAATTGCGTGCTCATCCACGGCAATTTTAGCCTGCGCAGTATGCTGAAAGACGCCCGCAGCGATCAGCTTCTGGCGATGGTGGGGCCTGGCGTTATGCTGTGGGCGCCACGAGAGTATGAACTGTTCCGACTGATGGACAATGCGCTGGCGGAAGGGTTGCTCTGGCATTATCTGCAACACGCGCCAGTGGCGGAATCGTTCATCTGGCGGCGTTGGCTTTATGTGTTATGGGACGAAGTCGCGCAGCTGGTCAATACCGGGCGTTTTAGCCGCTCCAACTTTGACCTCGCGACAAAATCACTGCTGCCCTGGCTCGCCTGACGCGCCTTTCAGCCACTGCCAGATGCGCCCCAGCGTTTCATAACCGGCGCGATCGCTATGCATCAACCATACCGGGGAGGGAATTGCTCGCTCCCACGGATTTAACGGTGAATCTATCGCCAGCTGATTGGCTGGCGCAGGCAGCGGATGTAACCCAACATGCTGGAAGAAGATCATGGCGCGCGGTAAGTGGGAGGCGGAAGTGACCAGCAGGAAAGGGGCATCGCCGATGGCCTGTTTCACCGCTTCCGCCTCTTCTTCGGTATCTTTTGGCTGATCCAGCGTGATGATATCGCTGCGCGGCACGCCCAGCGATTGTGCCACTCTTGCGCCCGCTTCTGCCGTACTCACGCGATTGGTTTTTGCCGCCGCGCCCGTAAAGATCAGTTTCGATCCCGGATTGGCCAGCCAGAGGCGTACGCCTTCGTTCAGACGTGGGAGGCTGTTATTGATCAGATTCGAACTGGGCGCCCACTGGGGGTTCCAGGTGTAGCCGCCGCCCAGCACCACGATATAGTCTACTTTTTGCGTTCCCTGCCAGGTGGGGTAACTGTCTTCAATCGGTTTGAGTAAACGGTCAGCAACAGGTTGCAGGCTTAACAGAAATATTGCCAGCCATCCCAGGCTGATAAACGCCTTCCCGGTTTTCTGAAAGCGGCTAAACCATACCAGCGCCAGCCCCACGCCCATGATGAGCAGCATAAAGGGAAGCGGCAGCAACAGACCGCCAGTCACTTTCTTCAGAGTAAAAAGCATCCTTTTTGGTTCCTTTTTTGACCATACAGCAGGGGATCAGCAGGGATATTACACCAGACAGGTTAAATATCGCCGCGACTATGACAAAATAGCTTCTTTTTAAAAGCACACCTGAGCCAGCCTGTGGAGAGTCCGATGCGGGACCGCAATTTTGATGACATTGCTGAAAAGTTTTCCCGTAACATCTACGGAACCACTAAAGGACAGCTGCGACAGGCGATTCTGTGGCAGGATCTTGATCGGTTGCTGGCGGAATTCGGCGAGCAAAAACTGCACATCCTGGATGCTGGCGGCGGAGAGGGGCAAACGGCCATCAAAATGGCGGAGCGTGGGCATCAGGTTACATTGTGCGATCTGTCCGGCGAGATGATCGCGCGTGCGCAGCAGGCGGCAGAAGCAAAAGGTGTGAGCGGAAACATGCATTTTATACAATGCGCCGTTCAGGATGTCGCTTCGCATTTGGAAACCTCCGCTGATCTGATATTGTTTCATGCTGTGCTGGAGTGGGTGGCGGAACCGGTCGGCGTGTTAGAGACGCTTTGGTCAGTTTTGCGCCCCGGCGGAGCACTGTCGTTAATGTTCTACAATGCTAACGGCCTGTTGATGCATAACATGGTGGCAGGGAACTTTGACTATGTGCAGGTGGGGATGCCAAAACGCAAAAAGCGTACGCTTTCGCCAGACTATCCACGTAAACCCGAGCAGGTTTATCAGTGGCTTGAAGATATTGGCTGGCAGATTACCGGTAAGACCGGCGTACGCGTATTTCATGATTATCTGCGTGAGAAGCATCAACAGCGTGACTGCTATGAGATGTTAGTTGAATTAGAAACGCGTTATTGCCGCCAGGAGCCGTATATTAGCCTTGGCCGCTACATTCATGTCACCGCGCGCAAACCGCAGATGCAAGGATAACTTATGAGTGAATTTTCCCAGACAGTCCCCGAACTGGTTGCCTGGGCCAGAAAAAATGACTTTTCCATCTCTCTGCCGGTAGACCGACTTTCGTTCCTGCTGGCGGTAGCCACGCTGAACGGCGAGCGCCTGGACGGGGAGATGAGTGAAGGTGAACTGGTGGATGCGTTCCGCCATGTCAGTGATGCGTTTGAGCAAACCAGCGAAACCATCGGCGTGCGCGCCAACAACGCGATCAACGATATGGTACGTCAACGTCTGCTGAACCGCTTTACCAGCGAGCAAGCGGAAGGCAACGCCATTTATCGCCTGACGCCGCTCGGGATTGGCATTACCGATTACTACATCCGCCAGCGTGAGTTTTCCACGTTGCGCCTTTCCATGCAGCTATCCATTGTCGCGGGTGAACTGAAGCGGGCGGCGGATGCGGCAGATGAGGGCGGCGACGAGTTTCACTGGCATCGCAACGTTTATGCGCCGCTGAAATATTCGGTCGCGGAAATTTTCGACAGCATCGACCTGACCCAGCGCATCATGGATGAGCAGCAGCAGCAGGTAAAAGACGACATTGCGCAGTTGCTGAACAAAGACTGGCGCGCGGCAATTTCGAGTTGCGAACTGCTGCTTTCTGAAACATCCGGCACGCTGCGTGAGTTGCAGGATACGCTCGAAGCGGCTGGCGATAAATTGCAGGCCAATCTGTTACGCATCCAGGACGCCACGATGGCGCATGACGACCTGCATTTTGTGGATCGTCTGGTGTTCGATCTGCAAAGCAAACTCGACCGCATTATTAGCTGGGGTCAGCAATCCATCGACCTGTGGATTGGCTATGACCGACACGTACACAAATTTATCCGTACTGCGATTGATATGGATAAAAACCGCGTCTTTGCCCAGCGACTGCGCCAGTCCATCCAGGGCTATTTTGATGAGCCCTGGGCGCTGACCTATACCAACGCCGATCGTCTGCTGGATATGCGCGATGAAGAGATGGCGCTGCGCGATGAAGAGGTGACCGGCGAACTGCCGCCGGACCTGGAATATGAAGAATTTAACGAGATCCGCGAACAACTGGCGGCGATCATCGAAGAACAGCTGGCTATCTATAAATCCAGACAAGCCCCACTGGATCTCGGCCAGGTAGTGCGCGAATATCTGGCGCAATACCCACGAGCGCGTCACTTCGACGTGGCGCGTATTGTTATCGATCAGGCGGTACGTCTTGGCGTAGCGCAAGCAGACTTCACCGGACTGCCAGCCAAATGGCAGCCGATTA
>PPYF01132858.1_pt1 | contig 12183 bp, 14 predicted proteins | sample 1559871 | NCBI WGS metagenome assembly PPYF01 (sample SAMN08240021, study PRJNA423297) | Human gut metagenome, whole genome shotgun sequencing project. | reverse complement strand
GAGTTGTGCGGTGCTACGGATAATCTGGTTATGCACCATGTGCGTAAACTCGGAGAACTGAAAGGCAAGGAGAATTGGGAAAAACTGATGATTGCCAGACGGCGTAAGGCTATGGCCGTTTGCGGAAGCTGTCATCAAAAGATACATCATGGAACGTTTTAGACTGACAATATTAGCGGAGAGCCGGATACGCTGGAAGATGTACGTCCGGTTCGGAGGCGAGTATTGGGAAACCTATCTTGGAAATAAGACAAGGCGCCGGGTACTTAGCCTGCATAATCAGGTCGTAAAGGTCGTCAATTCGCACTTTTCCAACGTCGCAATCCCGCATCAGATCGCCGCATTGGAACAGCGCATGAGGGAATTGAAAGCCTTTAGTATCAAGATACTGAACCTTGCCAAACAAGCTAAGGAATGGTTGCGAATATAAGATCGCGCCCCTCGCCCAGTGGAGCGTTGTATTATAACAAGGAGAAAGTGGATAAGGATGAAGCCGAAGTGCTCCTCTGGCAGAAGATGCTCGAACCGTTCGATAAACACGGGCGAATGGATATCGACGCTTGTATGGATAGTTTCCGGCCATACCTCGAAGCCAACCGCAGAACGACCAATACGGTATTCCATGTTTTACTGAATCCTTCGCCCGAAGACAAACTGACAGGCGAACAGTTACGGGAAACCGCCAAGGAGTATATGGAACGTATGGGATATGGAGATCAACCTTATATTGTTTTCAAGCATAATGACATTTCCAGAGAGCATCTCCATCTGGTATCGTTGCGTGTCGATGAGAACGGACATAAGCTGTCGCATGATTTCGAAACAGAATAACGGAGAGCAACGGCAAAGAATCGGGACTGTGGCTTTTCCGCGGTTCCGTTTTTTGCGCAGCGGGACATTATAAGATCTTCGACATCAACCTGCGGCAGCATTTCTATTCGCCGGAGGTGGTCCACGACTCGCTCTGCCGCAGCAATATTCTGAAAACAAACGACGAGGAGTTGACCGTCGTAAGCCGGATGTTCGGCATACAGGCGCAGTGCCGCGACCTGCTCGAAAAATACGGACTCCGTACCGTGATACTCACCTGCGGCGCCGTCGGAAGCCATGTATTCACTCCGGACGGCATGTCGTACGTCGCCACGCCGCACGTCGAAGTGGCCGACGGTGTCGGCGCGGGGGATTCGTTCACGGCGCAGATCAGAAAGGAATAGGCGGCGGTCAGTTGACCGCCGCTTGTTCTGATGAAACACCCGGAGACTTTCGTTTGCAATAACGTTCGCACTGCCCGGCGATGTCGTAGCCGAGCATCGCGCCGAGCATGAAATCCTCCTCGGCGGAGAGTTCGTTGAGCGGCTTGTGGATGAATGTCGCCACGGTCTCCAGACACATGCGGTTGCCGAAGTAAAGATTCACCTTGCTGTCGGTCACCGACTGAATCCGGTAAGCGATACCCAGCCTTTCCAGCCGCTCGGAGAGCAGAGAAGCGCAGGTGCGGCACATCGTGCAGAGCACCAGACTCCGTACACCTTTCTGGAACTCGTAAATCTGGTGCAGGAACAGCTTCATCGAATCGTAACGGCTGAACTCCTCGGCGCTCATCGTTACTCGTTTTTAATCTGTTCGCACCATGCGGCAACCCGCCGGTCGGTCTTGTCGGGCGCGCTTTCATCGACGGCAAGTCCCACGAACTTTCCGCCGCGGCAGACCAGCGAACCTGTTTCGTCATACCCTTCGGGCGCATAGGCTCCGACGAACGTGCAGCCGCTCTGCTGCAAGCCGTCGTAAATCAGCCCGACGGCATCGCAGAACGTATCGGGATAGGAACCGCTGTCGCCGCAGCCGAAAAGCGCCACCTTTTTACCGCTCAGATCCTGCGCCTTCAGCTGATCCAAAAAGCCGTACCAGTCGTCCTGCAATTCGCCTGCGCCCCACGTCGAAGAACCCAGCACGAGCAGGTCGTATTTCTGCACTTCGCCGGCCGGCGTATCGGCCACATTGTGTACATCGGCGTCCGCGACGCCCAATTGTTTGGCAATATCCGCAGCCACGGCCTCGGTCGTGCCCATCGTACTGCCGAAAAAGATACCAGTCATAATTTCGTCGTTTTTGGTTTACGGCAAAGAAACAGCATTCCCACCGGATCGTCAATACCGGATTTTAGGGGTTTTGGCGCGGCCGGATAGCATTATGATGGGATGCCGCACGAACGCAACTCATTATTATTGGTGATGATTGCAATGCAATTTACCAAGATATGGCGATTGCCGCATATGCCGGGGCGCTATACTTTTGTCCCGTGAAAACAGAACTATGCGGCTACTCCTGAAATATTTGCTATTTATCCTGCTGCCTGCGTACACGTACGGGCAGTCCGGCCGGCCCGACGCCGGGATCACGTTCGAAGTTACCGATTCCCTGCACAATCCGCTGGCGTATGCTACGGTGGCGCTGACTCCTATGTCGGGGGGGGGAAAGGCCTACGCGACGACGACCGATGAGGAGGGCCGGGCACGTTTCACCCTGCCCGCGAATACCTACAATGCGGATATCTCATATATCGGATATGTCTCCCAACGGATGGAGGTACGGCCCGTCAGCGGCAGCGACATGCTGCGGACCGTCCGGCTCCGGACAAGCGACACGCAGATCCGCGAGGTCGTAATCACGGCGACCCAAGTGCGGGGACCGGTCTCGGGCGTGCATATCGGCCGGGACGCGATGAACCACATCCAGCCGTCGAGTTTCGGGGACCTGCTCGAACTGCTGCCCGGCGGACGGGCCTCCGACCCCTCGTTTTTCTCCTCGAACCACATTCATCTGCGCGAGATCGGCACCTCGAACAGCGATTACCAGACTACATCGCTCGGCGTTTCGTTCGTCATGGACGGAATTCCGATGTCGAACGACGCGGGCATGACATACAATTCGGGAACGACCGTCGGCAATAATATTTCATTGAACAGAGGCGTCGACATGCGCACGATGCCGACCGATGAAATAGCTTCGGTAGAGATTCAGCAGGGCATTCCGTCGGTCGAATACGGCGATCTGACCAGCGGACTGATCAAGATCAAGCGCAAGGAGGGAGGCCGCAACCTCGAAGCCCGCTTCAAAGCGGATCTGGGCAGCCAGCTGCTCTATGTCGGCAAAGGATTCGAATGGGGCGCTCCGGCCGACCTGCTGACGATGAACGTCGGCGCGACATGGCTCAACTCCCACGACGACCCGCGCAATACGCGCCAGAACTACCAGCGTGCGACCGGATCGTGGCGCATGAAGAAACGCTGGGAAAGCACCTCGGCCTACCGTTACACGTTGGGCGGATCGCTCGACTACACCGGCTCTTTCGACCGCCAAAAAAGCGACCGGGATATCGACGAAGGCCCGGCGGGCATCCCCCTCGAACGCTACAAATCGAGTTACAACAACGTCGTCGCGGCGGTGAATTTCACCGCCGAATCCAAGGGTGCGAATTTTTTCCGCAGCTTCGATTTTTCCGCTTCCGTCTCTTCCGAATTCGACCTGATCGACCGCTGGCGTTACCGAGCGAACAGCGGCAACGTCCCTATACGCACGGCAGTCGAAGAGGGCGTCTTCGATATGGAAGTGCTGCCGGTCCGCTATGAAGCGACCCTGCAGGTGGACAACAAACCGTTCTACGCCAACGCCAAGGCGGTAGCCCTGCTGGGAGCCGACACCCCGCTGAGCCGCAACACGATCCGCATCGGAGCCGAATGGAACATGTCGAAAAATTACGGCGGCGGTCTGCTTTACGACGTGACGCGCCCATTTACCGACCTGATGAGTTCCCATCCGCGGCGTTACGACGCCCTGCCGGCGCTGCACCGGCTCTCGGCGTTTCTGGAGGACAATACGACGATTACGGCCGGCGAGTGGCGGATCGAGATAATGGCCGGACTGCGTACGACGGCCATGGCCAATCTCGGAAGCCGTTACACCCTGCAGGGCAAATTCCATTTCGATCCGCGTGCCAACCTCTCGGTGACGCTTCCGGCGTTCGACATGGCAGGCGACCCGATGCGCAGGAAGTCTTCAAGCACGACCCCACCAATTACGACCTGAAGGCGGCGCGGAACTTCAAATGGGAGGTGCGCGGCAATGCGGAGTGGAACGGATACGGATTGTCGGTAACCTATTTCCGGGAGAATATGACCTCGGGATTCCGCACCTCGACCGACGTACTCACCCGGACCTACCGCGAATACGACACCGGACCGCTCAAGGATATGGAGTTCACCGGACCGCCGCAGCTCGAATGGCTTCCCTACAAGGACAAAACGGTATTCCAGACCGTCGGCGTCAAGACCAACGGAAGCCGCACATTCAAGCAGGGCATCGAATTCTCGCTCTCCACGCGGCGCATCCGGGCGCTGGCCACGAAACTCATCGTCTCGGGCGCCTATTTCAAAACCCGCTATGAGAACAGCGAACCCCAGTACGTCCTGACGACCGTACAGCTCGCAGAAGGGACGCCCTATCCTTACATCGGGCTTTACGATCAGGACGACAACACGTTTCACGAAGTATGCAACACCAATTTCCTGCTCGACACCCAGATTCCCAAACTGGGGCTGATTTTCTCCACGTCGTTCCAATGCCAGTGGTTTTCCGGCATGAAGGCCGAATGGTGCAATCCTGCGCCGACCAGCTACCTCGACCTGCAGTTACAGGAACATCCGTTTACGGCCGAGTCGGCAGCCGACGGTATTTTGCAGCATATGATCCACGACAACGTATCGAAAGAAGCCTATCTCTACCGTCTCACGCCTTTCAGTATGAACGTCAATCTCAAAATCTCGAAACGGCTTTACCGCGACCGGCTCAACATTGCGATTTTCGTAAACCGGCTGTTCACATACAGTCCTTCGTACAGAAACGAGACCAACGCACTGGTACGCCGCTATTCCAGCCCCTATTTCGGCATGGAACTCAACTTCAAACTGTAATGCGATGATGATGAAATCTACCATACGGACTCTGTTTCTGCTCTCCGCACTGCTGTTTTCGGCCTGCGAAAAAGACGATTCGATTTTCACCGAACTGTCCATCCGGTTCGTGATGCCGGACAGCCGCCCCGTCGAAAAGCTGGAAATACGCACGGACATCTCCTACTTCGACAATATCAACTCCGGAGAGCGGGTGCCATTTCCCGCCGCCGAACAGAACAGCGCGACAATACGGCTCCGCAAAGGGGTTTACACGTTCATCGTCGAAGCCGACGCGACCTATTCGACCGGAGAAAAGAAGATTCTGCGCTGCACGGATTACAATCAGATTCCAGCAGCAATGACTTGGGTAGAGGACAGCGAATCGATCGTGTTGTTACTAAAATCGATCTGACGATGATGAAGGCCCTTTTCCTGTCGATACTGGCGCTGCTGCCCGCCGCCGCTTCCGCCCAGCGCGATACGCTCGGCGTATTGGAGCGTTCTTCCGTTTTCAGCGCGGAGGACGAACGGGCCGTAGCCGGATTTCATACGGAGTCGCCCGCGATGATGCTCTACCGCAGCGAACAGTCGCTTTCGCAGATCTCGCTCCGCATCGACCTGCGCCGTGAGCAGGAGGCGCTGCTGCAGCCGCTGGGCGACGGAGCCTTCGACGGGGGATTTTATGCCGAAAGCTACCGGCGGCTCAGCGAGCGGTCGGCAACGTGGGCAGACGCCCGGTACGTCCGCGGCAACCGCCGCAACGTCTGCTGGAACTCCACGGCCGACTACCTGCTGCTCTATCCCTGCATCACGGCGGATTCCGCCGGAGGAAACCTCTCGACCGAGGAATATGCTTTCGGCGGCGGCTATGTCCACCGGGTGGGACGCTTCGACCTTGCGATCCGGGGCGACTACCGCGCCGGACAGGAATACCGTCAGGTCGATCCGCGGCCCCACAACGTCGTGTCGGATTTCACGATCAAACTCGGCGTAGGCATGCAGTTCCCTCAGTACGTTTTGGGGCTGGACCTGCAGGGGCGGCTCTATAAACAGGATCAGGACATAGACTTTTTCTATCCGCCCGGCGCCAGCTCTTCCGAGCTGTATATGACCGGACTGGGCAGTTATTACACCCGCTATTCACTGAACAGCGAGAGTTTCAACATCGGCTATGACGGAAAGGGTTGTCTGCTGGCGGCACAGCTCATGCCGCGGCACGCGAAAGGCTGGTATGCCCGTGCCGCATTCGAAAGCCTTACGACGGAGCGGCTCAACAAATCCAACAACACGGTCCCCATAACCCGGCTCAAAACCCGTCAGGCGACCCTCTCCGCAGCCTACCGCGCAGTTCTGCGGAGCGGTACGCGGCAGCGCAGAATGGCTCCGTCCGCAGTGGCGCGTGAAAGCGACGGCAGGAATCGGCTGTTACGTCTCGCCCGACGAGGAGGTTTCGCTCAGCAACGTGCTGAACAACATTTCGGAATACCTGACTTACACGGCGGCGCGGCTGAGCGGCCGGGCCGTCGCCCCCGAGGTGTCCCTGCGGGCCGAACGCCGCCTGAGCCGGAATCTGGCCTGCTTCGCCGAGGCGGGGTGGACGCCCCGGTTTTACAGCGGAGGATTGTCCGAACACGTTCTGACGGCGACGTTCGGCATCCTGTTCTAAACGATCGAACCAATATTTGTCAAACCAATAATAAAAACCAATTATGAAAAAGCTTTTCTTAATTCTCACCACGGCCCTCTTCGCAGCGGGCTTCGCATCCTGCACCGACGATCCCGAAGAAACGGTCAATCCCGTCGTCGTATCCGAAATCTTGCGCGCGCTCGGCGGCAATGTGCTGGTAAACGTGCCCGAGGAAAATTTCGACGTGAATATTCCCGCCGATGCTGCGTCGTGGGTTCAGATCAATGAAGCCGAATCTTCGGGCAAAGCGCTGGTGCTGTCCGTCGATGAGAACGAAACGGGGACGGAACGTTCGACCGTCGTGAACGTGACGCGGAGCGGCAAGAGCACCGTTCTGGCGACCGTAACCATCAAACAGAGCGACATCACGCTGCAAGCCGGCGAATTCGTGATCGAGGAGATCTACTTCACAGGCACGGCGCTTCCCGAAACGGGAAAGCCTGACAGGTGGCTGGGCGACCAGTACATCAAGATCCGTAACAACTCCGACGAAGACCTCTATGCCGACGGCATGATGCTGATCCTTTCGAGCGGACTCAATTCGGGCATGAACAGCGAGATGATCGAAGGCAAGGACTTCCGCAAGGAGTGTTGTGCGGGCAATGCGTTCTACTGCATTCCCGGCAACGGACAGGATGTGCTGGTCAAAGCCGGCGAGTCGCTGATCGTCGTCAACAACGCCCAGAACCACACCATCGGCAACCCGAACTCGTGGGACGCCACGAAAGCCGATTTCGAGTGGTACGACGTTTCGTCGAACGAGAACTATCTGGATATCGACAACCCCGACGTGCCCAACCTCGACAAATGGTACGCTTCGACATTGACGGTCCAAGTGCTCCACAACCGCGGCTTCAACGCCGTGGCTATCGCCATGCCGCCCGTCGGCCTGACTGCAAAGCAGTTCCTCGCCGAATACCCGCTCGAAGACGCCCAGTATATCTTCCACTCCCCGAACGGCTCGGACTACACGATGCCGCTGCGCAACTGCTACCGCGTGCCTAACGAATGGGTGCTCGACGCCGTGAACACGGGCTGCCGCGACGAATACTACATCGCCCCGTGGGACGCTTCGCTCGACGCAGGTTACGCATGGTGCGGTACGGCCGACGGAGATGCCTACCGCTTCGGCAAGTCGGTGATCCGCAAGACCGGTTCCGACGGCAAACTCATCGACTCGAACAACTCGACCAACGACTTCGAGTCCAATACGAAGGCGTCGCTGATCAAGTAAGCCGGAAGAACGACCATTCTTTATGACCGATTCTGTCATCGAATGCCGCAACCTCACCCATTGTTACGGGGAGCGGCTGATATACAAAGACCTGAGTTTCGAGGTTCCGCGCGGGCGGATCCTCGGACTTTTGGGTAAAAACGGCACCGGAAAAACCACGACCATCAACATTCTGAGCGGCTATCTCCAACCGCGCGCCGGACAGTGTCTGATCTTCGGCGAGGATATCCGCACGATGCGGCCCGAAACCCGCGCCCGGATCGCCCTGCTGATCGAGGGACACGTGCAGTACGCCTTCATGACCATCGAGCAGATCGAACGGTTCTATGCGCGGTTTTATCCCCGCTGGAACCGCGACGCCTATTACGGACTGATGGAAATGCTGAAGGTGGCGCCCCGGCAGCGCATCTCGCGCATGTCGTGCGGACAGCGTTCGCAGGTGGCCTTAGGGCTGATTCTCGCCCAGAACGCCGATCTGCTCGTGCTTGACGACTTCTCGATGGGACTGGACCCCGGTTACCGCCGCCTGTTCGTAGAATACCTGCGCGACTATGCGCAGAGCGAGGAGAAGACCGTTTTCCTTACCTCGCACATCATTCAGGACATGGAAAAGCTCGTGGACGACTGTATCATCATGGATTACGGAAGCATTCTGGTACAGATGCCCGTCGGCGAACTGCTCGGCACGTTCCGGCGATACACCTTCACGCCGGGCGCCGACGTCACGATCCCCGCCGGCGACGGCCTCTACCACCCGAGCGTCGTGAACGGGCGCGCCGAACTCTATTCGTTCGACTCCCCTGCGACGGTACAGGGCGTGCTGGAGCGCGCGGGCATTGTCTGCAGCGACCTGCGCGGCGAAACGCTGAACCTCGAAGACGCTTTCATCGGACTGACCGGAAAATACTAAACCCGAATTATGATCAAAGCCATATTCTACAAAGAGTGGATCAAAATGCGCTGCTTCTATCCGCTGAGCGCATTGTTCCTCTTCGGAGCCACCGCCTATGCGCTGCTGCGCGTCCAACGGGTGATAACCTTCAAGGGTGCGGCGCACGTCTGGGAGGTGATGCTCGAAAAGGAAGTTGTCTTCATCGACATTCTCCAATACCTGCCGGCCCTGCTGGGCGTATTGCTCGCAGTGGTTCAGTTCGTCCCCGAAATGGCCCAGAAACGGCTGAAGCTGACGCTTCACCTGCCCTTTCCACAGTGGAAGATGATTCTGCTGATGTCAGGCATCGGGCTGGGAGCGCTGGCATTGCTGTTCATCGTGCAAACCGCCGTGCTGTGGGGGTACTTCCACGCCCTGCTGGCGCCCGAACTGGTCGCGCGGATTCTGCTGACGGCGCTGCCGTGGTATCTGGCCGGGCTGACGCTCTACCTGCTGACGGCATGGATCTGTCTCGAACCCACATGGAAACGGCGGCTGGCGAATCTGCTGATCGCCGTGGGCGTCTGCCGGATCTTCTTCCTCTCCGACACCCCGCAGGCCTACGACGGCATGCTGTCGTGGCTGGCGCTGCTGCTGGTATGTTCGCTGTTCTTCCCGCTGCTTTCGGTATACCGTTTCAAGCAGGGATGTCAGGATTAACCCGCAAAACGACAAATCTATGATAAAGAGTATCAAAACCGGAATAATCCTCCTTGCGGCGCTTCTGCTGGCATGGCTGCTGCCGTGGTGCTACGCGTTCGTGTTCGCATCGCCTTCGTGGTCGCCGTTCACGCTCTACAGCTGCGTGACGCACGGATTCGCATCGGTGGATTTCGACCGCGAAAACAACGTCGCCGGACGCGATCTGCAGGGCAACACCTACACCCAGCAGCAGTTCGACAGTATCCTGCCGACGTTCTATTACCGCCAACTCGCCGCCGAAGGGAGGTTTCCGTCCGAAATCGAGGGCGTGGCGGTCGAATCGCGCGACGTGGAGCGCACGAACTTCATGTTCCGCACGTCGCCCGGCGAAATCAACCGCCGCAGACCGACGGTCTATCAACTGCTGGAATCGATGCCCGACCGCATCGATTTAGAACCGGCGACGGACGTGTTCCGCATCACCGGCGAGGGAATCGAGTTCGTCGATATGGAGACCAACACCATCGACCAAAAGAAGAGCGCGGCATTCACCAAAGTCCTGCGGGACAAGGGATTTTCGTTCCCGGCCCGCGTCGTCTCCGGCAACCCCTCGACGCGCAAGCGGTACGACAACGGCTACCTGCTGGTGGACGACGCGCTGCGCGTCTACCACATGAAGCAGGTCCGCGGCCGCCCGTTCGTGCGCCGTACCGACGTTGCGGACTCGCTGCAAATCGGCCAGATTTTCGTCACGGAGTTCGCCGACCGCAAAAGTCTCGGTTTTCTGGTGGACAGCGAAAAGCGTTTCTATACGCTCGGTGCGGAGGATTACAAACTGCACGAGATTCCCGTCGGGAAATTCGGCCCCACACGGGAGAACATGATGATCATCGGCGACATGTTGCTCGGCGCGTTCTATGCGCTCATCCGCCGCAGATCGCCCGGCGGACGGCTCTGGCAGACCGTCGGCGTCGTCTTGTTCGGACTCTTCCTCTTCGTCCCGCTGCTGGTATTCGGCACGGCAAAACGATGACAACAAACCCATACGCAAGAGAAGGGCGGACGTTTTCGACGTCCGCCCTTTTATCACACGCAGTTTCCCGGATCAGGTCAGGAAAATAAACAGCAGCGGAATCAGAATCCCCGCGATCAGCTCGACGCCTCCGCGGCCCCGCAATCCTTTCGGGCCGCGCATCATCACCAGCCCGGAAAGCACGATTACGATCAATCCCGCTAAAAAGACATCCGAAAAGACCGTCCACCAGCGCGACGGATTGTAATGCAGCCGGTTCAGACTGCTCAGCACGGGCCGCTTGCGGATCGACTCGTAGACGGCGTGTCCCGACGCCAGATCGACCGTCAGCGAACTGCCGCCCCGGATAAAGACTTTCAACCGGTCCGGTTCGGGAAAGTAATGTTTCAAGTAATTGCCCTCCTCGCCGACGCGCAGGAGCAGTTCCTCGGCCCGCGCACGGGTCCACTCCTGCTCGGCGCGCGGTATCTCCTGTGCGAAGACCAGCTCGGTCCGGCGCACCGAATAATCGGAATTGAAATCGCGTTTGTGGTTGAGCATGAAGCCCGAAACCGCATAAATCAGCAGTACGCCCGAAAAGAAAAAGGAGAGGTCGCGGTGAACGGGCCTGCTCCATTTCCTCACGGCGGACATAAACGACCGTGTCCCCATGACGTGCAAAACTTCTTATTTCAAAACTTCATAACTCCCGCCGTCCACATGGTAGAACGAAAGGTATTCCTTGCCTTCTTTGGCTTTGCGGTCGGCGATACGGGCACGGAAGTCGGCGATACGCTTTTCGGTGCTGCTGGCAACCGATTCGCCGCGGGCCTGATGTTCAGCGCTGCATCCGGCTTCGCCCTCGCCGTGCTGCCGGGCGATCTGGTCCTTGAGCCGCAGCTCCCACTCGGCAAGGTAAGCCTCGTCGATCCGGTCTTCGACCAGCGTGCCCGTCACCCGCACGACGTTGTTCACGCATTCGGGCTTGAAGCTGCCGATCTTCTCTCCGGCTTCAATGCGGATCACCTGCGTATCGTCGGTTCCCATTAGGAAAATCTTGCGGCCCCCGTGGCGGCAGATATGCGTGCAGACGCCCTCGACCGTCACCTTGCCGCCGGTCAACTTCTCAGCATCGGCGAGCAGGGGTTTCAACGCTCCGTGATCTTATAATCTTCGCCCAGCACCCGCTGCAATTCGGCCAGCTCCGGCTCCCGCCCAGTGAATTCGACCGTCGCGGCAGGAGGATCGAGAGTAACAACGGCACGGAGACCTTCGATGCCGTTCAGGGCCTTTTCGACATGCATCCGGCAGTGGTTGCACATCATTCCTTCGATACGATACTCTTTTTTCATGGCTGTTTGTTTTTTGGTTATAAATTCTGTATTTATTTTATGGACGGCTTTCGTGCCGAGCCGTTTTGTACTCAGCTGCAGGCTATTGGCCACAACGCTCACACTACTCAGGGCCATGGCGGCCCCGACGAGCATCGAATTGAGCAGAAACCTGGTCAGCGGATAGAGCACGCCAGCGGCGACAGGCACGCCGATCAGGTTGTAGATAAACGCCCAGAAAAGGTTCTGCCGAACGGTGCGCACGGTCGCGGCCGAAAGGCGGACCGCCGCGGCGATCTTCGTCAGGTCGGACGAAAGAATCGTGACCTTCTCCACGTCGATCGCAATGTCGCTCCCCTGCCCCATGGCAATGCCCAGATCGGCCTGCGCCAGC
>PPYF01671579.1_pt1 | contig 12184 bp, 9 predicted proteins | sample 1559871 | NCBI WGS metagenome assembly PPYF01 (sample SAMN08240021, study PRJNA423297) | Human gut metagenome, whole genome shotgun sequencing project. | reverse complement strand
GGGCCACAGCGTGCGGGGTAATTCGGTGTGGCGGCTGGCTTCCTGTCGGCAGTACGGGCATAAACGGCGCACCAGCCGTTGGGCAATCACCATCGAGAGCGCCGAAGAGATCATCCAGCGCGCGACACCCATCTGTTGCAGCCGTACCAGCGTTTCAGTCGTCGAATTAGTATGGAGGGTGGACAGCACCAGATGCCCGGTTTGTGCCGCCTTAATGGCAATTTCTGCCGTTTCGCCGTCACGAATTTCACCTACCATAATGATGTCAGGATCCTGCCTGAGCAGGGCGCGCAGCACGCTCTGGAAGGTCAGCCCCGCACGCGGATTAATCTGCGTCTGGTTTAAGCCTGCAAGCGGGATTTCAACGGGATCTTCCACGCTGCAAATATTAACGTCAGGTGTATTTCGCGCCTGTAACGCACTGTACAGCGTCACCGTTTTCCCGCTACCTGTCGGGCCGGTGACCAGAATCAACCCCTGAGGGCTGTTAAGCGCCCCGGCAAAACGGACCTGCTGGTCTGCGCTCATCCCCAGCTGTTCAAGCTCCAGAGCCTGCTGTACCTGGTGAAGCAGACGAAGCACGATTTTTTCTCCACCGCTACAGGGAAGGGTTGCGATACGAAAAGAGACGGGGACGCTTGCCAGCTCCACCGTAAACTGACCGTCCTGCGGCAGGCGGCGCTCCGCAATATCCAGTTGACCCAGCACCTTCAGGCGTGCGGCAAGCGTCGTCCCGAGGGCGGCAGAGATCGGCGGTTGAGGGTAGAGAACACCGTCGATTCGCAAACGGATCTGGTAACCGTGCTCCGTCGGTTCAATATGGATGTCAGAAGCCCGCTGGTTTACTGCCTGCTGCAAGGTTGTACTGAGCACGTCAGCGGCTGAGTTTGGCGCGATGCCCGGCAGGTGTGATGATGAGAGGGACTGAAGCCGTTTTTCCATCCGTTCAGCCGTCCAGCACTCAATATCAATACGTTTCTGCGTGGCGAAGCGTAACGCTTCCATCAGCTCAGAGGCTGGATTACCCACCACCGCAATGCTGATCATCTCGGTGTCGCTTGCGAGTAGCAGTGCGTGATGGCGCTGACAGAGCGTCATAAGCTGCTCGGTATTCATTGTCCACTCCTTTCAGTTGTTGTCGAAGCGGAAAACATCTTCACAGGCTTGTCTGAGCGCCGTGTCGGACGCAATTTTGCAGTCACGCGTCCAGCCCGTCATACCGTTACCGTCGCTCCAGATCGGTGTCATGAGCACTTCAAGTCCGTTAAGGCTTTCCTGCCCTGTTAACGATACGATCCCCTTCGCCACGCTCATCGCTGAAACGTAACGTGTGGTTGTCGGGGAGGGGATGCCATTGGTGCCTGCGTCGCAGCGATCCACACCACCACGATCCAGGGCGCAAAGCTCAATGGCGGTGCGGTAGGGGATGAACGTTTGCAGCATATCGGTGAGCGCCGCTTTTCGCAGGTAGTTCTGATAGGCCGGGACGCCAATCGCGCTCAGGATGGCAATAATGCCAATGACTACCATTAGCTCAATCAGGGTAAATCCTTGTTGTCTGTTCATGTCTGCTCCTTATGTTAAGTGGCGCTACTGTGGCAGTGACTGCGCGCAGAAACGAGGGGCAAAAGCGTGAACGTGAAGGGGCTTTCAGGGAAATGATTCAGTATTGCAGAGAAGGACAGCGTAATTGCGAGCGGTTTCGTATTTCCCCTCTCCGGGCGGAGAGGGGGGATAATTTATTTGAAGCGCATCGAGAGGTCGAGGGCGCGGACGTGCTTGGTCAGGGCGCCTACGGAGATGTAATCGACGCCGGTTTCAGCAAATTCGCGGAGGGTGTCGAACGTCACGTTGCCGGACACCTCAAGCTGCGCCTGGCCGTTTGTGCGTTTGACCGCTTCACGCATCTGCTCCGTGTCGAAGTTATCGAGCATGATGATGTCAGCCCCCGCTTTAATGGCCTCGTCCAGCTCCTCCAGCGTTTCCACTTCCACTTCGACGGGCACATCCGGATGCAGCCAGAAGGCTTTTTCCACGGCCTGACGCACCGAGCCAGAGGCAATAATGTGGTTCTCTTTGATCAGGAAGGCATCGGATAGCCCCAGACGATGGTTGGCGCCGCCACCGCAGAGTACCGCGTATTTCAGCGCGGTGCGCAGGCCCGGCAGGGTTTTACGGGTATCCAGCAGCTGCGTGCGGGTGCCTGCCAGCAGGTCAACGTAGCGGCGTACTTCACTGGCAACGCCAGAGAGCGTTTGCACAAAATTGAGCGCGGTGCGTTCACCAGTCAGCAAGACGCGGGACGGGCCGTCCAGTTCGAACAGTGGCTGATTCGCCGTGACCGCATCGCCGTCCTCCACGTGCCATGTTACCTGCACCTCGTCGCCCGCCAGCTGGGTAAAGACCTCCTCAACCCAGCGTTTGCCGCAGAAAACCCCTGCTTCACGGGTGATAATCACCGCATGCGAGCGTGTCTCTTTTGGCAACAATTGGGCGGTAATATCGTTATCGGCGCTGACGTCACCGCCGAGGTCTTCTCTCAGGGCATGGGCAACGCTTGCCGGGATATCACTATTAATACGTTCCAGAAGCGCGTCACGTCGGTGGTCGGGGTTATAGCGGCGAGGCGGCATGATAAAACTCCAAATTGGTAACGAATCATAATATTGAAACATGCTACTCTGAACCGAGTAACAGCACCATAGATAAGGAGTTCCAGCATGTTGTTAGAAAACGGATGGCTGGTGGACGCGCGGCATGTACCGTCGCCGCACCACGACTGCCGCCCGGAGGATGAAAAGCCCACACTGCTGGTGGTTCACAATATTAGTCTCCCGCCGGGTGAGTTTGGCGGTCCGTGGATCGATGCGTTATTCACTGGAACGATAGATCCCGATGCCCACCCCTTCTTTGCTGAGATTGCGCATCTGCGCGTATCGGCGCACTGTCTGATCCGTCGTGATGGCGAAGTGGTTCAGTATGTTCCTTTTGATAAGCGTGCCTGGCATGCCGGCGTGTCGAAGTATCAGGGGCGCGAGCGGTGCAATGATTTCTCCATTGGAATTGAACTGGAAGGAACGGACACCACGCCTTACACCGATGCGCAATATGAGAAACTGGTTGCTGTAACGCAAACGTTAATCGGGCGCTATCCCGCCATTGCAGACAATATTACAGGGCACAGCGACATCGCCCCCGAAAGAAAAACCGACCCCGGCCCGGCGTTTGACTGGTCCCGGTTTCACGCCATGCTTACCACGTCGTCAGATAAGGAGATAACATGACGTTGTTTACCATGCTGCTGGTTATGATCGCTGAACGCCTGTTTAAGCTCGGCGAGCACTGGCATCTGGATCATCGGCTGGAGGTGTTATTCCGCCGCATCAGGCATTTTTCCATGCTGCGCACGCTGCTGATGGCGGCAGGCGTGATGGCCATTACGTTCCTGTTGCTGCGCTCGCTTTACGGCCTCTTTTTCAACGTGCCGCTGCTGGTGGTGTGGATCCTGCTCGGTGTGTTGTGTATTGGCGCGGGCAAGGTGCGTTTGCACTATCACGCGTATCTGAAAGCCGCTTCCCGGGATGATGCCCACGCGCGCGGCGCGATGGCGAGCGAGTTGACGATGATCCACGGCGTACCGCCGGACTGCGATGAACGCGAGTTTCTGCGGGAGCTGCAAAACGCGCTGCTGTGGATTAACTTCCGTTACTACCTGGCGCCGCTGTTCTGGTTCGTGGTGGGCGGGCCCTGGGGGCCGGTACTGCTGATGGGTTACGCGTTCCTGCGCGCCTGGCAGACCTGGCTTGCCCGCTATCTTACGCCGCATGAACGTCTACAGTCCGGCATTGATGCCATCCTGCACGTGCTCGACTGGCTTCCGGTGCGTCTGGTAGGCGTGGTCTATGCCCTCATCGGTCACGGTGAAAAGGCGCTGCCCGCGTGGTTTGTCTCCCTTGCTGACCGTCATACCTCGCAGTATCAGGTTTTAACCCGACTGGCACAGTTCTCGCTGGCGCGTGAGCCGCACACGGACAAAGTCGCAACGCCAAAGGCTGCCGTCTCGATGGCGAAGAAAACGTCGTTTGTGGTGGTGGTGATTGTGGCGCTGCTGACGATTTACGGCACGCTGGTTTAAGCCAGCGCGCCGAAGCCGTTACGGTGTATCTGCGGGCGGGATGCCGAATTCAGGCATCCCGTTTTCGTTCCAGCGGATGAGTTTCAGGCGAGTATGGCGATTGGGATCGTAAAGCGGATCGCCTTCAATTTCAGTGTAGTTTCGCGCGTGGTAGACCAGCACATCTTCGCCTTCCGGCGTCTGCGTAAAGCTGTTATGGCCTGGCCCATACTGACGGTTTTCGTAGCTGGTGACGAACACCGGGCGCGGGGATTTATGCCAGTTAGCCGGGTTTTGCGGATCGGCATTCAGGTCTGCCCACAGTAATCCCATGCAGTAGTTCTCGTCGGTGGCGCTGGCGGAATAGCTGATAAACAGCTTATCGCCATGGAACAGCACCGCCGGGCCTTCATTGACCCAGAACCCGCGGCACTCCCAGTCATATTCCGGTTTACTGAGCATCACCGGCTCGCCTTTCAGCGTCCACGGATTTTCCATTTCACACAGGTAAAGATTCGAGTTACCGGAAATATCCGGGGCTTTTTGCGCCCACAAATACCAGCGTTTACCCTGATGAACAAAGGTGGTGGCATCCAGCGCGAAGGTGTCAAACGGGGTTTTGATTTGCCCTTTTTCCACCCACGTACCGGTGAGCGGATCGCGATCTGCGCATTCAATGGCAAACATGCGATGCTGGAACATCCCGAGCTGATCGAGCGCCTGGGTATGCGTGGCGGCAAAATAGATGTACCAACTGCCGTCGATATGATGCAGTTCCGGTGCCCAGATCAGCTGGCTCATCGGGCCGGTGTCGGGCTTGCGCCAGACAACCACCTCTTCGGCATCGCGTAAACCTTCCAGCGAGTCCGCGCGGCGGATCGCCAGCCGATCGTACTCCGGTACGGAGGCGATAAAGTAATATTGCCCATCGTGACGCAGGATATACGGGTCGGCGCGTTGTTCAATAAACGGGTTTGGCCAGGTTTGCATTCGGCTTTCCTTATTTAGTCTCAGCGGCTTTGAGTTCCTGATAATCGTTCAGCTCGCGATAGTTGGTGCGACGCTTTTCCAGATCGGACTGGATCTGCTTCATGGTCTCACGGTCCACTTTCAGCAGACGTACTACGCCCGCGGTAATTAAGTATCCAATGCCAGGAATGACGGTAAAGAGCAGCACGATCCCGTTGATGGCATCCGCGCTCTGCGCTTTTGCGCCCGCATCGTAGCCGTACCAGGAGAGCAGGAAACCGACCATTGCCCCGGCAATCGCCAGACCCAGTTTCAGGAAGAAGATGTTGCCGGAGAAGCTGATCCCGGTGATACGTTTCCCGGTTTTCCATTCACCGTAGTCGTCCACGTCGGCCATCAGGGACCAGTGCAGCGGGGATGGGATCTGGTGCAGGATGTTCAGCAGGACGTAAAGCACAACAATGGTTGTCGTCGCTTTCGGGTCGAAGAAGTAGAAGGCGCAGGAGAAAATCGCCAGCGCGATGTTGGTCCAGAAGAAGACCTTCAGCTTGCACCAGCGGTCGGTCAGCACTTTCGCCAGCATACTGCCGAACATCATGCCGACAACGCCCAGGCTGATAAACAGCGTGGCGAAATGGGTGCTTTGCCCCATGACCCAGGTGACGTAATACATGGTGGCCGCCATGCGGATAAAGCCAGGGCAGACGTTGCACAGGGTTAACAGCAGGATCCGCACCCACTGGTCGTTCTTCCACACGTCTTTCAGGTCGTTTTTCAGTTCGTCATGGGTTTGCACCGCCGGACGCACACGCTCGCGCACCGTGGCGAAGCAGAACAGGAACATGCAGGTACCAATCAGCGCCAGCACGGTCATCGCCATCTGGTAGCCTTTGGCTTTGTTATCCCCACCGAACCAGTCGGCCATTGGCAGGAGCGTTAGCGACAGCAGCAGCGTGGCGATACCAACCATAACAAAACGGTAGGACTGGCAGGCAACGCGCTCTTTCGGGTCGTTGGTGATCACGCCGCCGAGCGAGCAGTACGGAATATTGATGGCGGTATAGGTCAGCGACAGCAGGAAGTAGGTGACAAAGGCATAGATAACTTTGCTGTTATAGCTCCACTCTGGCGTGGTGAACATCAGAATGCTGAACAGCGCATAGGGGAAGGCAATCCACAGCAGCCATGGACGAAACCGGCCATATTTGCTGCGGGTACGGTCAGCAATCGCGCCCATGATCGGGTCCGTTACGGCATCAATGACGCGCACGGACAGGAGTAAAACGCCAACCAGTGCAGGAGCCAGACCAAAAATATCCGTATAAAAATAGTTAACAAATAACATGATGGCGCCAAAGATAATGTTGCATCCGGCGTCACCCATGCCATAGCCGATCTTTTCTTTTACTGACAGTTTGTTGTTATTCATCGACAGCTCTCCGGGTTTCGGTATGGAGAGAATTATTCGCTGGCAAACGAATATATGCGTTGCAATATAAAGGCGGTGATATGGAGGATTTTGCTGTTGGCGCGAATTTGTGAGGAAGGTAACAAGACGCTGTACCCGCAACCGCGAGTACAGCGAGAAAACATTTAGTGCGCTTTCACCGTTTTGGCATTTTTCTGTTTCACCATATAACCCACGCCGAGGATCGCAATCCAGACCGGGATCAGGTAGACGGAAATCGCCATGCCTGGGGTGATGAGCATGATGACCAGTACAGCTGCCATGAACAGCAGGCAAACCCAGTTCCCCAGCGGATAGAGCAGGGCAGGGAAGCGCGTGGTTACGCCCTGCTGCTGCTTGGCGCGGCGGAACTTGATGTGCGCGAGGCTAATCATTGCCCAGTTAATCACCAGGGCGGAAACCACCAGCGCCATCAGCAGACCGAAGGCTGACTCCGGGGCCAGGTAGTTAATCAGCACGCACAGCGCCGTCACGACCGCCGACACGATGATGGTATTAACCGGTACGCCACGCTTATCAACGGTGAGCAGCGCTTTCGGTGCGTTGCCCTGTTGCGCCAGGCCGAACAGCATACGGCTGTTGCAGTAAACGCAGCTGTTATAAACGGAGAGCGCAGCGGTCAGCACCACGACGTTGAGCGCGTTCGCCACGAAGGTATCGCCCAGCTCGTGGAAGATGAGCACAAACGGGCTGGTATCCGCCGTGACGCGCGTCCATGGCAGCAGCGAGAGCAGCACCGCCAGGGAGCCCACATAGAAGATCAGGATGCGGTAGATAACCTGATTTGTGGCTTTCGGGATGCTCTGTTCCGGGTTGTCGGCTTCCGCGGCGGTGATGCCCACCAGCTCCAGACCGCCGAAGGAGAACATAATGATCGCCATCATCATCACCAGGCCGGTCATGCCGTGAGGCAAGAACCCGCCTTGCTCCCAAAGGTTGCGCACGGTGGCCTGCGGGCCGCCGTTGCCGCTGAACAGCAGCCAGCCGCCGAAGATGATCATCGCTACAACGGCAATCACTTTGATGATGGCAAACCAGAACTCCATCTCACCGAACACTTTTACGTTGGTGAGGTTAATGGCGTTAATCAGGACGAAGAAGGCCGCCGCAGACGCCCAGGTAGGGATCTCCGGGTACCAGAACTGAATGTATTTCCCGACGGCGGTCAGCTCGGCCATGGCAACCAGAACGTACAGAACCCAGTAGTTCCAGCCCGAGGCGAAACCTGCGAAGCTGCCCCAGTATTTATAGGCGAAGTGGCTGAATGAGCCTGCGACCGGCTCCTCAACAACCATTTCCCCTAACTGACGCATAATCAGAAATGCAATGAAACCCGCTATCGCGTACCCCAAAATAATGCCCGGACCGGCCGACTGGATAACCGATGCACTGCCCAGAAACAGGCCAGTACCAATAGCACCGCCCAGGGCGATGAGCTGTATATGGCGGTTTTTAAGGCCGCGCTTTAGCTGATCGCCATGCTGTTGAGCTTCCATTTGAAACCTCGTGTGTGGTTGTTATGTTCACGCTGTGCGTATGTAATTATGAAAGTCCATATTCTGTATTTATTTCTTTACGGTTAACGATACCGAAAAAAGCGGAGATGGCTTCCGTTAGCGCCAGAATAGTGGTAAGAGCCAGCGAATGCACCTGCTTTATGAAGGGGCGATGACGACTTGAATAAAAAGAAACCAATTGTAAATCGGTACGTTAACCCCTCATACCCCAACCTATAGAATAGAAATTCATCATAAGAGGGCGAATTTTCATTTTTTGCCTTGTTGAATCGCTTCAGATTGCAAAAACCCTCGTTTCATTATGGTTAAAACTGCCTCTTTGGTAGTAACCATTTCATTTGTGCAAAGTTACATTCCTGAAACGTTAGTTCTGTAAGGTTGTTAAAATGTGCCGGGTTTACTGATTTCAATCAAAACCAATATGGACAGAAGGTGAATACTTTGTTACTTTAGCGATACGAACATGAAATTGGTAAGACCAATTGACTCCGGGCAAAAAGGCGTAAGACAGGGAATATGGCCTACAGCAAAATTCGCCAACCAAAACTTTCCGATGTGATTGAGCAGCAGCTGGAGTTTTTAATTCTCGAAGGGACACTGCGCCCGGGCGAGAAGCTCCCGCCAGAACGCGAGCTGGCAAAACAGTTCGACGTTTCACGTCCCTCTCTGCGTGAGGCGATTCAACGTCTCGAAGCAAAGGGCCTGTTGCTCCGTCGCCAGGGTGGCGGAACCTTTGTGCAAAACAGCCTGTGGCAGAGCTTCAGCGACCCGCTGGTAGAACTTCTCTCTGACCACCCAGAATCCCAGTTTGATCTGCTTGAGACCCGTCACGCGCTGGAAGGTATCGCGGCCTATTACGCCGCCCTTCGCAGCACTGATGAAGACCGCATACGTATTCGCGAGCTGCATCAGGCCATTGAACGGGCACAGCAGTCCGGCGATTTAGACGCCGAGTCCAGCGCCGTCGTCCAGTATCAAATTGCCGTCACCGAAGCGGCGCACAACGTGGTGCTCCTCCATCTGCTACGCTGCATGGAGCCGATGCTGGCCCAGAACGTTCGTCAGAATTTTGAATTGTTGTATGCCCGTCGGGAGATGCTCCCGCTGGTAAGCAACCATCGCACCCGAGTATTCGAGGCGATAATGGCCGGGGAACCGGAGCAGGCGCGCGAAGCGTCGCACCGCCATCTGGCTTTCATTGAGGAAATCTTGCTGGACCGCAGCCGTGAACAATCGCGTCGCGAACGTTCATTACGCCGCATACAGCAACGAAAGGATTAAGCGCCAGGTACTTTTAGAGCGCGGCAACTAAACGCAGAACCTGTCTTATTGTGTTTTCTGGCGAAAATACAATGGGACAGGTTCCAGACAAATCAACGTATTAGATAGATAAGGAATACCCCCATGTCAGAACGTCTCCAAAATGACGTGGATCCGATCGAAACTCGCGACTGGCTACAGGCGATCGAATCGGTCATCCGTGAAGAAGGTGTTGAGCGCGCTCAGTATCTGATTGATCAGCTGCTTTCTGAAGCACGCAAAGGCGGCGTGAAAGTGGCTTCAGGTGCAGGGGCTAGCAACTACGTAAACACGATTGCCGTCGAAGACGAACCGGAATACCCGGGCAATCTGGATCTGGAACGCCGTATCCGTTCTGCTATCCGCTGGAACGCCATCATGACCGTTCTGCGCGCATCTAAGAAAGACCTGGAACTGGGTGGCCACATGGCGTCCTTCCAGTCTTCTGCGACCATTTACGAAGTGTGCTTCAACCACTTCTTCCGTGCAGCTAACGAGAAAGACGGCGGCGATCTGGTGTACTTCCAGGGCCACATCTCTCCGGGCATCTATGCACGTGCCTTCCTGGAAGGTCGTCTGACTGAAGAGCAGATGAACAACTTCCGTCAGGAAGTTCACGGTAAGGGTCTGTCTTCTTACCCGCACCCTAAACTGATGCCTGAGTTCTGGCAGTTCCCGACCGTATCTATGGGTCTGGGTCCAATCGGTGCGATCTATCAGGCTAAATTCCTGAAGTACCTGGAACACCGTGGTCTGAAAGACACCTCTGAGCAGACCGTTTACGCCTTCCTGGGCGACGGTGAAATGGATGAGCCAGAATCTAAAGGCGCCATCACCATCGCGACCCGTGAGAAGCTGGACAACCTGTGCTTCATCATCAACTGTAACCTGCAACGTCTGGATGGTCCGGTAACCGGTAACGGCAAGATCATCAACGAACTGGAAGGCATCTTCGCAGGTGCTGGCTGGAACGTGATCAAAGTGATGTGGGGCGGTCGTTGGGATGAACTGCTGCGTAAAGACACCAGCGGTAAACTGATCCAGCTGATGAACGAAACCGTTGACGGCGACTACCAGACCTTCAAATCCAAAGACGGTGCCTACGTTCGTGAGCACTTCTTCGGCAAATATCCTGAAACCGCAGCCCTGGTTGCAGACTGGACTGACGAGCAGATCTGGGCGCTGAACCGCGGTGGTCACGATCCGAAGAAAGTTTACGCTGCACTGAAAAAAGCGCGTGAAACCAAAGGTAAAGCGACTGTGATCCTGGCCCACACCATCAAAGGTTACGGCATGGGTGATACCGCAGAAGGTAAGAACATCGCTCACCAGGTTAAGAAAATGAACATGGACGGCGTGCGTTATATCCGCGACCGTTTCAACGTTCCAGTGACCGATGAGCAGGTAGAAAAACTGTCTTACATCACCTTCCCGGAAGGGTCTGAAGAACACAAGTACCTGCACGAACGTCGTCAGGCGCTGAAAGGCTACCTGCCTGCTCGTCAGCCTAACTTCACCGAGAAGCTGGAACTGCCAGCGCTGGAAGATTTCTCTCAGCTGCTGGAAGAGCAGAACAAAGAGATCTCTACCACTATCGCTTTCGTTCGTGCCCTGAACGTGATGCTGAAGAACAAGTCGATCAAAGATCGTCTGGTTCCAATCATCGCCGACGAAGCGCGTACTTTCGGTATGGAAGGTCTGTTCCGTCAGATCGGTATCTACAGCCCGAACGGCCAGCAGTACACCCCGCAGGACCGTGAGCAGGTTGCATACTACAAAGAAGACGAGAAAGGCCAGATCCTTCAGGAAGGTATCAACGAACTGGGTGCAGGCGCATCCTGGCTGGCCGCTGCGACCTCTTACAGCACCAACAACCTGCCGATGATCCCGTTCTACATTTACTACTCCATGTTCGGGTTCCAGCGTATCGGTGACCTGTGCTGGCAGGCAGGCGACCAGCAGGCTCGCGGCTTCCTGATCGGTGGTACTTCCGGTCGTACGACCCTGAACGGTGAAGGTCTACAGCACGAAGATGGTCATAGCCACATTCAGTCTCTGACTATCCCTAACTGTATCTCTTACGATCCGTCTTACGCGTACGAAGTGGCAGTCATCATGCATGACGGCTTGCAGCGCATGTACGGTGAAGCGCAAGAGAATATTTACTACTACATCACCACCCTGAACGAAAACTACCACATGCCGGCAATGCCAGCAGGTGCCGAGGAAGGTATCCGTAAAGGTATCTACAAACTCGAAACCATCGAAGGTAGCAAAGGTAAAGTTCAGCTGCTGGGCTCCGGTTCTATCCTGCGTCACGTTCGTGAAGCAGCGCAGATCCTGGCGAAAGACTACGGTGTGGGTTCCGATGTGTACTCTGTTACCTCCTTCACTGAACTGGCGCGTGATGGCCAGGATTGTGAGCGCTGGAACATGCTGCACCCAATGGAAACCCCACGCGTTCCGTACATCGCTCAGGTGATGAACGACGCGCCAGCGGTGGCGTCTACTGACTATATGAAACTGTTCGCTGAGCAGGTTCGTACTTACGTTCCAGCTGATGATTATCGCGTACTGGGTACTGACGGCTTCGGTCGTTCTGACAGCCGCGAAAACCTGCGTCACCACTTCGAAGTTGATGCTTCCTACGTGGTTGTAGCAGCACTGGGCGAACTGGCTAAACGTGGCGAAATCGATAAGAAAGTGGTTGCAGACGCAATTACTAAATTCAACATCGATGCAGATAAAGTTAACCCGCGTCTGGCGTAAGAGGTAAAAGAATAATGGCTATCGAAATCAATGTACCGGACATCGGGG
>PPYF01508056.1_pt1 | contig 12185 bp, 10 predicted proteins | sample 1559871 | NCBI WGS metagenome assembly PPYF01 (sample SAMN08240021, study PRJNA423297) | Human gut metagenome, whole genome shotgun sequencing project. | reverse complement strand
CTCGATAACAAAATTATTATTACCGGGCATACCGATGCGATGGCCTACAAAAACAATATCTACAACAACTGGAACCTTTCGGGCGATCGCGCGCTTTCGGCTCGTCGGGTGCTGGAAGAGGCCGGAATGCCGGAAAATAAAGTGATGCAGGTAAGCGCAATGGCGGACCAGATGCTGCTGGATGCCAAAAATCCGCAAAGCGCGGGCAACCGGCGCATTGAGATTATGGTGCTGACCAAAAGTGCGTCCGATACGCTGTATCAATACTTTGGTCAGCATGGGGATAAAGTGGTGCAGCCGCTGGTGCAAAAGCTGGATAAGCAGCAGGTGCTTTCGCAGCGAGCGCGTTAAATGCTGAATCTTTACGCATTTCTCAAACCCTGAAATCACTGTATACTTTACCAGTGTTGAGAGGTGAGCAATGCGTAAAATCATTCATGTGGATATGGACTGCTTTTTCGCAGCGGTGGAGATGCGCGACAATCCCGCCCTGCGCGATATCCCTATTGCTATTGGCGGCAGCCGCGAACGACGGGGGGTAATCAGCACCGCCAATTATCCCGCGCGTAAATTTGGCGTACGTAGCGCTATGCCGACAGGGATGGCGCTCAAATTATGCCCGCATCTCACCTTGCTTCCAGGGCGCTTTGACGCCTACAAAGAAGCCTCAAATCATATCCGCGAAATTTTCTCGCGCTATACCTCGCGCATTGAACCGTTATCACTGGATGAAGCCTATCTCGATGTCACCGATAGCGTCCATTGCCACGGTTCTGCGACCCTCATCGCCCAGGAAATCCGCCAGACGATCTTCAACGAGCTGCAACTGACGGCGTCTGCGGGCGTTGCGCCGGTCAAGTTTCTCGCCAAAATCGCCTCCGACATGAATAAACCCAACGGTCAGTTTGTGATTACTCCGGCTGAGGTTCCGGCATTTCTGCAAACCTTACCGCTGGCAAAAATTCCCGGCGTCGGCAAAGTCTCAGCGGCTAAACTGGAAGCGATGGGGCTACGAACCTGCGGTGATGTGCAAAAGTGTGATCTGGTGACTCTGCTCAAACGTTTTGGCAAATTTGGCCGCATTTTGTGGGAGCGTAGTCAGGGCATTGACGAGCGCGACGTTAACAGCGAAAGGTTGCGAAAATCCGTCGGTGTAGAACGTACGATGGCGGAAGATATTCATCACTGGTCTGAATGTGAAGCGATCATCGAGCGGCTTTACCCTGAACTGGAGCGTCGTTTGGCAAAGGTAAAACCTGATTTGCTGATTGCCCGCCAGGGGGTGAAATTAAAGTTCGACGATTTTCAGCAAACCACCCAGGAACACGTCTGGCCGCGGCTGAATAAATCTGATCTAATCGCCACCGCGCGTAAAACCTGGGATGAACGCCGCGGCGGGCGCGGTGTGCGACTGGTGGGGCTGCATGTGACGTTGCTTGACCCGCAAATGGAAAGACAACTGGTGCTGGGATTATGATGTATACTATTTTGTATATTCTGGTGTGCATTATTATGAGGAGATCACTGTATGCATCGAATTCTCGCTGAAAAATCGGTCAATATCACTGAGTTACGTAAAAACCCAGCTAAATACTTTATTGATCAACCTGTTGCGGTTCTTTCTAATAATCGCCCCGCAGGATATCTCTTAAGTGCCAGCGCATTTGAAGCATTAATGGACATGCTTGCAGAACAAGAGGAGAAAAAGCCCATAAAGGCGCGCTTCCGTCCGAGTGCTGCAAGATTAGAGGAAATTACACGCCGCGCTGAACAATATCTTAATGATATGACGGATGATGATTTCAATGACTTTAAGGAATAAGGATGCGGGTATTCAAAACAAAACTTATTCGCCTGCAACTTACAGCAGAGGAACTTGAAGCGTTAACGGCGGATTTTATTTCCTATAAGCGTGACGGTGTTTTGCCAGATATATTTGGTCGTGATGCACTCTACGACGACTCGTTTACCTGGCCATTAATCAAATTTGAGCGAGTTGCTCATATTCATCTGGCAAATGTGAATAATCCATTTCCGCCACAGTTGCGCCAATTCAGCAGAACGAATGACGCAGCGCATTTGGTATATTGTCAGGGCGCGTTTGATGAGCAAGCATGGTTGCTCATTGCCATTCTGAAACCTGAACCTCATAAACTGGCTCGAGATAACAACCAAATGCATAAAATTGGGAAAATGGCAGAAGCGTTTCGCATGCGTTTTTGAATTTATATTATGAATAACATACAAATAAGAAACTATCAGCCTGGTGATTTTCAGCAACTATGCGCTATTTTCCTTCGAGCTGTTACGATGACGGCGAGTCAGCACTATTCTCCACAGCAAATTGCCGCCTGGGCGCAGATTGACGAATCTCGCTGGAAGGAGAAACTCGCGAAATCACAAGTGCGGGTTGCAGTTATTAATGCACAACCGGTTGGTTTTATTACCTGCATTGGACATTATATCGATATGTTATTTGTTGAACCGGAATACACCCGACGCGGGGTTGCCAGCGCTTTGTTAAAACCATTGATTAAGTCTGAATCCGAACTTACGGTGGACGCCAGCATAACCGCAAAACCCTTTTTTGAACGTTATGGTTTTCAGACAGTTAAGCAGCAGCGCGTTGAATGCCGGGGAACGTGGTTTACTAATTTTTATATGCGATATAAACCGCAACATTAAATCCAGCTTGCAATGAAAATAACGCCCGTCTAGTATGTGCGCGTTTTCTTATTCCACAAACTGCAAGGAGGTAAATCATGACAAATCCTTTATCAATGACTCTTTGCAGACCTTTCCAGGATTAATTCTTTTTTCTTGCCCTGGATTCGTCTGCCATTTCCTGATTTTTATTCATAAATGGAATGGTACATGGGCAAATATATTCGTCCCTTATCCGATGCGGTATTTACCATCGCATCTGATGACCTGTGGATCGAAAGTTCAGCGATCCAACAATTACACACCACGGCAAATTTACCCAACATGCAGCGCGTTGTGGGGATGCCAGATTTACATCCCGGACGCGGCTACCCGATTGGCGCAGCGTTCTTCTCTGTTGGTCGTTTTTACCCGGCACTGGTCGGCAATGATATCGGCTGCGGCATGGCGCTATGGCAAACAGATATTCTCGCTCGCAAATACAACGCCGATAAGTTTGAAAAGCGATTATCAGATCTGGATGACGTTGCTGAAGAAAGCTGGCTGGAGGAAAACCTGCCGTCAGCATTTGCACAGCATCCGTGGCGCAACTCGCTTGGCTCCATCGGTGGCGGTAACCACTTCGCAGAACTGCAACAGATTGATCAAATTATCGACGCGGAACTGTTTGCACTGGCTGGTCTGGATGCGCAGCATCTGCAACTGCTGGTTCATAGCGGCTCGAGGGGATTGGGGCAGTCTATTTTACAGCGGCATATTGCCTCGTTTTCGCATCATGGTTTGCCTGAAGGCAGTGACGACGCGCTACGGTATATTGCGGAACATGACGATGCGCTGGCGTTTGCGCGTATTAATCGCCAGCTGATCGCTTTGCGCATAATGCAACAAGTTAAGGCCACCGGAAGTCCGGTTCTGGATGTGGCGCATAACTTTGTTAGCGCGTGCCAAATCGGCGATCAACAGGGCTGGTTGCATCGTAAAGGCGCCACGCCGGATGACAACGGTCTGGTGATTATTCCCGGTTCACGCGGCGATTACTCCTGGCTGGTTAAACCTGTTGCGAACGAAAAAACGCTCCACTCGCTGGCGCATGGGGCGGGGCGTAAATGGGGGCGCACCGAGTGTAAAGGGCGTCTGGCAGCGAAATACACGGCGACGCAACTCTCGCGGACTGAACTTGGCAGTCGGGTAATTTGTCGCGATAAACAACTCATCTTTGAAGAAGCGCCACAAGCCTATAAATCGGCTGAAAGCGTGGTGCAATGTCTGGTGCTGGCTGGGTTAATTATTCCTGTCGCGCGACTGCGCCCGGTGCTGACGCTCAAAAACAGTGGAGGGAAAAAAGGATGATCTTGCTACAACTCTCCTCTGCTCAGGGGCCGGAAGAATGTTGTCTCGCAGTGAAAAAAGCACTGGACAGGCTGATTAAAGAAGCTACCCGACAGGACGTCGCGGTAACGGTGCTGGAAACAGAAACGGGTCGCTACTCTGACACACTGCGTTCGGCGCTGATTTCTCTGGATGGCGATAACGCATGGGCTCTAAGCGAAAGCTGGTGCGGCACTATCCAGTGGATTTGTCCGAGTCCGTATCGGCCTCATCATGGGCGCAAAAACTGGTTTCTGGGCATTGGGCGTTTTACCGCTGATGAGCAGGAACAATCGGATGCAATCCGTTATGAGACGCTGCGTTCGTCGGGGCCGGGCGGTCAACATGTCAATAAAACCGACTCGGCGGTACGCGCCACGCATCTGGCATCCGGTATTAGCGTGAAGGTTCAGTCAGAGCGCAGTCAGCATGCTAACAAACGGCTGGCGCGATTACTGATTGCCTGGAAGCTGGAACAACAGCAACAGGAAAATAGCGCGGCGCTGAAATCGCAGCGGCGAATGTTCCATCACCAGATTGAACGTGGCAACCCGCGACGAACGTTTACAGGGATGGCTTTTATCGAAGGGTAATGAAGGATGATACTGCCGGAAGGCGATTAAACGCCATCCGGCAGCAAATCAAATAATTACTTCGCCGGAATTTCTTTCAGCAGTTCAGTCAGCAGTGTCCAGTAATGGCCAACGCTTTCGATATGAACTTGCTCATCCGGGGAGTGTGGACCGGTGATGGTTGGCCCGATAGACACCATGTCCATTTCCGGATACGGTTTTTTGAACAGGCCACATTCGAGGCCCGCGTGGATAATCTGGATGTTCGGCGTTTTGTTGAACAGACGCTGATAGGTTTCACGTACCAGATGCATTACCGGAGAGTTAGCGTCCGGCTGCCAGCCAGGATATGCGCCTTTTGCTTCGGTTTTCGCACCTGCCAGTTTACCCAGCGAATCCAGCATGCTCACTACGTAGTCTTTACCGCTGTCGATCAGAGAACGGATCAGGCAGTGAATTTCTACGTTATTGTCGGTCATGGTCACCACACCGACGTTCAGGGAGGTTTCGACCACACCTTTTGCCACGTCGGAGTTGCGGATCACACCGTTCGGGGTGGCGTTCAGCAGACGAATAAAGGTATCGCGAGATTTCGCAATCAGGGCAGCTTTATCGTTCGCAACAGAGTCCAGCAGCAATGCCAGATTTTTCTCTTTCTCTGCCAGTTCGTTTTTCAGGATCTCCTGATAGGTATCCACCAGAGATTTCAGGGCGTCGACTTTATCAGCTGCGACAGCAATGGTCGCAAAGGCTTCACGCGGGATGGCGTTACGCAGTGTGCCGCCGTTGAAATCAATAAGACGCAGGTCCAGTTCTTCTGCATGACCCGCCAGGAAGCGCACCAACAGTTTGTTGGCATTACCCAGGCCAACGTGGATTTCACCGCCGGAGTGACCGCCTTTCAGACCTTTTAAGGTTAACTTGAAGGTTTCAAAACCAGCTGGAACCGCTTCACGATCTAAATGCAGGTTGGAGGTGAAGTCGATACCTCCCGCACAACCCATGTAGATTTCACCTTCTTCTTCGGAGTCGGTGTTAATCAGAATATCAGCCTGCAACCAGTTGCTCTGTAAGCCAAAAGCACCGTCCATACCGGCTTCTTCGGTCATGGTCAGCAGCACTTCCAGCGGGCCGTGAACCACGTTTTCGTCAGCCAGAACCGCCAGTGCAGAGGCCATACCAATGCCGTTATCCGCACCCAGCGTGGTGCCGCGTGCTTTAACCCATTCGCCATCAATATAAGGCTGGATAGGATCTTTAGTGAAGTCATGCACGGTGTCGTTATTTTTTTGCGGCACCATATCGAGGTGGGCCTGCAAGACGACCGGTTTACGATTTTCCATACCTGCGGTAGCAGGTTTACGAATCAGGATATTACCTACCTGATCGCGTTCGACATGGAAACCTTTCTCTTTTGCCCAACCAACAATGTATTCAGCGAGTTGCTCTTCATGATAGGACGGGTGAGGAATAGAACAGATTTTGGCAAAAATATCCCACAGCGGCTGTGGAGATAATTGAGACAGTTCAGACACGTTAAGTCTCCTTGTCGATCACCCGCAAAACAGTATTGCAGGTCACAGGGTTAGCAGAAAATGTTGTCAACACAAGACAGGCTTGCGAGATATGTTTGAGAATACCACTTTATCCCGCGTCAGGGAGAGGCAGTGCGTAAAAAGACGCGGACTCATGTGAAATACTGGTTTTTAGTGCGCCAGATCTCTATAATCTCGCGCAACCTATTTTCCCCTCGAACACTTTTTAAGCCGTAGATAAACAGGCTGGGACACTTCACATGAGCGAAAAATACATCGTCACCTGGGACATGTTGCAGATCCATGCACGTAAACTCGCAAGCCGACTGATGCCTTCTGAACAATGGAAAGGCATTATTGCCGTAAGCCGTGGCGGTCTGGTACCGGGTGCGTTACTGGCGCGTGAACTGGGTATTCGTCATGTCGATACCGTTTGTATTTCCAGCTACGATCACGACAACCAGCGCGAGCTTAAAGTGCTGAAACGCGCAGAAGGCGATGGCGAAGGCTTCATCGTTATTGATGACCTGGTAGATACCGGTGGTACTGCGGTTGCGATTCGTGAAATGTATCCAAAAGCGCACTTTATCACCATCTTCGCAAAACCGGCCGGTCGTCCGCTGGTTGATGATTATGTTGTTGATATTCCGCAAAATACCTGGATCGAACAGCCGTGGGATATGGGCGTCGTATTCGTCCCGCCAATCTCCGGTCGCTAATCTTTTCAACGCCTGGCACTGCCGGGCGTTGTTCTTTTTAACTTCAGGCAGGTTACAATAGTTTCCAGTAAGTATTCTGGAGGCTGCATCCATGACACAGGCAAACCTGAGCGAAACCCTGTTCAAACCCCGCTTTAAACATCCTGAAACCTCGACGCTAGTCCGCCGCTTTAGTCACGGCGCACAACCGCCTGTGCAGTCGGCCCTTGATGGTAAAACCATCCCTCACTGGTATCGCATGATTAACCGTCTGATGTGGATCTGGCGCGGCATTGACCCCCGTGAAATCCTCGATGTCCAGGCGCGTATTGTGATGAGCGATGCCGAACGTACCGACGATGATTTATACGATACGGTGATTGGCTACCGCGGCGGCAACTGGATTTATGAGTGGGCTACCCAGGCGATGGTGTGGCAACAAAAAGCCTGTGCGGAAGAAGATCCGCAACTCAGCGGTCGACACTGGCTGCATGCGGCTACGTTGTACAACATTGCTGCCTATCCTCATCTGAAAGGAGATGACCTGGCCGAGCAAGCGCAGGCTTTGTCAAACCGCGCCTATGAAGAGGCCGCTCAGCGTCTGCCGGGCACGATGCGGCAGATGGAGTTTACCGTACCCGGCGGTGCGCCCATCACCGGCTTTTTGCATATGCCGAAAGGCGATGGCCCGTTCCCGACAGTATTAATGTGTGGTGGTCTGGATGCGATGCAGACGGACTATTACAGCCTGTATGAACGTTATTTTGCGCCGCGCGGCATTGCTATGCTGACTATTGATATGCCGTCGGTGGGCTTTTCTTCAAAATGGAAGCTCACCCAGGACTCCAGCCTGTTGCATCAGCACGTTTTAAAGGCGCTGCCTAACGTACCGTGGGTGGATCACACTCGCGTCGCGGCCTTTGGTTTCCGTTTCGGCGCTAACGTTGCCGTGCGTCTGGCATACCTTGAATCGCCACGTCTGAAAGCGGTTGCTTGTCTTGGTCCGGTAGTTCATACCCTGTTGAGTGATTTTAAGTGCCAGCAACAGGTGCCGGAAATGTATCTTGACGTTCTGGCCAGTCGTTTAGGGATGCATGATGCTTCCGATGAAGCGTTGCGCGTGGAGTTGAATCGCTATTCATTAAAAGTGCAAGGATTGCTGGGACGTCGCTGCCCAACGCCAATGTTATCAGGCTACTGGAAGAACGATCCGTTCAGCCCGGAAGAGGACTCACGCTTAATCACGTCGTCATCTGCTGACGGTAAATTATTAGAGATCCCATTTAACCCGGTGTATCGGAATTTTGACAAAGGCCTTCAGGAAATCACAGACTGGATCGAAAAACTCAAAAAATTTACCGCACTAGGCCCGTATATTCGTGAAGGTAAGTGCGAAGATAATCGATTCTTTTTCGATTGTCTGGCTGTATGCGTCAACGTGAAACCGGCACCGGAAGTGCGTGAGTTCTGGGGCTGGTGGATGGAACTGGAAGCGCAGGAATCCCGTTTTACCTACAGTTACCAGTTTGGTCTGTTCGATAAAGCAGGCGACTGGACGAGTGTTCAGATAAAAGATGCCGAAGTGGTTGAACGACTGGAGCACACCCTGCGTGAATTTCACGAGAAGCTGCGTGAGCTGCTGGCGACGCTGAATCTGAAGCTGGAACCGGCAGATGATTTTCGTGATGAACCGGTGAAGTTAACGGCGTGAATGAAATGTGCCGGATGCGATGTTAGAGCATCTCTTCCGGCCTGAAATATTGGTTTTCGTAGTTTTCGTAGGCCGGATAAGGCGTTCACGCCGCATCCGGCAATATTCATTAAAACTGATACGTCATCCCAACCGCGACAATATCATCATTGTTGATATTCAGCTTATTATCGCTATCCAGCTGATTAATTTTATAATCAACAAACGCTGACATATTTTTGTTGAAATAATACGTAGCACCAACATCGACATAATTGACCAGATCTTCATCACCGATGCCCTCAATATCTTTCCCTTTCGATAAGACATAACCCAGCGATGGACGCAGACCAAAGTCAAACTGGTATTGAGCGACCGCTTCAAAGTTCTGCGTCTTATTGGCAAAACCGCCAGAGATTGGCGTCATTTTACGTGTTTCAGAATAGAAAGTTGCCAGATAAATATTATTGGCATCGTATTTCAGACCTGTTGCCCATGCTTCTGCACGCTTGCCTGTGCCACGGCTTTGCAGGTTCTGCTCGTTGGTGCGATCAGAGTTGGTATAGGCTCCACTGATGGCGAAATCGCTGCCACCAAAGTCATATGTCAATGACGTGCCGAAGCCATCGCCGTTTTGCTTTTTAACGTCGCGGTTTTCGTTTTTCCCTTGATATTGCAGGGTTAAGTTCAGGCCATCGATAACGCCGAAGAAGTCGGTGTTCCGATACGTCGCCAGACCGCTGGCGCGTTTGGTCATAAAGTTGTCGGTCTGCGCCGAGGAGTCGCCACCAAATTCCGGGAACATATCGGTCCAGGCTTCCACGTCATACAACGCGCCCAGGTTACGACCATAATCGAAAGAACCCAAATCTTTATATTTCAACCCGGCAAAAGCGAGACGCGTTTTTTGCTGTGCAGTATCACTCTCCGCTTTATTACCGGCAAACTCAGCTTCCCAACGACCATAACCAGTCAGTTGAACGTTAATTTGTGTTTCGCCTTTAAAACCAAAACGGATATAACTCTGGTCGCCATCTTTACTGTCATTATCACTCATATAATGCATGGCTTTAACTTTGCCATAGACATCCAGTTTATTACCGTCTTTGTTATATATTTCTGCGGCCTGTACGGATACAGATGCCACAATGCCCATCACCACTAATGCCAGAGTGCTCTTTTTCATTTTCATTCCTGATTTTAATTAACGCGCGAATATTCAGCGGGAGAGTCCCGTTGAAAACAGGAAAGTTTTTAACCTGAGATTGTTAAAGATATATTACAGATTAATAATATTCTTAAAATGTGGTAATTTATTAAATCTGTAATAAAAGCGTAAACAACTGCCGCTACGCTTGCTGATCCCGCGCAACAAAACGCCATGCTTTGCTCGCAGATGGTTGGCAACCGACGACAGTCCTGCTAAAACGTTCGTTTGATATCATTTTTTCCTAAAATTGAATGGCAGAGAATCATGAGTGACAGCCAGACGCTGGTGGTAAAACTCGGCACCAGTGTGCTAACAGGCGGATCGCGCCGCCTGAACCGTGCCCATATCGTTGAACTTGTTCGCCAGTGCGCGCAGTTACATGCCGCCGGGCATCGGATTGTTATTGTGACGTCAGGTGCGATTGCCGCCGGACGTGAGCACCTGGGGTACCCGGAATTGCCAGCGACTATCGCTTCAAAACAGCTGCTGGCGGCGGTAGGGCAGAGTCGACTGATTCAACTGTGGGAACAGCTGTTTTCAATTTACGGCATTCATGTCGGGCAGATGTTGCTGACCCGTGCTGATATGGAAGATCGTGAACGCTTCCTGAACGCCCGCGATACCCTGCGTGCGTTGCTCGATAACAATATCGTTCCGGTAATTAATGAGAACGATGCTGTCGCTACTGCAGAGATTAAGGTCGGTGATAACGATAACCTTTCTGCGCTGGCGGCGATTCTGGCGGGTGCCGATAAACTGTTGCTGCTGACCGATCAAAAAGGTTTGTATACCGCTGACCCGCGCAGCAATCCGCAGGCAGAACTGATTAAAGATGTGTACGGCATTGATGACGCACTGCGCGCGATTGCCGGTGATAGCGTTTCAGGCCTCGGAACTGGCGGTATGAGCACCAAATTGCAGGCCGCTGACGTGGCTTGCCGTGCGGGTATCGACACCATTATTGCCGCGGGCAGCAAGCCGGGCGTTATTGGTGATGTGATGGAAGGCATTTCCGTCGGTACGCTGTTCCATGCCCAGGCGACTCCGCTTGAAAACCGTAAACGCTGGATTTTCGGTGCGCCGCCTGCGGGTGAAATCACGGTAGATGAAGGGGCAACTGCCGCCATTCTGGAACGCGGCAGCTCCCTGTTGCCGAAAGGCATTAAAAGCGTGACTGGCAATTTCTCGCGTGGTGAAGTCATCCGTATTTGCAACCTCGAAGGTCGCGATATCGCCCACGGCGTCAGTCGTTACAACAGCGATGCATTACGCCGTATTGCCGGACACCACTCGCAAGAAATTGATGCAATACTGGGATATGAATACGGCCCGGTTGCCGTTCACCGTGATGACATGATTACCCGTTAAGGAGCTGGCCGATGCTGGAACAAATGGGCATTGCCGCGAAGCAAGCCTCGTATAAATTAGCGCAACTCTCCAGCCGCGAAAAAAATCGTGTGCTGGAAAAAATCGCCGATGAACTGGAAGCACAAAGCGAAAGTATCCTCAACGCTAACGCACAGGATGTTGCAGACGCGCGTGCCAATGGCCTTAGCGAAGCGATGCTTGACCGTCTGGCACTGACGCCCGCACGGCTGAAAGGCATTGCCGACGATGTGCGCCAGGTGTGCAATCTCGCCGATCCTGTGGGGCAGGTAATCGATGGCGGCGTACTGGACAGCGGCCTGCGTCTTGAGCGTCGTCGCGTACCGCTGGGGGTGATTGGCGTGATTTATGAAGCGCGCCCGAACGTGACGGTTGATGTTGCTTCCCTGTGCCTGAAAACCGGTAACGCGGTGATCCTGCGCGGCGGCAAAGAAACCTGTCGCACTAACGCTGCAACGGTAGCGGTGATTCAGGACGCCCTGAAATCCTGCGGCTTACCGGCGGGTGCCGTGCAGGCAATTGATAATCCTGACCGTGCGCTGGTCAGTGAAATGCTGCGTATGGATAAATACATCGACATGCTGATCCCGCGCGGTGGGGCTGGTTTGCATAAACTGTGCCGCGAGCAGTCGACAATCCCGGTGATCACAGGCGGTATAGGCGTATGCCATATTTACGTTGATGAAAGTGCAGAGATCGCTGAAGCCCTGAAAGTAATTGTCAACGCGAAAACTCAGCGACCGAGCACATGTAATACGGTAGAAACGTTGCTGGTAAATAAAAACATCGCAGATAGCTTCCTGCCCGCATTAAGCAAACAAATGGCGGAAAGCGGCGTGACGTTACACGCTGATGCAGCCGCGCTGGCGCAGTTGCAGGCAGGCCCCGCGAAGGTGGTGGCTGTTAAAGCCGAAGAGTATGACGATGAGTTTCTGTCATTAGATTTGAACGTCAAAATCGTTAGCGATCTGGATGACGCCATTGCCCATATTCGTGAACACGGCACGCAACACTCCGATGCGATCCTGACCCGCGATATGCGCAACGCCCAGCGTTTTGTTA
>PPYF01269249.1_pt1 | contig 12185 bp, 7 predicted proteins | sample 1559871 | NCBI WGS metagenome assembly PPYF01 (sample SAMN08240021, study PRJNA423297) | Human gut metagenome, whole genome shotgun sequencing project. | reverse complement strand
TTTGTCTCTGCATCGTACATATAGACAGAGGAACCCGGCGTCAGAAACCAACAATGTTTCTCTGAATCAATAATCAGGTCCGCCACTTTATCCTTTAAGCCGAATTGTTGAAATAAAGAATCTACGTTATAGATGTACTGTTCGGTAGTCAAATCGAAGACGCGTAGGCTCTTGCGTTCTTTCATCCACAAACGTTTGTCGGCATCAATATATTGTTCGGGAATAATATGGTTATATGCTATCGAATATTCGCCATGAATATTGAAAGGGAAATTTGAATAGTTCGCACCATCATACAGGCTTAATAACACAGTACTTCGCACACCGATACGTCCGTCGGGAATGGGGAAAACGCTTTTTACATAGTTATCCGGTAATCCTTCGACAACTCCAATCTGGCGGAATACATAAGGGGATTCTTGCGAGCTAATATAACCCGGATACAATAATCCCATTAGTATGATTAACAAACATATTCGAATTTTCATGGCCATCTTTTTTTGTAGTACTATTATTAAGTACGAACGAAGAATCAAATCCCCTTATCCTACTTTACTATTATTTTCTGAATTTCGAGTTTATCTCCGGCTTGCTCTATCTGTAAACGAAGTACACAAGCTCCTGCGGGAAGAGTGAGTTTTCCTATTTCTCTTTCCGTCCATTGTATAGAACTGGGTAATTGCATGGGTTCTGTCTTTACTTCTGAATCAGAAGCTACGGACAATAAAGAATTTCCTTTTGATTGATAAACAAGATAAACGGTATAATCTCCATCGGTAGGAATACTTACAGTATAATTCATCCATTCTCCATCTTCTATTTGGGTAACGACGTAATTATCTTCTTCTTTTCGTAGCTCTACTGCTCCGTCAGGTCTGTATTCGTTGCCACGTTTCTTTCCTACATTGTGATAGGTATGCCCTTCGGGATCTTCCGCAAGACAATAATAATCGTAATCGGCAGCCGATATTTCACAAGGTAGCAAATGAATTCCTGATACACGCTTTCCCGTAGAGAAAGAAACGGGATCGCCTGCCATCCAGGGAGTCAATCGCTTGGTCAATGTTCCCCAGCCAGTCCATTCATAAAACCAGTTGGGTGCTATCCCCCAGTTTTCGCAACCGTGATGTTCTATCATATAATCACGGTAACGTTTCAACCAGGTATAGTTGTTCTCCGGCAATCCAGCACGTACTGCATAATGCGCCAATGCCATTTCACGAGTTCCGCCACTACCTGCTACGTCTCCACGTCCGTGAGGAGATACGGCTACGGATTCCCAACGTCCACTACGGCTTTTTATCTGGAGAAATTTTCCGTTCTCAAAGGTAACTTCATTTGAATTCTTACTATAACTTGTCGGTTCCCAAGGCTCTTTTTGCTCTTCATAGGTCTGGACTTTAGAGAGGTTATAACGATAGTTCCATTCCAAACCAAGAAGCAAACGGTTATTGAGACAATTATACAAAGAATCTCCCTGATTCCATGCCATTTCTGCGATAGCTACATAATTGTGGATACCTGCCAATACATGTCCCTGGTCGCGACTCGACTCCTGACATTGACCGTTTGGATAGATATAATACTGTAGCTGTTCATCGTATCCATAATCTGAAATCTTGTTTTCTCTTCCTTCCAATTTATAATCAAGCATGGTTGGTGATTTCTTAATCGGTTCTTTGCTAGTGACCGTCGGTCCTGAAGGATAAGGTAAATCATCCGGTCGATGCTTCATTCCCAATAAATAACGGTAAGCACGGTCATACATTACTTCGTTATCTAAGTAAATCCCCATTGCCATCATTCCACGAGCAGCGAAAAGTCCTTGATTACCAAACCTTGCGGCATCGAAATTAAAAATATTCCAATAGAATGTAACTCCGTTCTTTGAATCATCCCAGTAATTTGCATATTTGGAAGAGAAATCTTCCGTATTGCTATATCCAGGATAGACCAACATATTTTTAAAACGTTGCTGGCCCGATTGATAACTTGCGTATTGAGTGAAGAATAGGGAGATTCCTTTAATTTCAGAAAAGTAGAATAATAAGGCTCATGTTTCGCCTTGACCATAGCTTTCATCCGGTCTAAATCACCTTGGGTATAGGTGATTCCGGGATGGATAAAGTTACGTCGTTGCGCTTGCACTCCATTTTGAATATTCCCAATCCATACAATCCCAATAATCCATATAATTTTGTTAATCATAGTGCGATTCGTTTTTTATACAAGTGATAAGCAAAGATAGTATTTAGTAATAAAAAGGAGTTCAAAGTGAATGAAACATTTACTTTGATTAGCATAAACCCGGGAATAAAACTCTTGTATTTATACTCATGGTTCTCTTCCAGACTCCTTAATTCTGATTCCAGTGCAGCTTTGCTCTCATCTATTAATAGATAAGTTATTATCTTCCTATTGCAAAGTTCTTTCCTTCTAATACTAAAGTTACTCTTATCTAATAGAAATCTATAATTGCAAGCTTTGATTATAAAAACGAAAGTTTCATTTATATAATTGCAAGTTCTAATTATATAAATGAAACTTGCATTTATAGTTTATGTTTAACCTAAAGAAAGTTTGATATTAGAAGAAAAGAAGTTTGCACCTAATACAAAGAGATTTTTCCATTCATACTTCATATACCAGATTATGCTATTTGACTGTGATATTCTTTATGTATTCATTCGTGATAAAATCATCTATATTTTTCATCTTCATGCCGTTGATAATCACATTATCGAAGATGATATTCTTGACGGAACGTTCTTTATCAAACCCTTTCAATAGAGATGGATTCTCCCCTACTCCATTATAAATGATATTCCGAAAAATAATATCTTCAATTCCCCGGCCGGGTTGCTTATCATACTTTGAATTGAAACGAACATTAATATGAAACAATCTTCCCTCCTGGATATTCTCTACACGGATATCCTCAAATAATGCCTTGCGTACCAAGTTTTTATCACCGCAATCCACTGCCATACAGCCCTGATAAAGAAGATCATCTTCATCATGTTCCAGAATATCGACATTACGGACAGTTATATTCTCAAGAATCTCTCCAGCCTTATCGTCCGGGTTACCGTGTCCTCCAATGTTGATCGGATGAGCAATATCCGCCCAAAGGATTGAATTCTGTAAAGTCACGTTACGACTTCCTCCGTAATAGTTCCAGCGATGGGCATAGATGGCAATACAATCATCACTGTTCCGCATAAAAACATTGTCTATTAATACGTCACTGCAACACATCAGATCTATGCCATCACTCCATCCTTTACAACTAAAAGACTTTAAATTATTGATGGTCAACCCTGTAGACTCACCACCAAATACTGTATAGTGATCTGGATTTATAACTGTAATACCGTCAATCCATATATTTTTAGAATGAGTAACTTCTATTCCACGGATCGGATGGTCGAGAATACCACGCCCGACAATGCGTACATTTTCAGCTTTGTCAATCAATAATTTAGCTTTTACAACAGCTCCGGGAGCTAAATAAACAGTAGTATTGGAAGGAATCTGTATCTGTGTGTTCGGCAAATCTTTCGGACGATGGACACCCGGTCCGAAATACATTACTTTGTCACTGCTTTCAGTATAAGTTTCTGTTTCCAAAGGATTAGCAAACAAATGAAGATTATGCAAACGATCACCGTTAAACTCAATCGACAGGCATTGAGGTCTAGTGAGTGTAAAAAAGATAGCATTGTGGTTTACCGTATGTTGTATACCTATTGCTAACGGACGGATTTTCACATCCTGAATGGTGCCATTGTTCTTTTTCACCATCACTTCTACGGGACTGCCTATATCAAACTGTACCATTGAAGCAGATTGTACCCGATCCATATCTACTTGGACTTCATATTCGAATACATCTTTCCATTCACCGCCTGCTTCACGTACTTTGACTGTATAATCATCATTATGTGGCATACCAGTGTTCAATCCTTCCGGATAGGTTACTAATTGGGCATTCCCGAATGTCGAAAATGCAATAGCTATTGCTAACAAACATTTTCTTTTACCTGATAAAACTCCTACTATATTCATATCACTAAACTATGTTATATTTTAATTATTCTGTTTATTGAAGTTCTTTCTAAAACTATACTTTCTATTCCACCCAGGTTGGCAAACTGGTAACAGAAACTATAGAAAAAATAACCAATGCAAAAAATCTCCTTTATTGTCTATTACGAACAATAAAGGAGATTTACCTAGAACATTCCAGTTTTTTCTGTCTTCTTATTTTTTACTTTTTACATACGGTTCTGCATATTGAGTCGGCAGTGCTCTCGATATGTCTTTGAAACATTTAGTAAAACTAGTATACAATACACCTTCCTATTCTTTATTATAGCTTTATTCGAACGGAACTGCCAAGTACTAGAATATGAATTGAAAACGTCCCTGTACTACACTAAAGTTTGTGCTTTCGATCTCTTTGATATGCGAGCCGGGGATGAAGTAGCTATAATTCAATTTGACAGCAATGTGTTTATTGATATAGTAATTCAATCCGAAGGAGAGGTCTTTCTGTGTTCCGCCTTTTATTCCGGCATCATTCAGAGAGAGATAATTGAAACGGGCACATAGTTCAAGTGCTTTTCCTTCCGGTCTTCCGGGACAGGCTACTTCTTCGTCATACAGATAATTCTGTCCCAACAATAGCCAGGAACATTGCAGATAAGCTCCTTGTGCCGTATAGTTCTCAAAACCCTTTTCCCGTTTTACATGGGCGCGGATGTATTCACCCTGAAGAAAGAATTTATGATAGTAAATTAGCAGTTCGGTTCCTATTTTAAATTGGGATGCTGCATGATCTACATCTGCTTGTATTAATGTACGATTATCAATCGTGCTCACGCCCGGAGATTTATAAGTAAACGTATTCCTGTTCTCATCTTCGGGAAGCGTGCCGTCCGGTGTACGATGGATAGCTGCTAATCCTATATGTATCAGTTTCGCTTGCTCATAAAGTGGACGGTAAACCAAACGTCCGTCAATGGCATATCCTTGCGATGCGTTTTTCAGGTTGCTCAAATCATTATCGGTAAAGAATCCGCCACACAGATAGTAATATTGGGTACGATAGGAATAGGCTACTCCCATACGTCGGCTATTTGTCAATGCCAGCACAGCTCCCGGAGATTGGTTGAAGCGAAGATCAAATGTACTACAAATCATATCGAGACTGAATGGCTCATAGAATTGTCCTATCTGAATGGAACTATTCTTATAGGAATAGGTGGCAAAAGCATCTTTGATGGCTACTTTGTTTCCGGCATATCCCATTTCCAGTTTCATTCCCCAGTTCTGATAGGTAGCTTTTACACCGATGCGAAGGTCATTAAATTCCGTGCCGTTGCCAAAGTTATTCGGATTCTTCAGATACACTCCTCCATCCATTAATAGACGCCCGGTGATTTTATATTGTATGCCATCGGGCAGATTCTGTGCCGTTATCCGGGAAGTCGTTAGTATTAGAGATAGAAGGAAGGAGAATTTCAAATATAGTCCTATTATTTTCATCGTCCACCTTTTATCAAATTTGTGAAAAAGTAGTTGGCTCCATACCTTCTCCCGTAAATTTTATCCCGTTGCTCATTTCGGCTTCTTTCGCTTTCTTCAGCTGTTTCTCTTTTTTATAGCGCTGTATCAGGTAAATCATGGAGCAGGTGAAAGCAACCGTACAGATCAGTCCTACGTAACCGGATAATATATTATAAAATTCCAACCAGTTTATGTCTACATGGGCAAATTCTTTGAACATCAAGACAAGTACAGTTCCCGTATATCCGATAAAATCAATGGTCACAATGAAGAAACCGACATTTCCTTTTATCTTGAAACAAGCGATGAAGCGGTCGAAAAAAATGCTTTGAAAACAGAGGTAGGCAATATACAGACAGAGACTTTGGACAAACAGCCAGGTGATTGCATCCAATTGCAGAGAATCATAATTGAAAGATATAAAACTCATGGTGGCTGTCCCAAGTACGACCAATCCCAGCAGGGCAACCAAAACTTTTATGTTACTTTTCACAAAGACCATCGCTCCGAATAACGCCAGAATTATTAATGTAACGACTGTATCTACCTGCGCAAACATCCATGAGGACTGTCTGTTCATATCAATAATCTTCACCAGGAAATCTTCCTTAATATCTCTAAGCACTACCAACATTAGGTTAGCTACAAACAATAATACAAGAAATGGCATAAAGTCGATGAACAGTTCTTTCCGTTGCTTGCCATTCAGAGTTACACGACTACTCTTTTGTTCTATATCTTGTGCCGTAGGTTGTGGCAAACGGGTTAAGCTATATCCCAAAAGAGCCAATAAAGGAAGTGCAAAAGCACCGATAAGTGCCGGCATCCAAAATTCGCTGACGTTCAATGTATTCATAACGAACAATCCGATGGATTTTGCCGTTCCCGAACTGATAACAATACTGATTCCTAAAAGACTGGCCAAAATATCCGTAGTGCGGCGACCTTCGATAAAACTGAAAATAACTCCCCACATACAGCCCAATGACAATCCATTGAAGAACATGGCAAACATATTATAAGGAGTGGGAAGTGCTCCGAACGCAACCAATGACAATTCCGCTACGGCAATGGAAACGAGTATAAACTTCAGGCGATTCTCTCTCTTCAATTCGGAAATCAACTTGATACCTATAAACTTGGCTATCAGATAACCTGCTATCTGAATGATAGTAACCAGTACTTTATAATCAAAGCCGAATGCTTCTATCCCGTCAAAAGTAGCAGCTGTGAAAGGTTTGCGCAATGTATAAACCAGTGAGTAAGAAAGAAGGGCTGCTCCACCTGCCCATAGAATAAAGAGGAAATCGGCTAATCTTCTGTTTGAACTTTGTTTCGATATTGCTTCAGTAATCGTTTTCATACGTTTTCGTTTTAATTTCTGGAGCAAAAGTAGAGGAGAATAGCAAGGGAGAAAATGAATTCTAAAGATTCATTTTATTCATTATCAGGTAGAAATGGAAGTAATATTAATGTAACGTTTATGTAACCGTAATTTCTTGGAAATGGAATACAAAAAGGGTTGCACAATCACTAATCCGGTATTGCGCAACCCTTTTTATTCGATTTCTTATTTTTCTTCTTATTGGAAAGTAGGCATCTTGAATCTGTACAATAATCCACCTACCATGGAAGCTACGCGGTCAGGTCTTCCCTGTTCGGAGCCATCGTATGTATCGGTACGGATACCGACTTTAGGTTCGGCATACAGATACAAAGAAGAAGCCACTTTCAGCTTTACCTGCACACCGGCATCCAGTCCCGGCACTGCTCGGAACTTACCGTAACGGCGTACCAGTCCGGCCGTAACTCCCACAAAAGGAACAACATCTATCACATGGTCGGGGCTGTATCCTTTTGCCAATGTGGCCAGACTCATCATATAATCCATACCCAAACCGGCATAATGAAGATTCATCTTCGACGACGTTTTGGCCTTGTACATAATTGTTCCATTTACCCGCCATGCAGATAACGGAGTGTACCATTTACCTATGCTTCCTTTTGCTTCTACACCTGCATTCTTCACCAAATCTTTGTTGGCTACGAGCAAGCTACCCAATCCAAGTGCACCGGAGATGAAGTAACGCTTGTCATCCTGACCAAACACGCTGCGATTGGCTGCTTTTGAATAAGGAACAAAGCGATAGTGGAAACCTGCATTGACTCCTACCATTACGTCTTTCTGCATAAAGCCCAGATTACCTTCAATGAATTTATCTCCATACAAGCGAATCTGCGGTTCAATGTACAAACCGAGAAAATCATTCACATGCCATAATCCCTGTATGCCTGCATTAATACCCGGTTGGAACTTATGGTCTGATTTGGAAGTATAAGCAAGGTTGACACCTACCGAACCTATTAAATCAAAGATACGATCGGTATTATATCCACTCATGGTAGACGTTATGTTCCACAAGTAATCAAGACCACCACTGACGCTGGCATGTCTAAGTTTGCCCGCTTTAACACTTCCCGGAACTACATAGTTCGTAAAGAATCCACCCGTACCCACCAGGCGCAAACCGGAATAAGGGCTCAACCACTTACCGATAGAGACAGAAGCCTGCGGACCTAAAGAACCAAGGTTTTCAAGATTCGTCTTATTCAGGAACATTTGCACACCGATTCCCGAAGTCATAAACAGATTGTCTGCGATGTGATTGCTTGAGAATCCGTTCTTCGGACGTGCCGCACGGTCAATCGTATGATAAGTCAAACCAAAATTCAACTCTCCGAGCTGATCTGTATTGCCACCTACTCCGCAACCTCCTGCATATTTCTTATTATACACATTGAAGCGAGGTTCTATAAATAAATCCACAGAACGGTTGATACGGAAACTTCCTTGCACACCGACTCCTATTCCCGGAGCATACTTGGCGGTTTTATCCACTCCTTTCGTACCTGCCAGGTTAACTCCGGCAATACCGATCAGACTAAATATTCTGTCTTCATCATATCCCCAAAGAACATTATTGATATTCAGCAGATAGTCCGCATGCAGATCGACATGTTTAAAGTAGCCGCTTGCACTGCCCGAAGGGGTGTCTGAAAGTCCAACCGTCCCGGACAAACGCAGACCGGAAGAAGGACTGAACCATTTACCGATTCCGGCAGAGAACTGGGGACCTAATCCTTTAATCGTATTCTTGATTCCCGGAACTTTCAGTGTACTGATACCACCGGATAAAGAGATAAACATATGATTCAGGAAGGAACTTTTATCGAAATCATCGAAATGAATCTTAGTTCCCATCGGAGCAGCAGGCATATAGGTCAGACCTACCAGAACCGAACCAGCCATTTTATAGTTTCTCCAACTTTCCGTATACGCAAAACCGTCATTATACCATCCGATCCGCGGTTCTACAAACAAATCCAATGTAGAAGAAAGACGTACATTTCCCTGTAAACCGAGATGAGCGCCGTAATAAAGCTGACCGCCGCCTTTCAAATCCGGATACTTTTCGGAACGATCGCTATTGTCGCCCACCTTAGAATAACCGGCTTCTATACCTGCAATCCCTACTAACTCAAAACAACGGTTTGCATTGTATCCGTATGCCAGGGAGGACATATTCAACAGATAGTCCAGGCTGCCGCCACCCATTTTTATTTTAGAATCGTAGATACTCGACGGCAGATAACCTAAATTCACCCCTATCCGAAGTCCATGAACCGGAGTAATCCACTTTCCCATAAAGAGATGGGCGGTCATTCCCATTCCATCCTGACTATCTCCACTTGTTAACAAGCTGTATGGCCCTATTCCGGCAGAGAAAAAGAGATGTTCATTGAATTTATTGCTCTCGAACTTTTCATTTGCAGGCCGTTTCTGTAACATATATTGCAATGCACCATAATCCTGTGCCTGTAAGGTAACAGCAAGCATCAGGAAGATTGCCACTGCTACATATTTATTGTTGATTCTGAAGATATTCATCGTTTACTCTTGTTGTATATATCATTATTTAATTTTCTGCTCTTCCGGCAGCAAGTCAATAATATCACCGTCCACCTTCGCTACTTCCAATAAGGAAGGATCAAGTTCAAGGGCCTTCTCAATGCTCATAATCGCATCACCTATTTTCTCCAGGCGGTTGGCGGCAATCGCTTTTATATAATATTCGCGGGCGGTCTCTACATCCATGGTAGAAATCTTATCCCATGCTTCCTGATTCTTCTTCATTGCCAGCAGCATCACCACCTCATTGAAAGGGCTGGTAGCCGCCACCTTTTCGAAAGCATCATTATAATAACCGGCCAATGCCTGAACAATGGCCTGCAAATCTTCAGAAACCGCTTCTTCGGGAACCAAGGTCAAGACTGAATCTGCTTTTGTATATTTCCCTTCATGCAGCAAGGCAATAGCCTGATTGGACAATAACTCCGCCGGTGCCGATTTACTGACAAACGGTTCGAGAATACGTGAATCCGGAGTATCTTTCTGTATCGTTGCCACTGCCAGTTCATTGGCTGCATACGTAAAGTTATCATAAAGTTCAAGAGCTTCCCTGCAATACTTTTCCCTTTCGTCGGGAGTTTTTGCTGTCGTAATCATACGGTAATATTCGAAACGGGTCAGTTGCTTCGGATTCTTTCTGTAAAGTTCTCTAATCTCGTCGTCCGTCAAAGAACGGAAGATTGAATAACCATAGGTATATTGCACCTTTCTCAATTTAGGCAGATAAGTAGCCGCAAGTTCCTTGTAGAAAGGTTTCGATTTCAAGACCCCATTCAACCGGTAAGGAGTAGCTGCATATTGTTTGATTAAGTCCTCTACTTCTTTAGCCAGTTCCGGCTTGGAGTTTTTTTTCAGCAATTCAGCTACCTCCTTCCAGGAGGCAACCGATGCATCCGATTTCACCTCCAACAGTTTACGTGTTTCCGGGTCCAGTTGTGCCAGTATACGTTCCAGGGCCTTATCCGTACGCAATTTTGCCAGACGAAGATTCGTCGCGTAAGAACCGTCCGGCGAAGCCACCCCCGTAATATGAAAACTCTTCAAAGAGGCATCCGGGTTCGTCTCAATAGCACGTAATTCCTGATTCAATCGGTTCAGTTCCACCTGATTTTGTGGATTCTTATCATCCAGGTCGGCTTTACCTACCAGGAAGGTTAAGTTTACCTCACCTTTCGTATCCCGCAACTGCATCACGGGTTTCGGAAGATATTTCTCGTCCGTCAGGCTGAAAGCGGAGAATTTATACTCCAAGAAACGAAGCGGGTTGACCGTTCCGCGTGCAATGGAGAAAGAGTCACGATAAATGATATTCCGGTAATTTTCCATCGCCAGATGCACATCTGCACGGTAGTCATGTTGCAGATATTCTATATAGATAGAATCATGGTAAGCAATAATATCCCCCTTGCGTGAAGAAGTAGTTTTCACACGGATGTAATCGTGCAAAGGATCTTTATCCATATCATAATCGTACATTCGATTTTGCGTTGTATTATAAGTATCCCCGTCGAATACAACAGGACGCATCAACAGACGCTTTTTCAGTGTCACATCATAAATGGAAGGCTGCAATACCAAGCGACGATGTGAGTTAAACATCTCCTTAGGCACCGGGACACGGGTTTTCAGATGAAAATAATTACCTTTGATTTCGATGTCCGTAGGTTCCGGAATCACTTTGTCCTTCACTTTGGAAGTAATCGTAACTTCGTCCAGTTCGATGACGGCATCTTTCAATACTACATTCAGAATCTGCTTTCCTGCCACCTTCACTGTTTTGTCTTCATAACCGACACATGTAAACTTCAACGAGCCGTTTTTCTCAACCAAGACACTGTAACGACCATCCTCGTCGGACATTTCTATACGTTCGTCATTGACCGGATTCAACACATTTACATTCGGAACACTTTTTCCCTGCGGGTTTGTGATATGCCCCTGCACGCGGATCCGTTGGGCGGATACATTCATACCGACGAACATCATCGCCACGAGAAGTATACCTGTTAATCTATCACGTTTCAAATTGATTTTCATTCTCTTTTCTGACTAGCTAATGTTCGTTATCGAATAATATAAACAAAGGATACCCCCAGTTTGACAGGTGCAATGGTGGTCTTACTATCGTTGACCGCACCCGGTTTCGGAGTACCCTTATCATACTTAAACTGACGGTAGCGCAACACACCCACTCCGGCAGTTGCTTCGATGTTCCAATGATCGCCCAGCACCCATGCGTATCCATAGGTCAAACCGGCGGCGTATGCATCGCCTTTGTGATGCACATCTTTTACCATCATATCAAAATTATTCACGAAAGCGGTGATTCCAAGAAAATGACTCACCATCGGACGATTTAGCCAGTAACGAACTTCAGGCTGAAAATGCGTGAAAGTCGTTTTAAAGTTGTCTGTACTGATTGGGTTCGCAGCAATCCCCATGTTCAAGGAGACATGACTACCCAATACAAATTCTGCTTCTACATTCGGACTGGCGGTCAGCCAACCCAATGCATTTGTCTTTACAGCCACCCGTTGTGCGTGCACATGTACACCACAACATAATAACAGAAATGATAACGCAGCTATTACCCTGCGACCATTTCTCATCACATATACCATCATTTATTTCCCACTAAATATTT
>PPYF01425094.1_pt1 | contig 12187 bp, 8 predicted proteins | sample 1559871 | NCBI WGS metagenome assembly PPYF01 (sample SAMN08240021, study PRJNA423297) | Human gut metagenome, whole genome shotgun sequencing project. | reverse complement strand
CACTGGTTATGGATTCCTATTCCATGGGCTATACGGCATCGGGATATTCCGATATGCCTATTAACCATAAGATATTCCTTGCTCAGTTTGACACCATCAAAAAGCTGGCGGAAGAGGCCTCCTGCGTCATGGTTGGACGGTGTGCGGATTACGCCCTGGAGGACTACCCCAATGTGGTCAGCGTATTCATCACAGCCAACGACGATGACAAGATAAAACGCCTTCAGGACCTGTACAAGGTAGACGCGTCCAAGGCAAAGGACATCATGATTAAGACAGACAAACAGCGCGCCAGCTACTATAATTATTACTCCAACAAGAAATGGAGCGACCCGCGCAGCTATGATCTGTGTCTTAACAGCAGTGTCACAGGACCGGAGGGCGCAGTGGATGTCATCCTGAATTTTGCAAAAGTGAAGCAGACGTGGAGGAAACAGAAGTAGTTTCATCGAATTGCATGGAGATATGTCAACATAAGCATCTAAAACAGCAGATGCAGCAACGCCGGCAAAAGCCGGTATTGCTGCATCTGTTTTGATGTCAGTGTAAATCTTTACCCAAATCAATCATATCCTCAGCCATGGCCACCAATTCATCCCTGGTCACAATCTTATTGATGTCCATAAGAATGTAGCGTACGTCCCCGTCAATCCAGGCCAGGGAATTGGCTTCTGCCGTACTATAATACAAGTCTGTCTCCCCATATTTTATAACAGACGCATTGCTTGAAAGGGACTGGCCTGACGCTGGTTCTGCGGACAGGGAAACGGATTTGGAGGTATTATTGTCCTTTTTTATATATTTAAAGCTTATACCTTTCTGTTTGTTGACAGGAGCGCCATTTGAATCATGATCAAATGATTCCGTAATATTTCCGCTGCCAAACAGATAACCGCCAGCCAGGCTTGCAGGCGCCTTTGGCCTGAATCCCACATCCTTTTGCAGGGTATCCCCGTCAGGAAGCGTGGAATATTGATTTTCTTCGGAACTTGAAACACTTACCTTCATTGACGGGGACGCAAAGCAAGGCACGGTGTTTGCCAGACAAATCCCTGTGATCAGCAGTAAAGCAATCTTTCTTTTCATGGCTCGTATCTCCTTTTATTTTTCAGATGCAGTATTCTTTGAATAACCGTTATGGTATGTATCATACCGTATAGTTCTCTAAACCACATCTAAAAATGCTGTATTCCGGATATTCATGTCAGGAATCCATTCCAGAAAAAGATGAGCTGTGAGCTGTCACTCCACCGTAACAGATTTGGCCAGGTTGCGGGGCTGATCCACATCCAGATGTTTGCCGATGGAAGCATAATAGGCAATCAGCTGCAGGGCCACTGCAATGGGAAACACGGTGAAGCGGTCTTCCAGGTCCGGTATCCGAAGTTCTATATCAGCCACTCCATCCTCCACCACAGACTGTTTCTTGGCCAGAAGGATGACGTAAGCGCCCCGGGCCTTTACCTCCCGGATATTGGAAATGGTCTTGGCAAATACATGGTCCTGAGTTGCTATTGCTATGACAGGCACATTGTCATAAATCAGGGCAATGGTTCCGTGCTTCAGTTCACCGGCGGCATATGCCTCCGCGTGGATATAGGAGATTTCCTTAAGCTTAAGGGCCCCCTCCAGAGAAAAGGCGTAATCCAGACCTCTTCCAATAAAAAAGGTGTCTCTCTCACGAATCAGGTGGCGCACAAAGGACTGGATAAATTCAGACTGTCCAATAACGGTTTCCATAGCCGGTATGACATCCAGCAGATCCGTCATAAATTCCCGTGCCTCATCCTGGCCAAAGGCCCCGCGGACCAGGGCCATGCGGCAGCCAATCATGTAGAGGGCAGCCAGTTGCACGGAATAAGCCTTTGTACTGGCAACAGCAATCTCAGGGCCTGCATGTGTATATAATACGTAATCGCTTTCCCTGGCAATGGTGGAACCCTTTACATTGACAATGGAGAGGGTGACAGAGCCAAGACTTTTAGCCAGGTTCATGGCGGCCAGTGTGTCAATGGTCTCTCCTGACTGTGATATGACTATGACCAGGGTGCTGGAATCAATCAGCGGATCCTCGTACCGGAATTCAGATGCAATGGACACGGTGACGGGTATACGGAGCATGGGCTCCATCAGTGCTTTTGCCACCATTCCCGCATGCATGGCTGTACCGCAGGCAATAATCCGCACCTGGGAACACTCTGCGAATAAGGAGTCCGGAATACCGTCATCTCTAAAATCCGGCAGACGGTCCAACATCCTTGGAAGAATGGTATTTTTAAGGGCTTCCGGCTGTTCGTGGATTTCCTTGAGCATGAAGTGGGGGTATCCGTTCTTCATGGCCGCGTCCATGTTCCAGCTGACCTCCAGTGTTTCCGGCTCCACACGGTTAAAGTCCATATCATATACACGGACTTTGTATGGCGTCAGGCGCACAATACAGCCCTCCGGGACCACAAAATACTCCCTGGTATAAGAAATCAGGGCCGTAAGATCCGAGGCTACAAGCGCTCCTGAGTGGGTGTAGGAAGCAACAAGGGGGCTTACCTTCCTTACGGCATATATCTCACCGGGACGGTCCGCAAAAAGGATACAAAAACCATAGGAGCCTTCAAGCATACCTGTAAAGGCTGCGATAGCCTTCAGCGGATCCTGGCCGCATCCCCTGTAAGCAGAATCCAGAACAGCCGCAGCTACCTCGCTGTCAGTCTGGGAGGCAAGACGGCCTTCCAAGCCATATTCCTGCGTTAGCTGGCGGTAATTTTCGATGATTCCATTGTGAATCAGGGTTACCTGTCCGAAGCTGTGGGGATGGGCATTGGCGTCCGTTACACCTCCGTGAGTGGCCCAGCGGGTATGGCCGATTCCGCAGTGGGATATCTCGCAGGTTGATTTTACACATTCCCTAAGGGCGGCTACCTTGCCCACCTTTTTAATGCTCCTGACCTGGGAATCCTGGTTGAAGTAAGCAATACCGGCGCTGTCATATCCTCTGTATTCCAGTCCTGCGAGTCCCTTTAACAATACATCCTTGGCCTCCAAAGGGCCTGTATATCCAATTATTCCACACATAATTTGTTCTGCCTTTCTTTGTTAGTTACAGTTATTTTAACTGCAATTGTTGTTCCTGAAAAAGACATCAAAAAACTAAGCTGTCTTATACAGGCAGTTTTCAGCATTCCATTTTTTGTCCATTTTTACTGATATCATACATCCGGTCACACTGGCTTTGTTTTGCAGTTACCCGCATATTTTCCAGTATGCAACACGCCCGGACAGCATGGGAGAGCACCCGCCGAATTTCTCGATTCTCTCTCCACCTCGTTAACCTTATAAACGGCAGCAGACGTTCCTGCTGTTCACGTACCCGCTAAAAGGTGCATGGCGCTTAGCTTTGCTATGTGTCTCTGTCCCTCCTGTGACAGATTGTGAATATTATAGCTCACTCTATTTTATGCGTCAACCATATTTTGGGTGAGCCGCCCTGCCGGTGCCCGGCATAATCCCTGTTTTATGCGCGATTTTAAAGATTCTTTAAGACTTTTGTTCTATTCATTCACCTGCCTGTGTGATATAATGAGGGGCGGTGCAATTATATGATTTATGAATCACAACAGGACGCACGACATGAAAAAAAGCGATTACATACAGGTGATAAAAAAATACAAACGAGAGATTCTGCAGTGTTCGGCCCTGGCCGTGACTGTAGTGTGCGCCTGCGCAATGTCCTATATGGCGGGGCGTTACAGCGGGAGACTGAATGCTCCCGCTGCCGGCAGCTCTGAGGGAGGGGCCGTAGAAACCACCTCACAATACATAGATCTGGCTCCGGGTTCGCCTTCCTTTCTCTTTCCGCCAGGTGCGGCCTGCCGGGATGCAACTCCCTCCAATGCGGACATGATGGATTCCCAGGTACTTAATCTGGCCTATCTCTATGAGGATGGGGCAGATTCCACGGATCCGGCTGACAGCTATGCGGGCCGGCTCTATGATCTGCTGGCTTTAAAGGACGCTTCGTGGATATCGGGTCTATATGACCTGTACAATTATACGCCCCAGCAGCTTGCAGCCCTGCTGGGACTTCCGGAGACAGCCGTCACTTCACCGTCCGGCATCATACCGGAGTTCCGGAACATATCCGTGCACTTTGTAAACAGCGAACAACAGGAAACCGGAAGCACTTCTAATGCAAGGGAAATTATTTCTATTATCAATACCCTGCATTACTTCGGCATACTTAAAGATATGAAAACAATGGAGGACTGTGCGGACAAGCTGTGGAACGCTTCACACAAGTACTCTGTGCGCATAGGCGGAATTTATTATTGTGACGGCAGCTGCCTGGACGAAGCAGCAGACGGGCGAAGGGACGCGGATGAATCCGGGACGGAAGCAGCTGGGGCACAAACAGCTGGTGTTGAACCAGCTGACGCAGTAATAGCTGGGTCGGAAGCAGCTGGAGCTGAAGCAGTTGGGGCAGCAGTAGCTGGGTCGGAAGCAGCTGGAGGTGAAACAGCTGGCGCAGTAGTAGCTGGGTCGCAAATAGCTGGTGCTGAAGCAGTTGAAGCAGCAGTAGCTGGGTCGGAAACAACTGGTGCTGAAGCAGTTGAAGCAGTAGCTGGCGCAGAAACAGCTGGCGCAGAAATCGTTGGAACAGCAGCCGCTGGGACGGAAGCAGTTGAGTCAGGAGCAGCTGGTGGAGAACCAGTTGGCTCAATGGCAGCCAGTGCAACAGCAGCTGAGACAGCAGCCGTGGCCAGTTTTTCTGATGCGTCATCCGTCGGATCCGGGGATTCTGATACAGGTCCGGCAGACGGCTCCCGGACCTGTCCGGGCCATGTGGACTGTACGGTACTGGCCGTGGTCAAAGGCACTGCCGAGGCAGACAGTCTATTCCAGGCAGCAGATACACTGGAAGCTGTCAAGGCTTCCGGCTGGACAGGCTGGAATGCGGATACCAGAAACATGGCAGGCGCGCTGCTGGCCCAGGATTGGTCCCAGGAATATGGTCTTTATACAGTTGACTATCCGGTAAAAGGACTTTTGAATTCCCAGGAGATTGAATTATACATGAGTCTGGTTCCGGAAGACGCCAGCCGGCAGCGTAAAGATTTCGTGCGGTATGCCCTTACATCGGTAGGTAAGATTCCTTACTACTGGGGAGGCAAACCATCAGCACCTGGTTATACCGGAAACGGCTTCGGCTCACTGACTGTCCCGGATGAGGACGGCAGGCTTTTAAAGGGACTGGATTGTTCCGGCTGGATCAACTGGGTATACTGGTCGGTCACCGGAAAAGGGCTGGGGGCCCAGAGTACCGGTACACTTTTAGGCTGCGGTTCACCGGTAGCCAGGGATGAACTGCTGCCGGGAGACATCTGCATCCGGTTTAATCCCATGGCCCATGTGGTAATATTCCTGGGCTGGACAGCAGAGGGGAATATGCTCTGTATCCAGGAGACCACAGGCAATTCCAATAATGTGGAAGTGGGAACCGTTACAAGTAACTGGGAGAGTTACCGGCGTATTCTGGAATGATTTCCGCATAAGAACCAAATAGATAAAGAGGAGTATAATCATGAATAACAGAGAAAATGACGATGAGCTGGAACGCATGAGGGCACGTGCCAGAAGAGGCAGCGGCAGGCAGGACGGCGGCAGACAGAGCAGCAGGGCATATCCGAGGCCTGTGCAGCCAGCCGGTGAGCGCAGAAGTGCCAGACAATCCTATGACGGCCGCGAGGAGTATGACGAGGAGTACTATTACGGTGAGGAATACGACGCAGAAGAGGACAGGCAGATTGATTTTCCCATGGAGGACTATCTGGACGACGAACCTCCCATGCCCGCCCGCCGGCTTAGATCCTCTTATGGTTCGTCTGGTTCTGCCGAAGGACGGCGTCAGGCGCAGTCCGCGGGAAACAGAAATGCCCAGGGCAGGAAATCCCGTCAGCCGGGAAGTGCCTCCTCTAATCAGGACCGGGCCAGAACAGCACCGTCCGTTTCAAGAAATCAGGGGCGCACCGCAAAAAGGCAGCAGGATACTATGGAAAGGGGCAGGACATCTGCCGGACGGCAGCAGGGACAAATGGCAAAACGACGTAAAAAAGGCAGATGGAAGGGGATTCTTTTGCTCCTTCTGGTTGCATTCATAGGGTATGGAGCCTGGCTGTTCCTTCACAAACCTACAGGCTACTGGAATATAGCTGTTTTTGGAGTGGACAGCAGAGATGGCAATACAAAAAACGCACTGGCAGATGTTCAGATGATATGCAGCATTGACAGAGCTACAGGGGAAATCCGCCTTGTCAGCGTTTACAGGGATACATACCTGAAAATCAATTCAGAGGGAACCTATCACAAAATTAATGAAGCATACTTTAAGGGTGGACATAAGCAGGCAGTGTCAGCCCTGGAGGAAAACCTGGATATCAAGATTGATGACTATGCCACCTTTAACTGGAAGTCAGTGGCTGAGGCTATCAACATTCTGGGCGGCATAGACCTGGAAATCACGCCTGCGGAATTTAAGTATATCAACGGCTTCATTACAGAAACCGTCAATTCAACAGGTATTGGTTCCTATCAGCTGGAGCAGGCCGGGATGAACCATTTAGACGGCGTCCAGGCTGTGGCCTACAGCCGTCTGCGTCTCATGGATACGGATTTCCAGAGAACGGAGCGCCAGAGAAAGGTGGTAGAGCTTGCCCTGGCAAAAGCAAAGCAGGCTGACCTCTCAACTCTGACCTCGCTGGCAGGCTACATGGTGCAGGAAATTTCCACCAGCGTAGGAGTAGACGATGTACTGCCTCTGGCAAAGGATATCGGTAAGTATCACATCGGAGAGACTGCCGGTTTCCCATTCTCAAGGCAGACCATGAAAATCGGAAAGATGGACTGCGTGGTGCCCACCACCCTGGAAAGCAATGTAGTCCTTCTTCATCAGTTCCTGTACGGCCAGGAGACGTCCTACAGTCCATCCTCCGCTGTCCGTAAAATCAGCGCCCATATCTCGGAAGAAACAGGGCTTTATGAGGAGGGCAAGGCAGCTCCTTCCGGAGGCGGCTCCTCAGGAGGAAGTTCATCAGGAGATAAGGCGCCTGCCCAGAATGTACCGGCAGAGACACCTCCGCCCGAAACAACAGCGCCTGTGGAGACAACGCAGGAGAGTACCGGGGAGACGGAAGAGACAGAGGAGACAACCCTGGAGAGTACCGAAGAAACAGAAGAGACCGAAGAAGTGGGGCCGGGCGTATCAGACAAACCCACAAAGGCTCCTGAAAGCACCAAACATACGGATGAGGAGCAGGGACCGGGAAGCAGCGGCCCGGGCGGCAGCGGCGCCGCAGAACCTTCCGGCAGTCATCCCACAAAGGCCCCTGAGACAGAGAAGCAGGGCTCCGGTTCCTCCCCTGGCTCCGAATCTGATTCCGGCATCAGCGGCCCTGGCCCAGGAAGCCAGGACAACGGCCCGGGCCAGGCCCAAAGCGGTACGGACGAGGGCGGACCAGGAATCTAAAGCAGGTTCCGGTATCTGAAGCAGGTTCCGGTATTTAAAGCAGGTTCCGGTATTTAAAGCAGGTTCCGGTATCTAAAGCAGTACCGGCATCTGAAGCAGTACCGGCATCTGAAGCAGTACCCGGCATCTAAAGCAATACCAGGCATCGAAGACCGCCCCGGAACAGAAGCACAGGGGTAAGCATAAAAGAATGGCCTCAGGCATTATTTCAACGCCTGGGGCCATCCTTTTATGCTGCCGTCAAGGATTGCCCGGAACATGCAGTCTTTTATATGAGGATTGTCCTCCTGCAGCCTGTGTATCAGCTCCTTAATATACTGCCGCTTTGTGTATCCGTCCATGGGGCATGGGTTTTTGCATACAGGAAGCTGGTATTTGTTCCGAAACCCTATGACATCTGCCTCTGTGACAAAAATCATGGGACGGATGACAGTCAGGTCCATGCGGTCCAGATAGGTAAGGGGCGAGAAGGAGTGGAACCTTCCCTCATAGAACAGCGACATCATCATGGTCTCGATCACATCATCCCTGTGATGAGCATAGGCAATCTTGTTGCATCCCATCTCCTTGGCCTTTTCATTGAGAGCGCCTTTTCGCATCTTGGCGCAAAGAGAACAGGGGTTGGTTTCCTTGCGGATATCAAAGAGGACCGCGCCAATTTCTGTGGAAATGATTTCATATGGGATCTCAAATTCCCGGCACATGGCCGCCACCGGTTCCAAATCCATATTGCCGAGCCCCAAATCCACGGTAATGGCGCACAGTTCATATTTTTTAGGATAAAACCTCCTAAGATGATGAAGGGCATGGAGCAATGTCAGGCTGTCCTTTCCGCCGGACACTCCTATGGCGATACGGTCACCGTCCTGAATCAGCCCGTATGTATCAAGAGCCTGGCGTGTCAGGCTCAGAAGACGTTGTAATTTCATGTGGGTTCCAACCAATCCTTTCTGGTCTTTTCTGGATTTTTTCTTTATCCGCCGTTCAGCGCCCTGGGTATTTTGTCTTTACAGGAATGCTGCACGGCTTTTTCTATTCTACCTGTCCACACACCTGGTTGTCAAGAAAAGTTAACTATGTTAAAATGGGGGGAGAATAAATTAAGGGTGATGATGAAATGATAACTTATAAATATGTAGTATCTGACAAGCAGGGGCTTCATGCTACCAATGCCATGAGTCTGAGCAGGGCGGCCTCTGAATATGAGAGCCGGATAACCCTTAAAAGTCAAAAGGGTACAGCGGACTGTAAGAATGTCCTTGCTCTCATGAGCCTGGGCGCGCACCAGGGAGAAAGCCTGGAGCTTACGGTGGAAGGGCCTGACGAGGGCCAGGCCTCCGGTTTCTTAAAAGGGCTCATGCGCACTATTTTATAAACATGCCCTGACTGGCGGCCATGATGAAATAAATTCCTTTCCTAACAGCTAGGAAACGGGTTTACCACAAAATCCCTTCTTGACAGGCTATAGTTAATATCAAAGAACTGCTTTGCAGTTCAAATCTGGAAAGAGGGGTTATTATTATGGCAAGATTAGGTATTTCTATTTATCCGGAGTATTCCACAGAAGAACAGGACATAGCGTATATCAGAAAGGCAGGTAAACTGGGTTACAGGAGGATTTTTACCTGTCTTTTAAGTGTTGGGGAAAAGAACAGGGAGGAAATCATCGGACAGTTTTGCCGCCTGGCTGATGAGGCCCATGCCTGCGGCATGGAAATCATCCCGGATGTAAGTCCTGCTGTATTTTCAAGGCTGGGAACCTCTTATGAGGACCTGTCTGTGTTCCGGGAAATGCATGTGGACGGCATCCGGCTGGACGAGGGTTTTGACGGCATGAAGGAAAGCCTTATGACCTATAATCCACAGGGACTGAAGCTGGAGCTGAATGCCAGCACCAAGCTGGTGTATGTGGAGAACATCATGGATCATCATCCGGACCGTGAGAAGTTAATTACCTGCCATAACTTTTATCCGCAGGCATACACGGGACTGAGCCTGAAGCATTTTAACAGGTGCAATGACAAGATGAAGTCACTGGGTCTTAAGGTGGCTGCATTTGTATCCAGCAATGCGCCCGGAGCTTATGGTCCATGGCCTTTAAACGAAGGACTCTGCACCCTGGAAATGCACCGCGGCCTTCCTCTGGATTTCCAGGTGCGCCATATGTTTGCCACCGGCATGGTAGATGATGTGCTGATTGCCAATGCCTATGCAACGGACGAGGAGCTCCATGCCTGCGCAGCAGTCAATCCCAGCATCCTTACCTTCGGCATTGAACTGGAAAAGGAGCTGACGGACACAGAGAAGCAGATCCTGGACTATGAGCCAAAGCATGTGGTGAGAGGAGATATGAGCGAATACATGATCCGCTCCACCTGGCCCAGGGTAACATTTGCAGACCAGTCCATTCCGGCTGGCAACACCAGGGACTTAAGGCCGGGCGATGTGGTCATTCTCAATGACGGTTACCTGAAATACAAAGGAGAGCTCCACATCGTCACAAAGTATATGCCCAATGACGGCCGCAAGAACGTGATTGGACATCTGCCGGAGTATGAACATGTACTGTTAGACTATATCGAGCCCTGGAAGGTGTTCGCGTTCCGTATTGTATAAGACTGTAAGAGAAGGAGTTTAACCATGCAGAATAAAAGACAGGAACAGCTGCTTGCCATATTATCAGAGCGGAGGGACTGGATGACCAGCCGGCAGCTGGCCGGCCTTCTGCAGGTGTCGGACCGGACCATCCGCTCCGATGTGGAGGCCATCAATAAGCACACGGACCCGCCGCCCATCGAGTCCAATGTGCGTCAGGGATACAGGCTGTGCGAGGACGCACGGCCTGCCCTGGCGTCAGGGGCAGAGACAAGGGAGGCAGACATTCCCCAGACCCCCGGCGCCCGCTGTGCATACATGATACAAAAGCTGCTGTTTGAGGTGAAGGAGCTGAACCTTACCATGCTCCAGAGCCAGATCTATGTCAGCGGTTATTCCATTGACAATGATTTAAAGCGCATACGAAAGATGCTGGAGCCTTACAGCGGCCTGAAGCTGGTACGGAACAAGGAATGCATCTCCTTAAAGGGAGACGAGGCCAGTAAGCGCCGTTTTTACCGGGATTTACTGGTGGCTGAGGTGCAGGAGAACTTTCTTAACCTGAACACCCTGGCCCATCTCTACAGAAGCTTTAACCTGATTGAGGTCAAGGATATCTTTGTGGATGTGCTGGAGGAATATGACTATTCCATCCATGAGTCCATGTTTCCCATGCTGATTCTCCATGCGGGGACCAGCATTGAACGGATGAACTGCGCCAATTACATCAATATGGAGGAGGGGATGCAGGGGCTGGAGGATACCATTGAGTACCAGATAGCCCAAACCTTCTTTGACCGCATTTCCAAGCGGCTGCACATAACGGTCCACGACGGCGAGGTGGGCATGTTTGCCCTGGTAATCATGGGCAGGCGGGCTTCCAACTATACCAGCGATTTTGTCAATTACAACGGAAAATGGATGAATACCAAGAAGCTGGTGGCTGAGGCCCTGGAACAGGTCTATGCTCTGTTCGGCCTGGATTTCAGGCAGGACGCAGATTTGGTGGCAGGGCTTAAAATGCATTTTCACGGACTCATCGAACGTGTCAAGAACCAGGTGCGGATGGAGGATGTGTTTGTGGAGGAAATCAAACGCAAATATCCCCTTGTTTTTGAAATGGGAATCTATGTGCTGGAGTTTCTGGAGCAGCGGCTGGGACGGCCCATATCAGATGTGGAAAGCTGCTACATCGCCCTTCACCTGGGAGCGGCCAGTGAGCGCATGAATTCCGTGAGAAAATACAGGGCTGTGATGATTCTGCCCCACAACCAGTCCTTTTCCGACATGTGCGTGAAGAAGATATCCGACATGTTCCGCGAGCGTATGGAGGTGGTAAAGGTATTCGGCTATTTTGAGGAGGATGAGGTGTCGGCCCTGGACCCGGATTTGCTTCTCAGCACCTTTCCGCTGGAGCACGGACTGGATGTGGAGACTGTTTCCATCAACCTGTTTGTGGATTCGGAAACAGAATCAAAGATCCTCCAGGCCATTAACCGGCTGGATAAAAAAGGCTTCCGGCTGGAGTTTACATCCCATATCGGGAACCTGATACGAAAAGAGCATTATCACTCCCAGGTAGACATGGACCAGCCGGAAGAAATCATCCGTATGCTGTGCGCGGGCCTGGAAAAAGAGGGCATCGTGGAACCGGAATTCACGGAAGTGGTATTAAAGAGGGAGCAGATGTCGCCCACCTCCTTTGTGAATACATTTGCCATTCCCCATGCCTTTGGCGCCTTTGCCAGAAATTCCACCATTGCCGTGGCACAGCTTAAGAATCCGGTGAAATGGGGAGCCTTTGAGGTGCGTCTGGTCATGCTTTTCGCTATCAACGAAGGGGATGCCAGAATGATTAAAATTTTCTTTGACTGGGTATCCAATGTGGTAAACCAGCCGGAGGAGCTGGCAAAATTAGTGGCTCCATGCAGCTATGAGGAATTTATTGACAGAATTATGGGTTGATTTTCCTAACAGCTAGGAAATGTCTTTAATGAAAAAAAGTGAATAACTGCCTTATAATTAAGGCAACTTAATAAGAAATGCAGCAAACAGAATGGTTTTGTTGCATTTTCT
>PPYF01017260.1_pt1 | contig 12187 bp, 9 predicted proteins | sample 1559871 | NCBI WGS metagenome assembly PPYF01 (sample SAMN08240021, study PRJNA423297) | Human gut metagenome, whole genome shotgun sequencing project. | reverse complement strand
AGGTAGTACACCACGCACCAAATCAGGCCAATGATCATCAATGCGCAGAATACCGGAACAAACCAACGCGGGTTGGACTTGGTGCCCTTGATGGTCTCCTCAACGCGCTTGGTGTTCTCCGCCTGACGGCTCATCATGCGCTGCATCTGCGGAGTCAGCGTGGCCTTGTCGGCAGTGGCGTTCAGGACAGCTTCGACCTTCTCCATGTCAACGCCGTAGTTCTCATCCTCTGCAGCGGTCTCGTCCGCAGCGTTCTCGGACTTGGCGGCATCGTCCGTGGCGGCCTCAGATGAGGTCTCGCCCTGCCAGTCCTTCTGGTCGTTCGAGTCGGTTTCGTGCAGCTCTTCGTCAGCCATCAGCATAGTCTCCATTCAGTAGGCTAAAAGTCATAATAGTGGCTACACTCGAAACCAGTAAACTCGCCGCGTATAAAGATGGGAAATCATGTCCAGGCACGTAGGCAAACACAGCACGAAGCGCTCTCTGCTGGGAGGCGTTGCGGTGTTCGTCGTCGTCGCTCTGACTGGTTTTCTGCTGAGCACCAACGTACGCGTGAACCGTACGGCGACCGTTACCAATGACACGGCAGATCTGGTGGAACAAGGCGTCAGCGAGGCCAACCAACTGCAGAATGACGTGAACGATTTGCAGCGGCAGGTGACCAATCTCACCGATGTGCTGGGTTCCGGCGACCGGAATGCCGGCGATCAAAGCAGCCAGGGAGACAGCAGCGACAACAGCCTTATGATGCCCGAGCTGGAGGGCGCTGGTGTTACCGTAACCCTCAACGATTCGCCGTTGTGGGAAACCGCAGTCAACAACAGCGGTTCGACCACCAACATCAACGATTACGTGATTCATCAGCAGGATGTGGAATCCGTGGTGAACGCGCTGTGGGCGGGCGGCGCCGAGGCGATGATGATTATGGATCAGCGCGTGCTGTTCAATTCGGCCGTAATCTGTTCCGGCAACGTGCTGTCCATACATGGTAAGAAATACGCGCCGCCATTCACCATCTCGGCCATCGGGGATCAGGCCTCCATGCGCAAGGCGCTGAACGATTCCGAAGCCATCACCATTCTTAAGCAATATGTGACCGCATTCGGCATCGGCTACAAAGTGGAGAACAAGGACGATCTTAATTTTCCGTCCACCGCGGCCTTGCTGCAGCAGCTGAAATATGCCACGGTGAATGAGACGCAGTCCAAGGACGAGGAGAACACCCAACAATGAGGCACGGCAACCATAGCAGCGACGCCAGCATCGCGATGGATAATGTGCCTGCATACGCAGCGGGCGCAGGCAGTGCCGCATCAGTGCAGCCATCGCGCGGCGGTGACTCGCGTCGCAGGCCATCCGCTCCGAGGCGCGGCGCATTATGGCAGGTGCTGGGCATCATTGCGGAACTGTTGCTGACCGCCGCTGCGATATGCGCGCTCTATATCGTCTGGCAGATGTGGTGGACCGGCGTGGAAGCCGAACAAGTCCAGAATGAGACCACGCAGTCCGTGAATTGGTCCGACCCCAGCAACAACGGCGGTGATGTCAAGGTGGCCGAGGCGCAGGAAGGCGATCCGCCGGTCCAGCCCGAAAAACCGGCGTATGGCGATCTGATCGCACAGGTGTACATCCCTCGTTTTGGCTCTCAGTGGCACCGCAACTTGGTGGAGGGCACCACGCTGGAGCAACTGAACCGTCACGGTCTGGGGCACTATCAAGACACCCAGATGCCTGGTCAGGTCGGCAACTTTGCCGTAGCTGGCCATCGTAATGGCTACGGACAGCCGCTTGGCGACGTGGACAAACTGCAGGAAGGCGACCCGATCATCATCCGTACCAAGGATTACTGGTACGTCTACCATTACACGCGCTATGAGATTGTGCTGCCCACCGACATATACGTGATTGCGCCCAACCCGGAGAACTCCGGCGTGGAGCCCACCAAACGCATGATCACCCTGACCACTTGCGAGCCGAAGTACAGCACTCCGACCCGCCGATGGATCAGCTATGGCGAGCTCGCATATTGGGCCAAGGTGTCTGATGGCGTGCCCAAGGAACTGACCACCACCGATTCGTCCGGTGAGGTGCGTTTTGCCACCAAGGAGACCCCGTCCCTGGTTTCCAAGATCGGTTCTTTGGACGAGGTGGTGTATGGCGCACTGGGGGCATGGCTGATTCTGTTCATTGCCGCCGCCGTGGCCTGGCGCTGGCCGGTGCTCAAGGCGATTCGTCTGGGCGAACGCCGCCGCCCTGATGCCAGCATCTATGGCACGCTGCTGCGCTTGCAGCCAGGTGTGGCGCCAATCCGCTGGCTACTGCTGGCTGTGCTGCTGTTTGCCGGTGCCGCGGCCCTGTTCCAGTGGGTATTCCCCTGGGCGGCCGCCAACATTCCGTTCCTGCAGCAAATGTCGAACTTCGTGGTGTCCAACTAGGCCGTGCGCATGTTCGGGTGCAAGCACGGCAAAGCGCTGTAGTATGGCTTGCAGCATAGGTTTTTCAAGGAGAGCAGTATGACCGATTCCGCACGCATCCTGGTGGTGGATAACTACGATTCCTTTGTATATACGATTGTTGGCTATCTGAAGACGCTTGGTGCCACGATTGACGTGGTGCGCAATGATGCCATCGATCCCGCCGCGCCCGGTGTTCTGGACGGCTACGACGGCGTGCTGATTTCCCCCGGACCCGGAGCTCCCGCCGAATCCGGTGCCAGCGAGGATATGATTCGTCTGTGCGCAGCCACCGGCGTGCCGATGTTCGGCGTGTGCCTGGGTCTGCAGGCGCTCGCTGAGGTCTATGGCTGCACAGTGGATCATGCGCCCACCATCATGCACGGCAAGACCAGCTTGGTGGAGCATATCGATGATGAGATTTTCGAGGGCGTGGCCAATCCGATGACCGCCACCCGATACCATTCGCTGGCCGTTGAGCCCGATTCGGTGCCGGATACGCTGCAGGTCACGGCATGGACGCAGGACGACCACATCATCCAGGGGGTGAGGGTCAAGGACAAGCCGATGTATGCGGTGCAATTCCACCCGGAATCCGTGATGACACAGGATGGCTACCGTCTGCTGGCCAATTGGCTGAAGGTGTGCGGGCAGGATAACGCCGTAGCTAAATCCGCCGGATTGCAGCCCAAAGTCACGAAGTAACGAGTAATGATTGACCCCCGCTAGCAGGTATCGCTAGCGGGGGTCAATGCTCATCATCGGTCGCGAGACGGGCTATTCCGTTGTGTTGGTGTTGCCACCACTGCTGTTGTTGGTATTGCTACTGGCCCCAGCCTTGGTCGTGATGGTGACAGTCGAGCCTTCATCGACCTGCGAACCGCCAGCCGGATCGGTGCTGACCACCACTGCGTTGCTGTCGCTTGGTCCGCTGACCTGTACAGTGAACCCGGCTGCCTCCAGCGTGAGTTTTGCAGTCGCGTAGTTGGTGCCGGCGGCAATGGTCGGCACGGTGGCCTGCTTTTTGCCGGCGGATACCCAAATGGTGATGGTGCCACCCTGTTCGATGGAGGAACCGGAGCCGGGCTCCACGCGGGTAATCGACCCGGCAGGCACCGAATCGGAATTCTCGGATTCCACGGTGAAATTGAATTTGTCGTTGTACTGCTGCAGCACGGCATCCTTTGCCTGGCCCACCAGGTTGTCCGGCACCTTGGTCATGCCGGTGGACACCCACAGGGTGATCGACGAGCCCTTGGTGGCGGACTGCCCGTTGGCGGGATCGGTGCGGGTCACCAGATCCTTGGCCACGGAATCACTGTCTTCGGTCTTGACCACGGAGTTCACTTCAAAGCCGGCATCCTTGAGGATATTGCGGGCCTCGTCCTGAGTGCGCTTGGAAACGTCCGGAATGGAGATGGACTGCGGTCCGGCCGAGAACCATACCTGCACCTTGGAACCCTTGACCACCTTGGTGCCGGCCTTGGGGCTCATTCGCGTGCATGTACCTTCCGGCTCGGTGGAATCGGTGTCACGCTTCTCCACCATCGTCAATCCCGCCGCCTTGAGCTTGGCGTCCATGCCATCCTTGGAGGTGGATGCGGTGCATTCAGGTATGGCGACCAGCTCTTCGGTGGACGTATGCGACCCGTTCATGGCAAACGCTACGCCAACCACGATGGCGATAACCGCGATTAATGCCACAACCACACCAATAATGATGCGCTTGCGCTTCTTGGCCTTGGCCGCAGCCGCACGCTGCTCGGCACGCGACTTGACGTTTGCGGCATTGGTGCCATTGGTGGCCGAGATCTGCTCGAATTGGCCGGTTACCGGATTGAATGCCTGCGTAGGCTGCTGAGGCTGTCCCAGAGCTGCGGTCGGCAGGTCGCGCTCGGCATCCCTGCGGGCCTTCATGTTGGAGAGGTCGGTCAGGGGGTTGAACGCGGCCGCCACCGGAACGCCGCCGTTCATATAGGTCAAGACATCGTTCTTGAACTCGGAAGCAGTGGCATAACGGTTCTGGCGATCCTTGGCCATGGCCTTGGCGCAGATCGAATCCCACATCTTCGGCAGGCCCGGTACTACGGCGGAAGGCGGCGTGGCCACCTCGGAAACATGCTGGTATGCGATGGCCACGGCGGAATCGCCGGTGAACGGCGGGCGGCCGGTCAGCATCTCGTACAGCACACAGCCGGCGGAGTACAGGTCGGAACGCATGTCCACGGTCTCGCCGCGTGCCTGCTCGGGGCTCAGGTACTGTGCGGTGCCCACCACGCCCTGCGATTGGGTCATGGTGGCGGCCGAGTCGTCCAGTGCGCGGGCGATGCCGAAGTCCATGACCTTGACCACGCCCTGCTCGGAAATCATGATGTTGCCGGGTTTGATGTCGCGGTGGATGATGCCCATACGATGCGAGTAGTCGAGGGCGTTTAGCACGCCGAGCATTACCTGCTCGCAGTCGCGCTGGCTCAAGGCGCCGTTCACCTTGATGATGTCGCGCAGGGTCTGGCCCTTGACGTACTCCATCACGATGTACGGCAGATGCTCCACGTCGCCGTTATCGGCGGTGACCGTCTCCTCGCCGGAATCGTAGATGTTCACGATGTTCGGGTTGTTCATCTGCGCGACCGCGTGCGCCTCACGGCGGAAGCGGGCCAGGAATATGTCGTCGTTGGCCAGATCCGCGCGCATGATCTTGATGGCGACGGTGCGCCCCAAGCGGGTGTCGAGAGCGACATGGACTTCAGCCATGCCGCCGCGGCCAATGAGCTGGCCGAGCTGGTATCGGCCATCGGCCAGTGCAGTAGGCATATTGCTGCTCATTGCTTATTCCCTCCCAATAATGAGGCCGGAGCCTCCATAACGATGCGCGGTGTGCTCGACACCCTACGGGGCAGACGGCTACCGGACGTGATCATGGTGCTGTCGGTCATTTCGGTCTGCTGGTCAAGCAGACGACGTTCGATGCGGGCCAGTGTGCGGGACACCACCAGAGCGTCCTTAGGACGGTCCAGCGGATCTTTGGCCAGCATGGACATCACGAATTCACGCAGCTGGATATCCACAGAATCGGACAGCGGAGGCACGGTATTGTTCACGTGTGCGGCAGCGATATCCACCGCAGTGGCACCGGTGAACGGACGGTGGCCGGCGAGCCCTTCGTAGGCCACCACGCCCAGAGAATAGATGTCGGATTGCGGCGTGGCCTGCTGGCCCTGCGCCTGCTCAGGCGAAATGTACTGCGCGGTGCCCACCACCATGCCGTCTTGGGTGATCTGACCCTGGCCGGTGGAATAGCTGACGCCGAAATCGGTGATTTTCACCTCGCCGCTATTGGAGACCATGATGTTGGCCGGCTTGACATCGCGGTGAATCACGCCGTGCGAGTGTGCGATGAACAGGCCGCGCGCGGTCTGGATGAGAATGGGCAGCAGTTCGATGGGATCCATCGCGCCCTTCTCGCGGAACAAATCGGCCAACGACTTCGAAGGCACGTATTCCATAATGAGGAATCCGATGCCATCATGCTCATAGTATTCGAACAAGGCGGCGATGTTCGGATGCGCCAGATTGGCGGAGTTGTGGGCCTCGGCACGCAGACGGCGAAGCTTGGCCTCGGCATTGGTCATGTCCGAACGCAAAGCCTTGATGGCCACCTCGCGTCCGAGCTGGATGTCGTAGCCTTTCCAGACCTCGCCCATGCCGCCCTGCGCAAGGCGCGCGTCAAGGCGGTATCGGCGGTGAATGAGCTGTCCTTCGATGAGTTTCATTGCTGCAGCGCCTCCTGAATCATCGCGCGCATAATCGGGCCTGCGGCGAACGAACCGTACAGATCTGTGTTATGCACCAGCACTGCGACGGCAATCTGCGGATCGTCTGCCGGCGCGAAGCCGATAACCCAGCCGTCGATGCTGCTGTTATCGGTGCCGATTTGTGCAGTACCGGTTTTTGCGGCCACAGATATGCCATTGATGGCAAGCGTCGGGTTGGCCTTGGTAACCACGCTTTCCATCATGGTGGTGAGCTTGTCTGCAGTATCCTTGCTAAACGCCTCGGCCATGACCTGCGACTTGGTTTCGGAAAGCACGGTCAGATCGGAGGCGCGTACGCGATCCACCAGGGTGGGACGCATCAGCTTACCGTCATTGGCGATGGCCTGGGCGACCATTGCCATCTGCAACGGCGTGGCCGTGGTGTCGCCCTGGCCGATGGAGGCCAATGCCAGTTTGTCGGCGGTGGAGCTGGACGGGAACGTCGATGCGGTGGCTGTCATCGGGGTGCCGGTGTTCTCGGTGCCGTCAATGGTAATGGTGCTGCCGAAGCCAAGCTTGGTGGCCATATCGCTGACCTTGTCTTGCCCCAGAGCCACGCCAAGCTGGGCGAAAGCGGTGTTCGAGGACCAGGTAATCGCGTCCTGCAGCGAAATCTTTCCGTCAGTGCCGTTGGCTTGGTACACGGCGTTCGGCAACTGGGTGTTGGTGCCGGGAAGCGTGTATGAGCTACCTGCGGGAATCTGCGTATCCGTCTGGTAATCGCCGGTTTCCAGCGCGGCGGATGCCACGATGGTCTTGAACGGGGAGCCGGGCGGGTACAGCTGTGAGGTGGCGCGGTTGATCAGGGGGCTATCGCCGCCTGCCGCAAGCTCGTTGTACGTCTTGGCGGCGGCAGCGGAATCATGGGTGGCCAGCTGGTTCGGATCGTAGCTGGGGGTGCTCACCATGGCAAGGATGCGGCCGGTTTTCACCTCGATGGCCACGGCGGCGCCGTCCCTGGTGCCGAGCTGGTCGTACGCGACCTGCTGGATCTTGGGGTTGATTGACGTCTCGATGGACGCGCCTTGATTGGCGCTGCCGGTCAGCATGGCCTTGGCGCGCTGCCAGATCAGCGAGTCGGCCTCGCCGCTAAGCAACATGCTGCGCGAGGCTTCCAGGCCGCGATCCGCAGTCTGGTTGATGGAGAAGAATCCGGTGACCGGTGCGTACAGCGGTCCATTCGAATAGGTGCGCTGGTACTTGAATGCGTCATTTACCGGCTCCGATTGAGCCATTACCGTGCCGTCGGAGGCCAAAATGGCACCACGATAAGCGCCAAGCTGATGGTAGAGGGCACGGGCGTTGCGAGAGTCGTTGTTCAGCGTGCTGGAGCTGATGGCCATGATGATGGTAGATGACAGGCCGAGTACCACGAACAGAGCGATGACGGCGGTAAACAGCTGGCGCAGGTATTTGTTCATGCGCGTTCACCTCCGTTGGATGTGTCGATGGGGAAGTTCGTCTGGATCTGCGGCACCGGTGGGGCAGGAGGCATGGATGGCACCTGGGGCACCGAGGGAATGACCCCGGTACGGACCGTGTACTCGGGTTCCTCAGCGGTGTTTGGAATCTGCGGGTCGTTTGCTTCCTCAGACACGTCGTGCGGCGTGGCCGAGGCTACACGCGGGCGGACAATGGGCTCGGTGGCGCGTGCGCGGGCCTTAAGCTCCTTGTTGCGCAACGCCGCAAGCGCTTCATGCTGGAAGGTATCTGAAGTCAGCTCAGGCTCCGGCTGGTTCGCCGAATTGGAAATGACGATAAGCAACGCCGCAAGAATGTAGTTGGCGATAAGACTGGAACCGCCGGCTGCCATATATGGCAGGGTCAGGCCGGTAAGCGGAATGACGAGCGTGATGCCGCCGACCACGGTGAATACCTGGAAAGCCATGGTGAACACCAGTCCGGAAGCAAGCAGCTTGCCGAAACCGTCCTTGATTTTCATAGCGACGACGAAGCCGGAAGCGATGATGATCAGGTAGAGCATCAGAATAGCCATGACGCCCACCAGGCCGAGCTCCTCGCCGAGAGAGGCGTAGATGAAATCGGAGTTGGCGAAGGTGACCAGAGATGGATGTCCCTGGCCCAGACCGGTACCGATCATGCCGCCGGATGCCAGGCCGAAAATGCCGGTGACCAGCTGCCAAGAGCCGCCGGGGGATTTGGTGTACTGTTCGTTGCTGAACGGGTGCAGCCATGCATCGACTCTCGAACCCACATGGCTGAACATGCTTGCGGCCAGCATCGCGCCTGCGGCAAAGGTGATCAGACCGATGACGATCCAGCTTTTGCGGCCTGTGGACGTGTACAGCATGGCCACGAACATGGCGAAGAACATGAGCGAGGTACCCAGATCGTGTTGCACGATGAGCACTCCCATCGAGGCGATCCACACCACGATGATAGGGCCTAAGTCCTTGATGCGGGGCAGCTGCAATCCCAGCACCTTTTTGCCGCCGACAGCCAGCTGATCGCGATGATCGAAGAGATAGGCGGCAAAAAAGAACGCGAGAAAAAGTTTGGCGAATTCACCGGGCTGGAAGCTGCCGAGGCCTGGAATGCGCACCCAGATACGAGCGCCGTTGATCTCTGTGCCGATAACCGGCAGCATGGGGGAAAGCAGCAGTATCAGACCCACCACCATCGACACGTAGGAAAAGCGCCTGAGAACGCGGTAATCTCGTAGGAAGACGATGATCAGCGTCGAAAGCACCAAAGCAACGTACAGCCATATGATCTGGCGCTTGGCGATATCCCATCCCTCGCTCTGATCGATGCGGGCGATCATCGTGATGCCGGTGGCGGTGAGCAGCAGTACGCACGGCATGATGGATTGGCTGGCATACGGCTGGAAGCGGGCGGTCAGCCCACAGAACACGAGGAACAGTGCGGCCGCCGCGCACAACATGATGGCGTATTGCACGGGGAATGCGCCGGTGGTGCGCTGGAACATCTGGATGAACGCCAGCGCGCTGATAGCCACGGCAAGCAGGAGCAGCGCAATTTGGCGGAAACGGGTAGCGATCATTGCGATCCTCCCGTGGTGGCGTCGTCGGCTGCCCCAATGCCGGACTCGGACTTGTTGGTATTGCCGGAAGTGGACGAGTTGGATGAGCCTGACGAGTTGCTGGATGTGGACTTCTTGGCCTGCTCGCTCTCCTGCTGCTTCTTGAACTTGTTCATTTCGCTACGAATAATGCCCACATGCGATTGGGCCTCGTCCAAGGAGCCCACCGAAATACCCCGATTGAGCTGATCGCGCCAAGTCTGCGGCAGATTCGACACGGTAATCGAGGTGCTGGAAACCTCATGAGACAGCGCCAAGCCGAACAGATTAGTAGGCACGCCTTGGTAAATAGCCACTTTGCCGTTGCTGTTGCCGACGTAATACCGGGTCTGGCTCCACATGTACGTGCCGGTGCCGGCACCGAACAGCACCGCCACAGCCAGAAGAATGGTGATGACTATGGCCAATCGGTTCCGCTGATGCTTGGCACGTGTGGCTTTCTTCTGCTCCACATGCTCGTCCCTGATGGCCTTGGCCACCTCGGGATCGTTCGGGTCCGCGGAAAGACGGCCGTCAGGCTTTTGCACTACCGGAATTTCGCCAGTATCCGGGTTATCGCGCTCGCCGGTCTCCTCGCGGACGGCGGAGGGCTGCACCACACGGGTGGTGGATGGCTCGGCGCTGGCTGGCGCTGCATCGTTATGTTGCGTGTCCGCTGGCTGCATCAGTGCCGCAGCGCGTTTGGCGGGCGAATGATCGTCCCTCAGCGCGGGGGCGGTGGCCACCGGTTCGTTGACGATATCGGCAATCGGCTCCAGGTTGCGGCTGGCTGCGCCGCCCACCAGCGGGGTCTGATGTGGCAGATCGAAGGCGTCGGCATCCAAAGCCAGCGTGGCGTCCGCAATCACGGCGGTGACGTTGTCGGTGCTGCCGGCGCGTAGGGCCATCTGCACCAAGCGTTGCGCGCATTCGCCTTGATCGGCCAATGCGGTCATCGTCTCTTTGATGGTGGAGTCTTCCAGTACACCGCACAGGCCGTCGGAGCACAGCAGCCAGCGATCCGCGGGGTGGGCCTTGCGAATGGAGATGTCCGGGTGCGGGTCGATGTCGAAATCACCGAGCACGCGCATAACGACATTGCGTTGCGGATGGTTCTTGGCCTCCGCAGGTGTGATGCGGCCGGTGTCGATCAGGTGCTGAACATAGCTGTGATCGCAGGTAATGCGGCTCAGGTGGCCGTCGCGCAGCAGGTATGCGCGGGAATCGCCGATATGCGCCACTACCCAGTAGCCGGCGACCAATGCCACTGCAGTGACGGTGGTGCCCATGCCAGCGAGCTTGCGTTCGCGCTTGGCCTTGCCGACGATGGCGTCATGCGCGGCCATAACGGAGGTTTCCATCATGCGGGAGATGACCTCGACATCACCGCCGGTATCGTCCTGCTCAATATGAGCCAGAGACCGGATGGCGATGGAAGATGCCGTGTCGCCGCCGGCATGACCGCCCATACCATCGCAAATGGCGATCAGATGCTCGCCGGCGAAGGAGGAATCCTGATTGTTCGCACGCACGGTGCCCACGTCGGACACAGTGGTGGAATACAGGAACAGCGGTTGTGAAGCGGCGGAATTAGGCATGCGGCTACCTCAGTTCAAAGGTTGTGGCGCCGATGCGCACGGGGATGCGAGCGGGCAGAATGGTGGGCTGGCTGATGCGCTGCTGATTGACCACGGTGCCGTTGGTGGAGTTCAGATCTTCAATAGCCCACTGGCCGGAACTGGGATCGCGATAGACGCGGGCGTGGTGGGAAGACACGAATTCGTCGTCTAAGACCACGGTATTTGACGCGGCGCGGCCCAAGCCGATTTCGGCTCCGGTGAGTGGCACGGAACTGCCGGCCAGCGGGCCGTCAATAATCACCAGCAAAGTGGGGTTGACGTTTCCGGAGGCAACCGGTGCGCTGGACGAAGTGGCACGGGAGACCGGTGCTTGCGGCGCCTCGGCCTTCTCCTTGTGCATCTCTCGTTCGCGGCGACGGCGAGAACGAGACGGGCGCGGGCTGAACGTCTCGATGTCTTTGTGCAACGAACGTACCGCCAGCCATATGAAAACCCACAGTAGGATGAGGAATCCATACTTGAGCAGGGCGAATGTCAGTTCGGTCATAGATAGATGACTTTCGGGCGGGGCGCTCGACTACTCCTGCGCTTGCGCGGAGGCCCAGTACAGGATGCGCGTGCGGCCGATGGTGATGGTGTTGCCGTCGAGCAGCGTGGCGGCGGGAACCTGATGGCCTTCCACGTATGTGCCGTTGGTGGAACCAAGATCGCGCGCGATTACGCCGTTGTCCGTGATGTCGATTTCCAGATGCTTGCGGGAGATGCCCGGATCATCGATGACGATGTCGCAGCCGGAGCCGCGGCCGATCATCGTCTTGTCTTTGGTGAGCAGGTACTGGTTGCCGTTGACCTCGAGCACGGGGCTGTCTTCGGTCTGGGTGTCTGTGGTGACAGGCACGGCGTTGCCCTGCACGGATTCGGAGGCGAGGTTGAAGCTGCCCTTGGACAGATCCAGGTCTTCTTCAAAGATCACTACGACCGGGCCCACGAAGGCATAATGCTGGCTCTTGGCGTACTCGGTGAGGTTGTCGGCAAGCTCGTTGGCCAAAGTTTCGCTGCCCCATGCTTCGATGCGGTCGAAGTCCGGAGTGCTCAGCTTAAAACGGTATTCATTCGGGGCCACCGTGCGGTCACGGCCCACAGGCATGGCTTCGGCATCAATTTCACGCTCCAGCGCACTGGAGAGGTCGACAGGCTGCAGGTCTTTGGAGCCGAATTTGGCGAATACTCCGTTGACTGCACCCTCCACGCTTTTTTCAAAACGGTCGAGAACGCTCATAGTCCTCCCTTTCTAAT
>PPYF01371114.1_pt1 | contig 12188 bp, 9 predicted proteins | sample 1559871 | NCBI WGS metagenome assembly PPYF01 (sample SAMN08240021, study PRJNA423297) | Human gut metagenome, whole genome shotgun sequencing project. | reverse complement strand
GTCATGAACTCTTTCAGCAGCGGTACGCAAGCGTAAGAGAACAGGTAGTTACCATATTCAGCGGTATCGGAAATAACCACGTTCATCTCATACAGACGCTTACGGGCGATGGTGTTGGCGATAAGCGGCAGCTCATGCAGTGATTCGTAGTAAGCAGACTCTTCGATGATGCCGGAGGCCACCATGGTTTCGAAGGCCAGCTCAACGCCCGCTTTCACCATCGCGATCATCAGAACGCCTTTATCGAAGTACTCCTGCTCGCCGATTTTGCCTTCATATTGCGGCGCGGTTTCGAAGGCGGTTTTGCCGGTCTCTTCACGCCAGGTCAGCAGTTTCTTATCATCATTCGCCCAGTCCGCCATCATACCGGAGGAGAATTCGCCGGAGATGATGTCGTCCATGTGTTTCTGGAACAGCGGCGCCATGATCTCTTTCAGCTGCTCGGACAGCGCATAAGCGCGCAGTTTCGCCGGGTTGGAGAGGCGATCCATCATCAGGGTGATGCCGCCCTGCTTCAGCGCTTCGGTGATGGTTTCCCAGCCGAACTGAATCAGTTTTTCTGCATACGCCGGATCGGTACCTTCCGCCACCAGCTTGTCGAAGCACAGCAGAGAACCCGCCTGCAGCATGCCGCAAAGGATGGTTTGCTCGCCCATCAGGTCAGATTTCACTTCCGCCACGAAGGAAGATTCCAGCACGCCCGCGCGGTGGCCGCCTGTCGCCGCAGCCCATGCTTTGGCAATCGCCATGCCTTCGCCTTTCGGGTCGTTTTCCGGGTGTACCGCGATAAGCGTCGGTACGCCGAAACCGCGTTTGTACTCTTCACGCACTTCGGTGCCCGGGCACTTCGGCGCCACCATCACCACGGTGATGTCTTTACGGATCTGCTCGCCCACTTCCACGATGTTGAAGCCGTGGGAGTAACCCAGCGCTGCGCCGTCTTTCATCAGCGGCTGTACGGAGCGCACAACGTCTGAGTGCTGTTTGTCCGGCGTCAGGTTAACCACCAGGTCCGCCTGCGGGATCAGCTCTTCATAAGTGCCGACTTTGAAGCCGTTTTCAGTCGCTTTACGCCAGGAGGCGCGCTTCTCAGCGATCGCTTCTTTACGCAGCGCATAGGAGATATCCAGGCCGGAGTCACGCATGTTCAGACCCTGGTTCAGACCCTGCGCGCCGCAGCCGACGATGACCACTTTTTTACCCTGAAGGTAGCTTGCGCCATCGGCGAATTCGTCGCGCGCCATAAAGCGGCATTTGCCCAGCTGTGCCAGCTGCTGGCGCAGGTTCAGTGTATTAAAGTAGTTAGCCATGTCTGTAACTCCGTGATGTTGTGTCGTGCTTATTGTTCGGTTCGCTTTTGCGAGAATGAACTTACTATATGACAGGAATTTTATTGCGGAAATTGATATATTCACAACGTCACGTTGCATTTTATGAAATACAAAACCGGGGAGTACGCGCCGTGGATTTACGCGATCTGAAAACCTTTCTGCATCTGGCGGAAAGCCGCCATTTTGGCCGCAGCGCGCGGGCCATGCACGTCAGCCCGTCGACGCTTTCGCGCCAGATCCAACGTCTGGAAGAGGACCTCGGCCAGCCGCTGTTCGTGCGAGATAATCGCACGGTGACCCTTACCGAAGCCGGGGAAGAGTTACGTACCTTTGCCCAACAGACTTTATTGCAGTATCAGCAGCTTCGTCACGTCATCGATCAGCAGGGCCCTTCGCTCTCCGGCGAGCTGCACATCTTCTGCTCTGTCACCGCCGCCTATAGCCATCTGCCGCCGATCCTCGACCGCTTTCGCGCCGCGCACCCCTCGGTGGAGATCAAGCTCTCGACCGGCGACGCCGCCGACGCTATGGAGAAGGTCGTCACCGGCGAAGCCGACCTGGCGATTGCCGGTAAGCCGGAGACTCTGCCAGGGTCGGTGGCGTTTTCGATGCTGGAGAACCTCGCCGTGGTGTTAATTGCCCCGGCCCTTCCCTGCCCGGTGCGCAACCAGGTGACCGTCGAGCGCCCCGACTGGTCGACAGTGCCCTTTATCATGGCCGACCAGGGGCCGGTACGTCGGCGCATCGAGCTGTGGTTTCGGCGGCATAAAATCAGCAATCCGTCGATCTACGCCACCGTCGGCGGGCACGAAGCGATGGTGTCGATGGTCGCCCTGGGATGCGGCGTGGCGCTGCTGCCGGAAGTGGTGCTGGAGAACAGTCCGGAGCCGGTACGCAACAGGGTGATGATCCTGGAGCGCAGCGATGAGCAAACGCCGTTTGAGCTGGGCGTTTGCGCACAAAAAAAGCGGCTGCATGAGCCGCTTATTGATGCTTTCTGGAAAATTCTTCCCAACCACTAACCCGCGAGGAAAAAGCGGAATGCCGGGTTATGCGTTTCGTCGTGGCACTCATAGCCCAGCTCATTAAGACGAGTTTCAAAGTCCGGCTCGTGCTCGCCCAACTCGAAGGCCGCCAGTACCCGACCATAGTCAGTGCCGTGGCTGCGGTAGTGGAACAGTGAAATATTCCAGTGGGTGCCTAGGGTATGCAGGAATTTCAGCAGCGCCCCCGGCGATTCCGGAAACTCGAAGCTGAACAGCCGCTCCTGCAGCGCTTTTGACGGCCGGCCGCCGACCATATAGCGCACATGCAGCTTAGCCATCTCATCATCAGAGAGATCCACCACGCTGTAGCCGCCGTCGTTCAGTAACTGGAGGATCTCTTTGCGCTCTTCCAGGCCACGACTCAGGCGTACCCCGACAAAAATACAGGCGTCTTTGGCATCGGCAAAGCGGTAGTTGAACTCCGTCACCGAGCGGCCCCCCAGTAGCTGGCAAAACTTCAAAAAGCTACCTTTCTCTTCCGGGATCGTCACCGCCAGCAGCGCTTCGCGCTGTTCCCCGAGCTCGCAGCGCTCGGACACGTAGCGCAGGCCGTGGAAGTTGACGTTGGCCCCGGACAGAATATGAGCCAGACGCTCGCCGCGGATGTTATGCTGGGCGATATACTTTTTCATCCCCGCCAGCGCCAGCGCGCCGGAAGGCTCCGCCACCGCCCGCACATCTTCGAACAGATCCTTCATCGCCGCGCAGATAGCATCGCTATCGACGGTGATGATATCGTCCAGATACTCCTGGCATAAACGGAACGTTTCATCGCCGATGCGTTTGACCGCCACGCCTTCGGCAAACAAGCCGACGCGCGGCAGATCCACCGGATGGCCTGCGTCCAGCGCCGCCTTCAGGCAAGCAGAATCTTCCGCCTCCACCGCGATCACTTTGATCTGCGGCATCAGCTGCTTGATCAGCACCGCCACGCCCGCTGCCAGACCGCCGCCGCCAACCGGGACGAATACGCGGTCAATATGGGCATCCTGCTGCAGCAGCTCCAGCGCCAGGGTTCCCTGTCCGGCGATGACCATCGGGTGATCGAACGGCGGCACCCAGGTAAAACCCTGCTGTTGCGCCAGCTCAATCGCTCTCGCCTTCGCTTCGTCAAAGTTGGCGCCGTGCAGCAGCACTTCGCCGCCAAAGCCGCGAACGGCATCGACTTTGATATCGGCGGTCGCTACCGGCATCACGATCAGCGCCTTAACGCCCAGCCGCGATGCGGAAAACGCCACGCCCTGGGCATGGTTGCCCGCCGAAGCGGTGATCACCCCGTGGGATTTCTGTTCGGCAGTCAGGCTGGACATCATCGCGTAAGCGCCGCGCAGCTTAAAGCTGTGTACCGGCTGGCGATCTTCACGCTTCACCAGAATAACGTTATCCAGCCGCGACGAGAGCTTATCCATTTTTTGCAGCGGCGTTTTCTGCACCGCTTCATAAACCGGCGCGCGCAGCACTGCTCGCAGGTACTCGGCGCCCTCAGGAGCGCCGGACAAGGGTTGTGAATCCGCCATGATTAGCCACCCAGCTTGGATTTATCGCGTACCGCGCCTTTGTCGGCGCTGGTCGCCAGGCTGGCGTAGGCGCGAAGGGCAAAGGAGACCTGACGCTGGCGATTCTTCGGCGTCCACGCCTGGTCGCCACGCGCTTCCTGGGCTTCACGACGCGCCGCAATTTCCGCATCGCTCAGCTGCAGCTGGATGCTGCGGTTCGGAATATCAATCGCGATCATGTCGCCATCTTCAATGAGCGCAATGTTGCCGCCGCTCGCCGCTTCCGGAGAGACGTGACCGATAGAGAGCCCTGAGGTGCCGCCGGAGAAACGGCCATCGGTGATCAGCGCGCACGCTTTGCCCAGCCCCATCGACTTCAGGAAGCTGGTGGGGTAAAGCATTTCCTGCATCCCCGGCCCGCCTTTCGGCCCTTCGTAGCGGATCACCACGACGTCGCCTTCCACGACTTTACCGCCGAGGATGGCCTCAACCGCATCGTCCTGGCTCTCATATACTTTCGCCGGACCGGTAAATTTCAGGATGCTGTCGTCCACGCCGGCGGTTTTCACGATACAACCGTTTTCCGCGAAATTGCCGTACAGCACCGCCAGGCCGCCGTCCTTGCTGTAAGCGTGTTCCAGAGAACGGATACAGCCTTCGGCGCGATCGTCATCCAGGGTATCCCAGCGGCAGTCTTGCGAGAACGCCTGGGTGGTACGGATGCCCGCCGGGCCGGCGCGGAACATTTTTTTCACCGCGTCGTCCTGGGTCACCATCACATCGTACTGTTCCAGGGTCTGCGGCAGCGTCAGGCCAAGGACGTTTTTGACCTCGCGATTCAGCAGCCCGGCGCGGTCCAGCTCGCCCAGAATGCCCAGCACGCCGCCAGCGCGATGCACATCTTCCATATGGTATTTCTGCGTGCTCGGCGCCACCTTACACAGCTGCGGCACTTTGCGGGAGAGCTTATCGATATCGCTCATGGTGAAGTCGATTTCAGCTTCCTGCGCCGCCGCCAGCAGGTGCAGAACGGTATTGGTGGAGCCGCCCATGGCGATATCCAGCGTCATAGCGTTCTCAAAGGCCGCCTTACTGGCGATATTGCGCGGCAGCGCGGAAGCGTCATCCTGCTCGTAATAGCGTTTGGTCAGCTCCACGATACGTTTCCCGGCGTTTAGGAACAGCTCCTTACGATCGGCGTGGGTCGCCAGCAGAGAGCCGTTGCCCGGCTGCGACAGGCCCAGCGCTTCGGTCAGGCAGTTCATGGAGTTCGCCGTGAACATCCCGGAACAGGAGCCGCAGGTCGGGCAGGCGGAGCGTTCCACCTGATTACTCTGCTCGTCGGACACTTTCGGATCCGCCCCCTGAATCATCGCATCCACCAGGTCAAGCTTGATGATTTTATCTGACAGCTTGGTCTTCCCGGCTTCCATCGGGCCGCCGGACACAAAGATCACCGGAATGTTCAGGCGCAGGGAAGCCATCAGCATCCCCGGGGTGATTTTGTCGCAGTTGGAGATACAAACCATGGCATCAGCGCAGTGGGCGTTAACCATATACTCCACCGAGTCGGCGATCAGCTCGCGGGATGGCAGTGAATAGAGCATACCCCCGTGGCCCATAGCGATCCCATCATCCACTGCGATGGTGTTGAATTCTTTGGCCACGCCACCGGCGGCTTCAATCTGCTCGGCAACCAGTTTGCCGAGATCGCGCAGGTGCACGTGCCCGGGGACAAACTGGGTAAAGGAGTTAACGACGGCGATAATCGGTTTGCCGAAATCGGCATCGGTCATTCCGGTTGCGCGCCACAACGCGCGGGCGCCCGCCATATTGCGGCCATGTGTGGTGGTGGCGGAACGGTACTTAGGCATGCTCTTTTTACTCCCATCTGTGTTTATTAAATGGGACGGTGCGTGCCGTCCCATTTTTAATTACTTACTTACCGGATCCAACCAGCCCCATTTATCTTCTGTTTCACCGGTGAAGAGGCCAAAGAAGGCTTCCTGAATGCGTTTGGTTACCGGACCGCGACGGCCTGCGCCGACCTGGATGCCGTCCACGCTGCGTACCGGGGTGATTTCCGCCGCAGTGCCGGACATGAAGACTTCATCCGCCAGATACAGGGATTCACGGGACAACACCTGCTCGCGGACTTCGATACCAAGATCTTTCGCCAGCTTGATAATGGCGTCGCGGGTAATGCCCGGCAGCGCGGAAGAGGTAAACGGCGGGGTGAACAGTACACCATCCTTCACTTCAAACAGGTTTTCCCCTGCGCCTTCGGAGATATAGCCGTTAACATCGAGGGCGATACCTTCCTGATAGCCATGGCGACGCGCTTCACTGCCAACCAGCAGCGAGGAAAGATAATTACCACCGGCTTTCGCTGCCGTCGGGATAGTGTTCGGCGCCGCGCGGTTCCAGGAAGAGACCATTGCATCGATCCCCTGCTCAAGCGCTTCTGCGCCGAGGTAGGCTCCCCATGGGAACGCCGCGATGATCACGTCAGTGTTGTAACCCGGAGGCGGGTTTACCCCCATGCCGACATCGCCAACAAACACCAGCGGACGGATATAAGCGCTGGTCAGATTATTGGTTCGAATGACTTCGCGGCAGGCTTCCATCAATTCGTCGACGCTCTGGGAGACCGGGAAACGATAAATTTTGGCTGAATCATGCAGACGCTGCATATGTTCGCGATGACGGAACACCACCGGGCCTTTGTGCGAGTCGTAGCAACGGATCCCCTCGAATACCGAGGTACCGTAGTGCAGCGCATGGGACATCACATGAACTTTCGCTTCGCCCCACGGAACCATCTCGCCATTGAACCAAATGTAATCAGCTTTTTTCGTCGTCATTTTTCTTCCTTTGCGCTCAGGCGCGGATTTGTTGTGATGTGGGTTGCTGGATCTCGACGCAGGCAACGTCGACCAGTTTGCTTAATTGACTAAACAGTAATTCGACGGGCCGCGGGCTGGCAACGGTCAATTCGATATTTATGTTCTGTGCGTCCGGCGCGGTTTCCATGTTCATTGCGCAGATGTGGAAACCCCGGTGGCGGACAACGCGCAGCACGCGCTCTAAGGTTTCCGGGTTGAAACGTGCCTGTAAAGCGACCTGATGTTGCATCATGATAATTTCTCCAGCATTTCAGAGTTACTGGCGCCGGGCGGCACCAACGGCCAGACATTCTCAAGTTCGTCGATTGAGACATGAAGCAGGTATGGCCCCTGGCTCGAAAGCATGGTGTCGAGTGCCGCTTCAACCTGGTCTTTACGGGTGATGTGTTGGCCAGGAATACCGAAGGCGCTGGCCAGCGTGAGGAAATCAGGGTTATCAGTCAGAGTGGTTTCGCTATAACGTTCCTGGAAAAACAGCTGCTGCCATTGTCGAACCATCCCTAACCGCTGGTTGTCGAGTAACACGATCTTCAGCGGTAACTGCTTGCGTTTAACGGTGCCCAGCTCCTGTACATTCATCATGAAGGAGCCGTCACCGGAGATACAGATCACCGTATCGTTAGGGCGCGCCACCTGGGCGCCAACGGCGGCCGGCAGGCCAAAGCCCATGGTGCCTAAGCCGCTGGAGGTGATAAAGTTTTCCGGGCGGGTATAGGTCATATGCTGAGCCGACCACATCTGGTGCTGGCCAACGTCGGTGGTCACCACGCTGTCCGCCGGCTTGCGGTCGGAAAGCTGCTTCAGCAGCAGCGGCGCGTAGATTGCCTCACCGGGATGATCGTAACGCCAGGCATGCTCGGCACGCAGTGCGGCACTCCGCTCGCGCCAGCCATCGATAGCTAACGGCTGCTGCAGCGCCGGCAGCAGGCAGTTCAGATCGCCTGTCAGACCGATATGCGCCTGACGCAGCTTGTTCAGCTCCGCCGGATCGATGTCCATGTGGATCACTTTGGCATGCGGTGCGAAGGTATTGAGCTTACCGGTTACGCGATCGTCAAAACGCGCGCCGACGGCGATCAGCAGATCGCACTCCTGTACCGCCAGGTTGGCCGCCTTAGTGCCGTGCATTCCCAGCATGCCGAGATAATAGGGATAATCAGCATCCACCACGCCCAGCCCTTTCAGGGTGCAGGTTGCCGGCATCCTGGTCACCGCCAGGAATTCGCGCAAAGCCGGTACCGCCTGCGCCATGCCGACCCCGCCGCCAACATACAGCATCGGTTGCTGCGATTGGGCCAGCATCTGCAGAGCCTGCGCCACTTCCGCCTGCGGAAATGCCATCTCATCGGCGACGGTAGAGAAATGGGGATCGAGGTCGCCCTGCGCCATCTGAATATCCTTAGGGATATCAACCAGCACCGGACCTGGACGGCCTGAGTTTGCCACCTGGAAAGCCTCGGCAATAACCCGCGGCAGTTCGTCCAGAGACTGCACAAGGAAACTGTGCTTAGTACAGGCCAGTGACAAACCGAGAACGTCTACTTCCTGGAACGCATCCGTGCCGATGAAGGGTGCGGCCACCTGGCCGGTGATAGCTACGATGGGAATAGAGTCAAGCAGGGCGTCCGCCAGGCCGGTGATCAGATTGGTCGCGCCCGGGCCGGACGTCGCGATACACACCCCGGTTTTACCGGTTGCTCGCGCATAACCAATGGCCGCCATGGCTGCCCCTTGCTCATGCCGGCACAGCAGGTGCTCCACGCCGCCGTCATACAGTGCATCGTAAACCGGCATAATTGCGCCACCCGGATAGCCAAAAACTGTGTCGACTCCCTGTGTCCGCCAGCCCCGCACGGTGGGATAATAATCACCACCACGCTAATCACGACCAGGCTAATCACTCGTAGAAGGGCTGTCATTTTTTATACTTTCTGGCTTCTTGTTCGAAGGAATACCTAAAGAGTTACCACAGACATCACATAAAGCACAAGATTTTTTTATATCTTCGTTGCTGATCAGCCTAACGGTTTCAATAAAAATAATTGTTTTATATGAAAAAAATCAAAAATGAAAAAAATTCAGTTTTCTCACGCCTGCCGCGCTCTTCGGCGCCCTCTTTGCCAACATAGCTCTGTTTTGCGATCAAACGTCCATTTTCGGCTAAATGTAACGATATGCCGCGAAAAGTATGGATACGCAGTTCTAAATTCGCACTTTTTCCATTCTCGCTTTACGTCATGCCAACCATAATTCTTCTCTGTCCAGGAGGTTTTATGTCGCTCGCTATCGTCTATACTCGCGCGGCGCTCGGTATCGAAGCGCCATTGATTACCGTTGAGGTTCATCTCAGCAACGGTCTTCCTGGTCTAACTATGGTCGGGCTGCCGGAAACCACCGTGAAAGAGGCCCGCGACCGGGTCCGCAGCGCCCTGATCAACAGCGGCTACGCTTTTCCTGCGAAGAAGATAACCATTAACCTGGCGCCAGCGGATCTGCCCAAAGAAGGCGGACGATACGATCTGCCCATCGCTCTCGCGCTTCTCGTTGCCTCAGAGCAGCTCAACACGACGCGACTGAATCAATATGAGTTTGTGGGCGAACTCGCCCTTACAGGTGGGTTACGAGGCGTTCCAGGGGCAATCCCCAGCGCAATGGAGGCCATCAAAGCCGGCCGGCGCATTGTCGTCTCCTCTGACAATGCGGCGGAGGTCGGCCTGATCGGCGGCAGCGATTGTCTGGTCGCCGACCATCTGCAGGAGGTTTGCGCATTTCTTGCGGGGCAGACATCGCTTTCGCCGCCTCTCGCCGAGGCGCCTGCTCGGGATGAACGCTACGAAGATCTGCTCGATGTTATCGGCCAGCAGCAGGGCAAACGAGCGCTGGAGATTGTGGCCGCCGGTGGTCACAACCTGCTCCTGATAGGCCCGCCCGGGACCGGGAAAACCATGCTAGCCAGCCGACTCCCCGGTCTCCTGACGCCATTAAGCAATCAGGAAGCGCTGGAGAGCGCGGCCATACAGAGTCTGGTCAACCTCCACACCGCAAAGACGCGGTGGCGTCAGAGGCCGTTCCGCGCCCCCCACCATAGCGCCTCGCTGGCAGCGATGGTGGGCGGCGGCTCGATACCGGTCCCCGGTGAGATTTCCCTGGCCCATAATGGCGTGCTGTTTCTTGATGAACTGCCGGAGTTTGAGCGGCGGGTACTGGATGCGCTACGCGAACCCATTGAGTCAGGCAAGATCCACATATCACGCTCGCGCGCCAAAATTGACTATCCGGCGCGCTTTCAGCTTATTGCAGCGATGAATCCAAGCCCGACAGGACATTATCAGGGTAAACATAATCGTGCATCGCCGGAGCAGACATTGCGCTACCTTGGACGCCTGTCAGGCCCCTTCCTCGACCGCTTCGATCTTTCCTTAGAGATCCCATTGCCGCCGCCAGGAATACTGAGTCAGGGCTCGCAGGGCGAAGAATCGAGCGCAACGGTCCGGCAGCGGGTGCTGGCGGCGCGTGAACGACAAATGCTCAGGCAAAATAAACTCAATGCCCATCTTGAGAATCGTGAAATGAAGAACTGCTGCCGCTTAAGGCGGGAGGATGCTGTCTGGCTGGAACAGACGCTAACGCAGCTGGGGCTTTCTATTCGCGCCTGGCAGCGTCTGTTAAAGGTTGCGAGAACCATTGCCGATCTGGCAGAGGTTGAAGAGATTGAACGCTGTCATTTGCAGGAGGCGCTCAGCTATCGGGCAATTGATCGGATGCTCAACCATCTGCAGAAAATGATGGCGTAAAAAAAAGGGCTTACGCCCTTTTTTCTTAGTCATCGCTTTCGGTGTAATCGTCAGCGCCTTCCATCTGCGGTTTGCCGCCGGACAGAGTATGGAAACGCTTCGGCCGCTTGATACGCGCCATATACTTAATCCATACGCGTTCTGCTTCCGTCACCGGCTCACGTTCACCACGGCACACCGAGACAAATTGTTTTTCATCTTCGGTAACAGGTTCGCGCTTACCCAGTTCCAGTTCGTTAAAGGCATAACCATGACGTTCCAGCAGTTGCGCCTCTTTGATGGTGAAATCACCGTGACGGGAGAACCCGCGTGGATAATTTTTATTGTCGAAAAAACGATTAGTCGTCGTAAAGCTTTCCGCCATCCTACACGCTCCTGATTCTTTGGCCGAGCTATTTATGGCGCGGAGTATTAGTTACGCTTGACAGAGCGTCAAACAAAACATTTAAATCATCACGACAAATAATTTTGTGGAGAACGGTGTGGATACGGAATTGCTCAAGACTTTCCTGGAAGTGAGTAGAACTCGTCACTTTGGGCGAGCAGCAGAGGCGCTTTACCTGACACAGTCAGCAGTCAGCTTTCGTATTCGTCAGCTGGAAAATCAACTTGGTGTGAATCTGTTCACCCGTCATCGTAATAACATCCGCCTGACGACCGCCGGCGAAAAGCTCCTCCCCTATGCCGAAACGCTCATGAATACCTGGCAGGCTGCGCGCAAGGAGGTGGCACACTCTTCGCGACATAATGAATTCTCCATTGGGGCCAGCGCCTCCCTGTGGGAATGTATGCTTAACAGCTGGCTCGGTACCCTCTACAGCGCACCTTACAATCTCCAGTTTGAAGCCCGTATCGCGCAGCGGCAGTCGTTGGTTAAACAGCTTCACGAACGCCAGTTGGATCTGCTGATCACCACCGAATCGCCGAAGATGGATGAATTAAGCAGCCAGCTGTTGGGTAATTTTACTCTTGCCCTGTATTGCGCATCGCCTGCAAAAAACAGAAATGAATTGAATTACTTGCGCCTTGAATGGGGGCCTGATTTTCAGCAAAACGAAGTGGGACTGATAGGAAGCGATGATGTTCCGCTGCTCACTACCTCTTCAGCTGAACTGATCTATCAGCAATTATCGCGCCTGAACGGCTGCTGTTGGCTACCTGTTCGCTGGGCGAAAGAGAAGCATGGGTTACATACGGTCATGGACAGCGCTACGTTATCCCGTCCACTTTATGCGATCTGGTTACAAAATAGCGATAAGCAGGCGCAGATCCATGAGATCCTGAAAAACCCTATTCTGGAATAAACGCTACTCTCCATGGACGGAGATCAGCAAGGTATTTTCGTAGGGGATATTGCCAATGGAGATTAGAGATAAAAAAAAATCCTTTGCCTGAGCAAAGGATTCTTATAAATGGCAGGGGCGGAGAGACTCGAACTCCCAACACCCGGTTTTGGAGACCGGTGCTCTACCAATTGAACTACGCCCCTAAAATTTTCTTACCACTAAGCCTGCTATTTGAGCAGGCTTAATGTTAAATAAGTGGCGGAACGGACGGGACTCGAACCCGCGACCCCCTGCGTGACAGGCAGGTATTCTAACCGACTGAACTACCG
>PPYF01639350.1_pt1 | contig 12189 bp, 6 predicted proteins | sample 1559871 | NCBI WGS metagenome assembly PPYF01 (sample SAMN08240021, study PRJNA423297) | Human gut metagenome, whole genome shotgun sequencing project. | reverse complement strand
CCGAAAGCCTTCATGTCGCCCAGCCGGCCCTCTCCAGAATGATCAGCGGCATAGAGAAAGAACTGGGTGTCGCACTGTTTGAACGGAAAGGAAGGAATATTAAACTGACACGAGACGGAGAAATTCTTTTAAAGCATGCAAAAAGTTTTCTTGCGGAACTGGATCAACTTAAAACAGATCTGAATGAATCAAAAAATCTTCAGCAGATGACAGTTACGCTTAATATAGAATCCGCTGCCCAACTGATCCCCGTCTTTCTCATGAAATTTCGTCAGGAACATCCGGAAGCCATTCTGGATATCCGCAATCGTTCTCTGCATCATCTCCATTCTCAAGAAACGGATCTGACCCTTTTTTCAAGCAATGAGCCAATCGACAGTCCCCACACGGTAACGCTTTTCAAGGAAAACCTCATTGTAATCATGCCGAAAGACAGCACTTACGCAAACGGAAGCCGCCTCTCTCTATTGGATCTGGCAACTGCCAAATTCATTGCTCCGCCGAAAGGAATGTGGCTTAGAAAAACAATTGATGATCTTTGCGCTTCTGCAGGATTTGAAGCAAATGTAGTCATGGAAAGCGATAATCCCAATACCGTCCGTGAATTTATCCACGCGGGTCTCGGTATCGCCGTTATCCCGCAGCTCACCTGGTACGCTGCCCGCGGAGAACACATAAAGATGGCATTCCTTACTGATGACAAATGCTACCGTCACCTGAATCTTTCATGGCACACGGATTCTCAATTATCTCTCGTAGCGGTTCTGCTCCAAGAATATATCATTGATAATTTTTGGGAATTTGTTCAAAACGCGGCAAGTTACAACTCTCCCCTTCTTTAAATTTTAATTAGATCGAATTAAATCGACGCCTTTCATCGGGCGTCTTTTTATTTTGATCAAACTATATCACTATAGATATAATTTGATATTATTATTGTTATTAAATGTTCGTTTTATTCATTTATTCATCAGGATTATCGGATAAGCTTTTTCTTTATACATATATCCTTCAATCATTCATATTATTTTTGTTATATATATCAAATAATTTGGAGAGATTTGGCATTTTCTCTTCTACAATTTTACTCAAAAATCCCATTATTTCTCTTTGTCATATCAAAATAAATATATTTATTCTTTTGGAAGCATATTAGTTAATTCCTTTCATTATTTTAATAATATACATTTTTATATTTTTACTTTCGATCTTTCCTTAAGGTTTTGTTTAATATACAACTCCTTTTATCCTGTTCTTATTAGTAATATAAAGAAAAAATTCTTTCAAGGCGAAAATATATGTTTTGGAATAATATTTAATTTATTGAATATCTAATAATAACTTTTTATACATTATTTTATAATTTATTATTTATAAATATGTTTTATGATATTAGATGTACCATATGGATATTTTCCTTATAAAATGGTATTGGAATAGTATTAAAATCTATCCTATGATGAAGGTGTCGAAAACACATGCTCCCCAGAAGGGCATAACCGCAGAGTGACTCACCGAAGTGCACACGGACGAGTACATTGCGGATCTGTGTTTCTAAGTTATTTGTTTAGGAGGTTATTACTGTGAAAAAACTAAAGATCGCTTATTCGGAAAATGCTCTCCAAGCTTTCGGCGCCGTTGATGGCCGCGAAATTATCGATGTAAACAATACAGACTACACTGACGTGGCTGCTGTTGTCATTACCGAACAAGATTCTGATGTGCTGAAAAATGAAATGATTGGCGCTTTTAAAATTCCTGTCATGCTTATTAAAGATGCAGACAGCCACGTAAGCGATGAAATAATCAAACAGGTATACCGCGTCATTGATTTAAATGAGACTGATCACGATTTTTATTCCCGCCAGATTGAAAGCGCTGCAGCCCATTATGAAGAAAATGTACTTCCTCCTTTTTTTAAAGACTTAGAGAAGTATGTTGAAAACGGATATTCCCAGTTCGACTGCCCCGGCCACCAAGGCGGTGCTTTCTTCCGTAAACATCCGGCAGGCCGCGCTTTTTACGATTTCTTCGGTGAGAATACATTCCGCGCCGATCTCTGCAATGCAGATGTCGCATTGGGTGATCTCCTCATTCATGAAGGCCCTGCTCTGTCTGCGCAAAAACATGCAGCCCGTGTATACAATGCCGACAAAACATATTTCGTACTGAACGGGACATCTACCTCCAATAAAGTTGTTTTAAATGCGGTTCTCGCTCCTGGTGATATTGTCCTCTTCGACAGAAATAACCACAAATCTATAGACCATGGTGCTCTTGTTCTCGCCGGCGCCACCCCGGTATATCTGGAAACGGCGCGAAACGCTTTCGGTTCTATCGGCGGCATTCTTGAACATTGCTTTGACGAAGAATATATCCGCAAACTCGTTGCCGAAAAAGATCCCGTAAAAGCGAAAGCAAAACGTCCGATCCGCATGGCGGTCATCCAGCTCGGCACATATGACGGCTGCATTTATAATGCCCGTCAGGTTGTCGACAAAATCGGCCATCTCTGCGACTACATATTCTTCGATTCCGCCTGGGTAGGGTATGAGCAGTTCATTCCGATGATGAAAGACTGCAGTCCGCTGCTTTTAGAGCTTGGACCGGAAGATCCGGGGATTTTCGTTACTCAGTCCGTCCACAAACAGCAGGCAGGTTTCTCCATGACTTCCCAGGTACACAAGAAAGACTCCCACATTAAAGGACAAGATCGTTATGTACCGCATAAACGGGTGAACAACGCATTCATGATGCATGCCTCTACATCTCCGCTGTACCAGCTCTTTGCCGCACTTGACGTAAATGCAAAAATGCATGAAGGCGAAGCAGGTAAAAAACTGTGGGTAGAAGCTGTTAAAACCGTTATCGAAACACGTAAGCAGATTCTCCGCAACTGCCACTATATCCGTCCTCTCGTTCCGCCTGTTGTAAACGGCAAAAAATGGGAAGATGGCGATACGGAAAAGATGGCAAACGATATGGATTACTGGGCATTTGAACCGGGCGCCAAGTGGCATGGCTTTGAAGGATACGGCAAAGGACAGTATTTCATCGACCCGATGAAACTCCAATTCGTAACCTGTGGTATTGACATTGAAAACGGCGGCTATGAAGAATTCGGTATTCCCGGCAATATCCTGGCAAACTATCTCCGCGAAAACGGAATCATTCCGGAAAAATGCGATTTAAACGATATCCTTTTCCTCATGACTCCGGCGGAAAGCAAAACTAAGATGGACGATCTCGTTGCCAAACTGATCCGTTTTGAAAAGTTGATTGATGAAGATGCTCCGATGGCGGAAGTGCTTCCGTCCATCTATAAAGCCTACGAAGACAAATACAAAGGATATACGATCCGCCAGCTTTGCCAGGAAATGCATGATTTTTATAAGGACAGAAAAGTCTTCACCCTTCAGAAAAACCTCTTCCTGCATGACTACCTGCCGGAATACGTCATTAATCCGCAGGAAGCCCAGTATGAATTCATGCGCGGACATGGCGAACTGGTGGACTTGGAACAGGCGGAAGGCCGCCTCGCGCTGGAAGGTGCACTTCCCTATCCGCCAGGTGTACTCTGCATCCACCCGGGTGAAAGATGGTCCAACACTGCCGTTAAATACTTCCTTGACCTTGTAGAAGGCATTAATCAGCTTCCCGGCTTTGCTCCGGAAATCCAGGGCGTTTATGTCCAGGAAGCGGAAGACGGCAAGAAACATGCTTACGGCTACGTCATGAAGAAGGAATTTGATAAGAAGTAAGAAAGCAAGTTTACGATTTATACAAGATATACCGAACCGACAGGCAGGAACCCGATTAAAGAGTTCCTGCCCATGCCGGTCCAAATCCTGAAATCATAAAAGGAGATTATAATATTATGAGTCAAAGCAATAAAATGAGCGTTATGCAACTCACCATCCTGACAGCAGTGAACATGATGGGTTCCGGCATTATCATGCTCCCTACCAAACTGGCCCAGGTAGGCGCGCTTTCTATCGTATCCTGGCTGGTTACCGCAGTGGGCTCCATGTGCCTGGCTTATGTATTTGCCAAATGCGGCATGTACAGTAAAAAAGGCGGCGGCATGGGCGGCTATGCGGAATATTCTTTTGGAAAAGCCGGTAACTTCATGGCTAATTACACCTACGGCGTTTCTCTGGTTTTCGCAAATACTGCGATCGCCATTTCTGCTGTAGGTTACGCCTGCGGATTTCTCGGCACCACGCTTAATCCGCTCTTCACGGCTATCGCCACAATAGGCGTACTTTGGCTGGCTACCGTCCTAAACTTCGGCGGTCCGAAATATACCGGCGGCGTTTCCTCCATTACCGTATGGGGTGTCATTATCCCATGTATCGGACTTGCTGTTATCGGCTGGGGCTGGTTCTCAACCGATATGTATATAGCCAACTGGAATGTGAATAATATGGCTTTCGGCGAAGCGGCCACAAACTCCATTACCATGACCCTTTGGGCATTCCTCGGTATGGAATCCGCCTGTGCCAACGCCGATGCTGTTGACAATCCGGAAGTTAATGTGCCGAAAGCCGTTCTTGGCGGCACACTCCTTGCGGCAGCCTGCTACATCGTTTCCACAAATATCATGTTCGGAATCGTTCCCGCATCTGAACTTCTGAAATCCACCGCGCCTTTCGGAATGGTATTTGCCCACATGTTCGGCGGCACAGTAGGACACATCATCATGGGACTCATGGTTCTCTCCTGCTTCGGTTCTCTCCTTGGCTGGCAGTTTACCATCGCCAACGTATTCAAAGCCGGTGCTGATGAAGGCTACTTCCCTGCATTCCTGCAGAAGATTACATCCAAAGGCGCACCGATCGTGGGTATGGTTACAATTACCTGCATCCAGTCTCTCTTTGGCCTCATGACTATCAGCCCTTCCCTGAATGAACAGTTTGAAACATTGGTCAATTTAGCAACAATTACCAATATTATTCCTTACCTTCTCTGCATGGCCGCCATTATCGTTATCATGAAAGCCGCCGGCCACGAAGGAAGCGAATTAAAGACAACGACCTTTATTGCTTTCATTGCTTCCATCTACAGTCTCTATGCATGCTATGCTTCCGGATTTGAAGCAATGACTTACGGTGCGATCGTTACCTTCTTAGGCTGGACCCTCTACGGATTTGCTTCTGACAAATTTGATTTGGAAAAAGCAAAAGAAGATAACAGCAAAATAGCTTAAAGCTGATCATCTCCCATTAAATTGATATATTTCCCACTGAAAACCACCGGGCTTCGTGTTCCGGTGGTTTTCAATGGGAAAAGCTATTCAGCAAAAAGTTCCGGCATGCAGCCTGTCTTTCACTTTTCCATTATAAGATTTTTTCATACTCCTTTTTTAGTACCTGGGCATACACATGGAACTTCCCATCAGCTGCCCGCTCCATATATACCCCCTGCAGTTCCGGAGTGAAACCCGGAAAAAGATTGAATACTTCTGCCAGTGCCATGAAATAAGCAATAGCCGTTTTCGACCATTTTTCCCCCGGCTGAATGCAAGGAACCCCCGGCGGATAAGGAACTCCCCCTTCCAATGCCACGCGCCCCTCCGCTTCTGCTAAATCGATCAGCTCGCCATGTCCGCGGACAAGCTCATAATTCGCTTCCTGCGGGCTTATACTGTATATGGGAAAATAGTTTTTCAGAAACAAATGTTTTTGGAGGACATTGACCTTACGTTCCTTATAAAAATCATGCATTTCCTGGCAAAGCCGGCGAATCGTATATCCTGCATACTTATCCTGATACGTATGATAAATATTGGGAAGAACCTTTGCCATAGGGGCATCATTATCTACAAACGCTTCAAAATGGAGAATCCTTGAAATCAGGTTATTAATCTTCGCCTTAGTTTCCGCCGGCGTTATGATAAAGAGAATATCATTTAAATCGCACTTTTCGGGAATCACGGCATTTTCCCTGAGATAATTAGCAAGCACAATCCCGGGGATCCCGAACTTTTCATACCGTCCGGTTTCTACATTGATTCCCGGCGTAGTAAAGAGAAGTTTCATAGGATCAATAAAATACTGTCCTTTCCCGTATCCCTGAAAAGAATGCCACTTCCCGCCCGGTTCAAAAGTAAAATAAGCAATATCATTAATAATTTCTTCCGTATCCCATTCTTCCCAATTCTTGCCGTGAACCACAGGAGGAACGAGAGGCTTCAGATACTTGCAGTTGCGGATAACTGCCTTTCTCGCTTCCACGGAAAGCTCCATACATTCTTTCCACAAAAGCGCTCCGCCTTCTCCCTCCTGTATACGGGCATTCATGTCCAGCGATGCAAAGACCTGATAAAAAGGAGATGTAGACGCATTCACCATGAAAGAATTATTCAAGCGTTTATGAGGCAAATACCGTTCCTGTCCTTTAATATGCGCATCTTTTTTATGAATCTGGGATGACATGGAAAACCCCGCCTGATGCTTGTGGACGGACTGGGATACGATGATTCCCGGATCATCCGGCCCAAGATTCAAAAGCAGCGGACTGCAGTCACGGAGCATAGGGATGAACTGCTCATACCCTACCCAGGCGGAATCAAAATAGATATAATCGCAGAGATGGCCGATCTTTTCTACAATCTGGCGGGCATTATAAATGCAGCCGTCATAATTTCCCAACTGTATGACCGCCACTCTGACAGGCCGTTTTGCCTTCGCCTTCTTTTTATCTTTTTCCGCAATGACCATGCGGATATATTCTTCATTGAAACAATGTTCTAAGATACCGCCAATTGAGCCAAAGGGATTCCGCGCCGTCTCTAAATAGACCGGAACAGCACCTGCTTGTATCAATGCGCCATAGCTGATAGATTTATGGTTATTTCTTTCATAAAGAACAATATCTCCCGGCGCTAAAAGAGCATCCAGAACGACCTTATTGGCCCCCGATGTACCGGTAAGGACGAAATATGTCTTATCCGCATGGAAAACACGCGCCGCGTGACGCTGGGCCTCTAACGCCGGGCCCTCATGAATGAGAAGATCCCCCATAGCCACATCTGCATTGCAGAGATCGGCACGAAAGGTATTCTCCCCGTAAAAATTATAGAATATTCTTCCCGCAGGATGTTTTCTGAAATAAGCTCCCCCCTGATGCCCGGGACAGTCAAACTGCGTATTTCCCCGCTCCACATATTCCATCAGTTGTTTGAAAAAAGGAGGCAGCAGCCCGCTCTCGTATCGATCTGCGGCGCCTTCAATCTGCCGCGCATATAAATGGTGATCCCCATCGGTAGGATCGATAATACTGTATGCCTGCCCGATCAATTCATCATGTTTTTTACCTGCAGCCGACAAGATCAGAAACACAGGAATCTCAAAAGCATGAATCCGCGGATTTCGTAGTGCATCCCCGTCCTCATCAGTCACCACCACAGCGGCCACATCGGTAAAATCCGTTTGAAATACATCTGCAATATCCCTTTTCTCTACCGCACCGAAAGTTTCCAACGCTTTTCTCGAGTAAGCTATCTTTAAATGCTCCTGCATTGCCCCCACACCTTTCATACAGAAAGATTGTATACAGAAAATTTCCGAAATATACGATTACTTACAGAAATATATACTTATGTTCAGTATAGCAAAAAAAACGATAAAATGCACCTGTACTATCGACATTTACTGAATAAAACCGACTCTCTCCTTCTGTTTGCGGAATGATAAGCGACAACTCTCCAAAATGAAATTTATCATGGGCTGAAACGGATGGAAAACAGAATGGCTGCCTCTTTCTTTAAGTAAAATAATGCTTCTATTCATCATTCACAGAAAGACTGGTTCCCTTTCGAGTATTTCTGCATCTTTATTTCTTCCAAGCAAAAAGCCATGTCGAAAGAGGGATTGCAGTCTCTTTCGACATAGCTTTTGGGCTGAATTATTTCTTTGCTTTCTTAGCAGCTTTCTTAGAGTTTACTCTTTCTTTCAGCTGTTTGGAAACTCTCCAAGCCGGGCTCTTGGAAGCCGGAATCTTGATAGCTTTCTGGGTCGCCGGGTTGTGGCCTTCACGGGCTTTGCGCTGGCGGACTTCGAATGTACCGAAACCGATAAGCTGAACCTTATCTCCCTTTACAAGAGCCTGGGAAATAACATCGATTACCGCTTTAACTGCTTTTTCGGAATCTTTCTTTGTCATTTCTGCCGTCTGGGCAACTGCACTGATGAGTTCTGTCTTGTTCATAACTAAACATCCTCCTTTAATTAACTCTGCGGAAAATCCCGCTGTAGTCCCGATGGATTAACTTACACTTTTGCATTGAATTCCCGCCACAGTTCTTCCAGCCTCTCCTGAGACAAGGCATCAAAAGATCCGCATCCTCTAATACCGTCCTCAAATTCGCTGAAGCGCCGCATGAGATTCACACAAAAACAGTGTAACGAAAGTTCCGGATCAATTCCCTTTTCCTGCATGACACGGGCAAGCTCAAAAAGGTACGCTCCTGCACTTTCTTCCCCCATTCTATTCCCTGTCTGTACCTCTCTTTGAGTGGCATTCCTCCAGAGCGGCTTTTCATCTTCACGAAAAGCCGTGAGGTCATAAATCCCTACAGAACTAACTTTCTTTTGAATTATACACGCTAAAAGCAGACTTGGCAAGCATTTTGGTATTCCGGAAAGCAGATATTTCCTGTTTTTTTCTTTTCTTTTACGCTTTTCCCAATTTTTAATCACCGCAAAAAGGTCTTCTTTGCTCATTTTTTCGAATACAAAGGGATGGCGTTTCACCATTTTATTTGCAATACCGTCTACCACATCCTGCATAGAAAACTCTCCATTTTCTTCTGCAATCCGCGCGTGAAAAACGACTTGAATCGTATCAATAATCGGTTTTAAAGTGAATTTTTCCATCTCTTTTTTTATGATTTCTGAAGATTTAAGTATCACTGCCTCCACAGGAAATATAATTTTGTTATTCAATTCTTTAATTGTATGTTTAAGAATTTTTCCATTGCGCATTAATGTAGTAATTGGTGTCGTTTCATCACATATTTCCATCAACCGGATAAAAATATACTTCTGCCGCTCTTCATCTTCCGCACCGGTAATAATCAGCGTACCATAAAACGGCAAAGAAATATGTTCCGCCTTTTCCCCATTCATAAGAATGAATGAATCTTTCTCCGTGAGTAACCCATTTTCTAAAAGCTTACGAATGATCCATACATAATCTCTCATAACAGACTCCGTTTCTTTATAGAAAAACGGCACATCATCTCAAATGTGCCGCCATACTTATTTCTTTACAATACTGCAGCGGTCAATCAGTGCTGCCATTTTTCCGCCGATTTTGGGAATACTTGCCACGTCTTCACCTTTTACAGCACGAAGCATGACGACAGCAATACAGTAGACAATACCGCTTGCGCCAATTGCCGCCAGTGTAGACAGTGTATTGCTGTGGATTATCCCATAGAGCCCCGTGTACACGCCATAAGCAACAGCACCCATGATCCCTGCCGCAATAAAGAGTTTAACCGTATGCATGATATCCATCATGTATCGCCGATACTTATAGAGGAAAAATAAATTTAGGAGGGCCGCCACACCGAAATCCGCATTCGTCGCCCATGCCGCCCCAAGAACGCCCCAGCTGGGTAGCGCCGTCAGATTCCACGAGAGGAATACTTTTACCGCCGCGCTCACCACCATATTGATAAAAGGAATAGCAGTCTTTCCCATTCCCTGAAGTACACCGGTAGTGACCTGCCCCACGAAAGAAGGAATCGTTATTAAGTTCGCCAGCCGCATGGCGGTATGCGTTCGTTTCAGGATCGTCTCGCTCTTATTTTGTGCCACCGCCTCGGAAATAACAGGAACAAGACTTGCCGCAAGGGATGCCGTAACAATAGTCGGCATATTCACGAGAGCTGTCGCCATACCTGTCAAATAGCCAAAAAGCGTGGTCGCCTCTTCCACGGAAAATCCTGCCACGGCCAGGCGGCGGGGCACGATGAAAAGATCAATACTCGATACAACAGGAAGCATAATATTGGCCAGCGAAACGGGGACTGCCAGTATCAAAAGGCGCTTCAGAATCGTTCCGACACCAAGAGGCTTTATATGAGAATCCTGCTGGGATGCCAGTTCTCTCCGCCAGCTCTTTGTCATAACCGCAGGAGATAAAGCGATGAGCGACCAATAGGCTCTCTCATCAGTTACGACACCTGAATGGACGAGCCAGTCCGCGCCAAAATATAAAAGAGCGCTGAATACGATACCCGTAAGGGTAAGTGCCGTCATAGAGATGCGGAATACTTTCTGTCCGCCCCAATAATCATTCACCGCGTTTCTTTCCGCCACCATGATGGAAATGGCCACGGGAAGTCCTGCCGATGAGATGGAAAGGCACAGCATATAAATGGGATAGGCCATCTGGTAGAGGCCGATCCCCTCTCCGCCAAGAAGCCTTGACAGATAAATTCTGCTGAATGCCCCGATAAACTTCACAATGATCCCCGCAACGGTCAAGATGAGGGCACCCTGAATAAATGAATTTTTACGCACGTTTTTCTCCTGAATATATTTCTTTCGTTATTTCTTCTATAAAATCCGACATCCATTTAGCAGTATTTCCCTGGATATCGGTCTTTTTAATTCTAACACGGGCAGGCGCGCCTGGCAAAAAATGAAGCTTCGACATATAAGAATGAGGCAGCCGGTTCATATTCCAGCGGCGCATCGGTTCTTCATCGGCCCATACAATGAGAAGCGTCTGTCCTTCATCAAGAATGCTACCGATTCCCAGACGTCTTGCCTGCACACGGATACGGGATACCAGGAACAGCCTTTCTGCCGGCCGGCTCGGACTGCCGAAACGATCTATGACTTCATCAATAAGATCGGTCAGTTCCTCTTCCGATGCCGCCACGGCAAGACGGCGGTAAATTTCCATCTTCTGCCCCTCATTGCCGATGTAGTCTTCATCCAGATAGGCATCCTGGCGAAGTTCCACAGTGGTATCAGGCATTTTCTTGGGTACCGGTTTATTTTCCCGCTCTGCCCGCAGACGTGATACAGTATCCTCCAGCATATTGCAGTATGTGGCAAAACCTACACCTGCAATATTCCCATGCTGTTCTGCACCTAGGAGATTACCTGCGCCTCGGATTTCCAGGTCACGCATGGCAATTTTGAATCCGCTTCCCAATTCCGTAAATTCCCGGATCGTATTCAACCGTTTTTCCGCTGCTTCGGAAAGGACTTTCCCCCTGCGGTAGAAAAACCATGCACGCGCTATTTTTTCCGAGCGGCCTACGCGTCCCCGCATCTGATAGATTTGAGACAATCCCAGCTTATCCGCATCATAAACGAGCATCGTGTTTGCGTTAGGCTGGTCCACACCATTTTCAATAATCGTGGTACAAAGAAGAACATCATATTTCTTCTCGAAGAAATCCACCATGATTTTCTCCAATGTTCTGCCGTCCATCTGCCCGTAAGCAACGGCAATCGTCACATCAGAAGGCAGAATATCCCTCAAATGGGCTTCCATCGCCCGTATACTTTCTATACGGTTGTAAATAAAATAGGTCTGTCCGCCGCGTGCCTTTTCATGGAGAATGGCATCTTTCACAATAGTGTCATCGTACTCTGTCACATAAGTCTGTATCGCATGGCGGTTCGCCGGCGGCTGTGTCATCGCCACCATATCCCGCACACCGGTAAGACTCATATGGAGTGTACGGGGAATAGGTGTCGCCGAAAGAGTAAGGACATCCAGCTTCTTTGACCAGGATTTCCATTTTTCTTTCTGCATAACGCCGAACCGCTGCTCTTCATCCACCACAAGAAGGCCAAGATGGCGGCATTCAATTTTTTTTGACAGAACGGCATGCGTTCCAATGACTACATCCATTTCTCCGCTTGCCAGTTTCGACAGTATTTCTTTTTTCTCCCGCATTGTCGTAAAGCGGTTTAATAGAGCAATATTAATCCCGAAGGAATCCATTCTTCCCTTAAAAGTTTTATAATGCTGACTCGACAGGACCGTTGTAGGGCAAAGAACCATCGCCTGGAAGCCGCTCATGACGCATTTGAAAACCGCCCGCATGGCGACTTCTGTCTTACCGAACCCTACATCGCCGCAAATGAGCATATCCATGGGCTGCGGCCGTTCCATACCGCGCTTTACCGCCTGTATGGCCTCCAACTGGTCATC
>PPYF01673854.1_pt1 | contig 12191 bp, 8 predicted proteins | sample 1559871 | NCBI WGS metagenome assembly PPYF01 (sample SAMN08240021, study PRJNA423297) | Human gut metagenome, whole genome shotgun sequencing project. | reverse complement strand
AATCATATCAGACTCTTTAATAGAAGGATTGAATATGATAGGTAGGGTATATCTTACTCTTTCTGCTTTCCCGTTCTGCCTGCCCGGCTTCCATTGGGGCATCAGGCTGACTATCCGCAAGGCTTCTTTATCCAGTTCCGGATTTATGCTCCTCAATATAATAGGTTTGGAAATATTACCTCTTTCATCAATGATGAATTGTACAATAACACGTTTGGGGGAATTTGCTTTGTCATGTTGCAAATTGTTTTGTATAAAATCTAATAAAGCCGACATGCCTCCAGGATATTCCGGCATTTCTTCCACTACTTCATAAGCAATATCCATGTCCGTTTCTTCTTCCACTTCAGACAATGGCTTTGAGGAAGGCTCCTTATTCAAAATATCCTGTTCTTCTGTACCGTTTCCAATCCGGAATTCTGCGGTAAAATACCAGTTGTGACAGTTATTCCCGATGTCTATCTTTTTCACTACACGATATACGCCAGGCGTAATGGCATTGAGTGACGGATAAAGGCTGATAGGGAAGGGGTAGATTTTATTGGATGGTACCCAATGTAGTTCGAGTGTCCAAACCGTTGCTCCAGGAAGAGACAACCATTTTTCACCCTCCTTCCGAAGTACTAAGTACGAAGACCCCATTGAAATTCTCCGCCCACTCCGGTTCACGATTCTTACCGATACAGACTCTGTATTTACCGGATACATCGCTTTCTCCGTGTACATCCTAATACCGAAAGTATCCATATGCATAGGTTCGTTAAAATAGGTCGGCACGTCCGTTTTTCCATCATTTATTATTATGGCGGAATAGTTCAGCACTTTTTGCCTGAACTCATCCCTCAACTCCGCAGAATTAACCATCCAATCCATATACAAGGTATCGTTCTCACTAAATCCCCAAGAGTTCAGATTCACCATAACTCGTGCTTTCGCATGATTCGCATGATATTGCATTATTTTATCAAGCAATTTTTGATGTTGTTCTGATGAGATAAGTTCAAACTCTGCATAAGCTATTTTTGTATCTCTGTTAAATGCTTTGTAAATACGATATTTACCTGCACGATTAGGAACTTCAGAAGTATAGAGCTTGATAGTCTGTTCATTCGAGGGGTGTTCAGGCTGCAATATCCAACCTACATCTTCAATAACGGGGTCGGTCGGCAATGTTTCCCATTGTTGCTTGTTATCATTGTAGTAAGCAAGGCTGTAGCCGTTGCCGCATGTATATTCTTGTTGGGAATAATTGGTGACAATCATTTTCACCTCCGTTGTCGATAATGGGTAATAATCATATTCAGTTTTCATGGAAAGCAAAGCTGAACTGATGGCTTCTCCGGTTGGAATATTGCGAGGGGTAGGCTGTAACACAAAAGATGTTGTGTGCGACGGTTGCTTAGTTTCTGTTGTCGGAATGATTTCAATATCCATTGTGATATCTGTCATTATGTTGAACTCCAATAATGGAGAGTCAACAATTTCTTTCTTGAATGCCGATTGAAAAGACTCAAAAGAATCTTCCGGTATATCTTGGAAGTCAATAGATACTTTGTCTTTGGTTAGTCCAGCTCCAAAACAATGAAAGCGTTGTTGCAAAATGGTGTCAATTTTAATAATGCTATCCACATACTTATGTAAAGTATATAGTTCTTTTTGCAAACAAATACTATCCGCACTGCCGATTTCTACACAGTTTTCTTGACTGGACTGATGCGTACATCCGATAGTGAAAAGACAGAAGAAACATAAAAATATAGTTTTCATCTTGGTTTATTTATCAGTGAAACAAAGTATTTACAAAAATACTCAAAGTGCAATTCATTAACAATTAGAATTACATTTTTATTTTCTACCAAAGAATTATATTCTCAACTCTCTTTGGGGCCTGTTTTTCTCTTTTGGAGTGTGGCCTACACCTAGCTTTTCCTTAAGCTCTTTAAATTTCATCTTGAACCATTCAAGTATAGGCATTCCGTCAATGCACAACCGGAACTTTCCTTTCTTCTGCGGATTCCTCTTTACTGTTGCCGTTGAATATGCCGTTCCGAACTTCTCCCGGTGTTCCCGTGAATGCAGTTTTCCCCTGAACCCTACGGGCTGGAAGTAGGCAAGCAGTCTTGTCAGTTCTTCCGTGAATCCCACTTCCCGGCATTGCTCGGCTATCGGCAGCAAGTCTTTTATATCTCCCCGCCCTGACTTGCTTCCACTGTCTCCTGTAACGGAAATATTGAGAAAATACGATTATGTGATTCCGGTTATCAGATAGGGAGGAGGTGTAATATTTGGTCTTTTCTTTATCATAATTGTTTTTTAGACAATAAAATGCTTCTGTCTTTTCGTTTGTATGGTTAATAGAATTATATTTGTACATTATACAATATCTATTAACCATGAAAACTTATTCATTATTAGCAGGCATTTTATTGTCTTTTTCGTTATCTGTTCAGGCAGGTGATCTGAAATTGTGGTATAAGCAACCTGCCGGGACGTGGGTGGAAGCGCTTCCGGTCGGCAATTCCCGGATGGGAGCGATGGTATATGGCGGAACGGCCCGTGAAGAACTTCAACTAAACGATGAAACCATGTGGGGAGGCAGTCCCTACCGGAATGACAAGCCGGAAGCATTGGAAAGTCTGCCTCAAGTGCGTGAACTGATTTTCGCCGGAAAAAACATGGAGGCTCAGGACTTGATTCAAGAAAACTTTTATGCCGGGAAGCATGGTATGCCCTATCAGACAATCGGCAGTTTGATTATAGAAACCCCCGGACATGAAAAGGTTACCGATTATTATCGTGATCTGGATTTGGAACGTGCGGTGGCTACTACCCGTTACAAAGTGGATGGCGTGACTTTTCAACGTGAAGTTTTTGCATCATTTCCTGATAAGGTGGTAGTGGTCCGTTTGACAGCAGACCGGCCGGGAAAACTGAATTTTAAGGTCGGATATGTGTCGCCATTGGAGCATAAAGTCAGCAGGAAAGGAAAGAAATTGGTTCTGACCGGAAGGGGTAGGGATCATGAGGGAGTGAAAGGATTGATTCGTATGGAAACACAGACACAGGCTGATGTGGATGGGGGTAAGGTGAAAATTGATGACCAAAACATTACAGTGGAAGGAGCGGACAGTGTTACTCTGTATGTTTCATCGGGTACGAATTTTATTAATTATCACGATATAAGTGGCAATGAGAGTAAAAAAGCGTCCGGATATCTGTCTCTGGCATTGGGACGCCCTTATAGTCAGGTTTTACAGGAGCATATAGCTCTTTATAAAGAGCAGTTTGACCGTGTAAGATTGGATTTGGGAACCAGTGAGCGGGCTAAGCTGGAAACTGTCAAACGCATCGAACTGTTCAATGAGGGTAAGGATGTTTCTTTGGCGGTGTTGCTTTTTCAGTATGGACGTTATTTGCTTATTTCTTCCTCCCAGCCGGGAGGTCAGCCTGCCAATTTGCAAGGTATATGGAATAATAAACTGGCTGCTCCATGGGATGGAAAATATACCATCAATATTAATACGGAAATGAATTACTGGCCGGCTGAAGTGACCAATCTGAGTGAAACGCACCAGCCCTTGTTCGAAATGGTGAAAGAATTATCAGTTACCGGCAGGGAAACGGCACGGGCTATGTATGGATGCAACGGATGGGTGGCTCATCACAATACAGATATATGGCGTGCCACCGGTCCGGTGGATAAGGCGTTTTATGGTACATGGCCCATGGGAGGTGCTTGGTTGACTACCCACTTGTGGCAGCATTATTTATATAGTGGGGACAAGCTGTTTCTTTCCGAAGCCTATCCGGCATTGAAAGGAGCTGCTGATTTTTATCTTGATTATTTGACTGAACATCCTGAATACGGTTGGATGGTGACTGCTCCGTCCATGTCTCCGGAACATGGACCTTCGGGAGAGGATACTAAAAAAGCTTCAACGATTGTGGCAGGTTGTACGATGGATAATCAGATAATTTTCGATGTGCTTAGCAATGCATTGCATGCGTCAAGAATTCTGAAAATGTCCGCTTCTTATCAGGATTCTTTGCGGTCTATGTTAAATCGTCTGGCCCCGATGCAGATCGGGAAATACAATCAGCTACAGGAATGGCTGGAAGACTTGGATAATCCGAATGACAAGCATCGCCATATTTCTCATGTATATGGATTGTTCCCTAGTAATCAGATATCTCCTTACACCCATCCTTTGCTTTTCCAGGCAGCTAAAAACACGTTGTTACAGCGTGGCGACGAAGCTACCGGTTGGTCCATTGGCTGGAAAGTTAATCTGTGGGCCCGTTTGCTGGACGGTAATCATGCGTTCCGGATTATTAATAATATGTTGAAGCTGCTGCCTGGAGATGAAGTGAAAGAGGCTTATCCGCAAGGACGGACTTATCCTAATCTGTTTGATGCTCATCCGCCTTTCCAGATTGACGGCAACTTTGGCTATACTGCCGGTGTGGCTGAAATGTTGTTGCAGAGCCATGACGGAGCTGTACATTTGCTTCCGGCTCTTCCGGATGCCTGGGCCACAGGAAGTGTGCAAGGACTGGTTGCCCGTGGAGGGTTTGTGGTGGATATGAACTGGAATGGCGTGCAGCTGGATAAAGCGAAGATTCATTCCCGTTTGGGAGGTAATTTGCGTTTACGTTCGTATGTTCCTTTGCGTGGGGTTGGATTAAAAGAGGCAAAAGGTAAGAATCCGAATGAATATTATATGCAGGCAGAGATCAAAGAGCCTTTGGTTACCAAGGAGATAAACCCGCAATATCCTGCTTTGTATAAGGTGTATGAATATGACTTGATGACAGAACAGGGACAAGATTATATAGTGGAGCGTGGGTTATAATACATGAAGATGCCCAAAGTGATTTGTGCATTATTTCACTTTGGGCACTTTTGTAAATGGAAGTGTCATGGTGTAGTTATCAGATGGCTTCCTTCTTTTCCAATTCTAATGCTCTGGGAAAAATGATATTGTTTTCCAGGTGGATATGTTCATGTAATGCCTCTTCAAATTGTTTCAATTGTTGTAAAACCAAGCGGAAGCTGGCACAAGCATCTTCAGGGGCGGTGAATCCGTTGGTTAATGAAGAGATTTTTTCAAAACGTTCTCCTTCGTGATTATGTTCATCTTCCATCACTTCGATGGGATACAGAATGGTGCCGCAATGGAATTTAGCTACTTTCAAGCCTTCCTCTTTGGCTTGGAACATTTCATAAACATAAGGAAATAATACATTCTCTTCTTTTGATAAATGATTTTCCAAATCAAGAAGCGAGTAGCGGAACAGTGCCTGGACTTGCAGTAACTCTGGATGATTCTTTGAATGCGCTTCGGTTACTTTGGTTAATAATGCTTCTATTTGCGGACCTTTGGCACGGATTCCCCGATGGTGTATTTTCAATACATAGTCTATTAATAAATCGATGGGCCATCCGGCAAAGTCAGGAGCATTACTAACCGTATTCTCTTGTAATTCATTTAATTCATGTGCTACTGCTTCGGGATCAATACCACGGTTCCGGCAGGCTTCTGCAAACGGAGTATTGCCATGGCAGCAAAAATCAATATGGTAACGGGAGAATACTTTGGTTGTATCAAAGTTGCCGGCTACAATTTGTCCGACTGTACATGAATGGTAATTTTTCTGTTTCATAATTATTCCGTTTATTCGTTCGTTAATCCCCATTTTCTCATATCACTTTCTACTGTACCGATACCGCTTACTCCAAAGTTTTCGACCAGTACTTTCGTCACGTTGGGCGAGAGGAATGCGGGTAAGGTGGGACCGAGATGAATCTCTTTTATTCCCAAACTGAGTAATGCCAGCAATACCTTGTCTGCTAGTTGTAATACCTGATTATGGGCAAAACCACCAACGATTTCTCCATGTTCTATTTCTGTCGGTGCGGCACATTGTTTGGCTGTTTCTATAATTTCAGTATAGTCCTTATGTCCTTTCTCGTCTGCTGTAATATGCTTGCAGCCGGGATATCCGGTAGAATTAGTGGTAAACATGCGTTCTTTATAAGTGGCATTGGGCAGAGGGGGAACGATGCAGTTGGTTGTGAACAGGATAGGACCATTGAACGAGGTAAACTCCTCCCGTTGTTTCCACCAGGCATTTCCATAGTTTCCTGCAAAATGTGTATATTTTTTAAATGCCGGATAGTAATGTGCAGGAAGCATTTCACCGTGAGTATATACGTCCACGCCACTGTCTTTGGTTTGTTCCAACAATTCTTCCAGATCATGCAGGTCATGTCCGCTTATCAGAATACCGGGGCGAGTACCTGTTCCTATATTTACATGGGTAATTTCCGGATTGCCATACCTGGAAGTATTTGCCTTGTCGAGCAGAGCCATTGTTCGAACGCCTATTTCACCTGTTTTCAGTGCTAATACAGTCAGTTCATCAGCCGATAAAGATTTTGTTGTAATTTGTGCGATGGTGTTCTGCATGAAACGATGAATACTTTCGTCATTATGTCCTAACCTCATGGCATGTTCCAGATAAGCAGCCATTCCTTTCAGACCATACATAATCAGTTCTTTTAAAGAGCGTAGATCCTCGTTTTGTTCACGTAATACGCCGACTGTTGCGGCTTTTGCATCATATTCATCGTGGCTGCCTTTCCAATTTAATTCATCGGCTTCCGGCAGAGGAATGTCCTTGGCAGAGGCTTGATGCTTAAGGTCATCACGTATTGCTAATCCTTTGTCAATGCGTTTCGTAATGCTTTCGTCATCGAAATTGGCATTGGTAATGGTACAGAATAAGGCGTCTACAATGAAATTGTCCACTTCTTTTTCAACGGGGAGGGAATGCTGGCGCAATTGATCCGCCACAACAGAAATTCCTCGTACTACAAAGAGCAATAAATCCATGGTACGTGCTGTAGTTGCATTTTTTCCACAAACACCTTTTAAGGTGCAACCGAAACCTTTGGCCGTTTCCTGACATTGGAAACTTCCGAATAGTTTGAAGCACTTTGAACCGGGTGATATCATTGCCCGGCAAGGTGACTTATGTAAAGGGCTGTACATTCTTGCATCGGGAAGTGTACGGGCGGGAATGATAAATGATGAAGGGAAAGAACTGACGGTAGAAGAAATTGGAGCTCCTAACTTGCTGGCTTCGGCTTTTATTTTTGCCACTGAAAATCGTTTTCCCGTTAATGTAGAGGCAATAGGACCTTGTGAGGTTTTTGTAATAGGTAAAGAAAGATTTTTAGAATTTATGCGTTTGCATCCATTGATGATGCAGAATTTTTTGAAGGATATTTCGGACAGGAGTGTCTTTTTAAGCAGGAAATTGAATGAGTTTGCTTTGTTGAATTTAAAGACTCGTTTGTTGAAATATCTAGAAACACATTCTGTTATTCATAATCAGCAGGAGGTGGCGCAGAAGCTGGGAGTTACTCGTCCGTCATTGGCTAGGGCGCTGTCTGAACTGGTGAATGAAGGGAAAATAAAGAAATAAATTGAGATTTCTTTTTTATGGGTAAAGTGGAAAAACGTATCTTGTATCTTTGAGAGTTTTTGTGTGTAACCCATTCTTGTGAAAGTGTTCAAGGTGTTTTGTTATAAATACTTTGACTTTAAAGAAAAGGATCTTTGTCTATAAGGATTGGTTCTTTTGAAATGAGGACCATATTGAAATTTTCTTGATTAAAAAAGAGGGTGAATTCAAGACCCTTTATGTGATTCTTTTGTCTTGATTCACCCTTTTGGAAATATTGGGTTGGTGTGTATTCAGCATGTTACTTCATCTGAATACTTTTATCTCGTACTTTTCTCAATATTTGTTGTAATTCGAATACTTTTTCGGGATGTTCAGTCGCTAAATTCACCTTTTCACCTGCTTGTTTCATATCATATAACTGGGGAATACCTAAATAACCAGTTTCAATTTTCGGACCCCATGGAATCATTTTAGGACCATCGCTGCCTTCAATAAATTTCCAATCTTTAGTACGCACGGATAGGGTGTGATTGGATGCCTGTTCAATAACCCATGGGCGGTCTGTTTTGTCTTGTCCTAATAGATTTGCTAATCGGTTGTAGCTGTCGGGAGCACTTCCTTTCGGAATACGGGCATCTACCAGAGAAGCTAGTGATGCCAGCCAGTCTATTTGCGAAATAAGCACATCGCTGACTTCCGGCTTGTTGATGGCTTTAGGCCAGTGTACAATTACAGGAACACGAGTCCCCCCTTCAAATGCACTGTATTTTCCACCTCTCAGGTTGCCGGCAGGTTCGTGCCCGTTCAGTAACTCTTCTGCCTTGTCATCATATCCGTCGTCTACTACCGGTCCATTGTCGCTGGAAAGAATAATTAATGTGTTCTGGGTTAATCCCATTTTATCGAGGGCTTCGAGTAACTGACCTACACTCCAGTCAAATTGTGCGATAGCATCACCGCGCAGTCCCATCTTGTTTTTACCACGGAAACGATTGTGTGGAAAACGGGGAACGTGCACATCATTAGTGGCGAAATACATAAAGAAAGGCTCGTCTTTATGTTGTTTGATAAAATCAACTGCATGTGCGGTAATGGAATCGGCTATATTTTCATCTTTCCATAATGCTTTGCCACCTCCTTTCATATAACCGATTCGGCTGATACCGTTCACGATAGACATATCATGACCGTGACTCGGTTTCAGATTATATAAAAGTTCAGGGTTGTCTTTTCCGGTAGGTTCACCGGGGAAATTTTTTATATAGCTAACTTCTATCGGAGCTGAAGGATCATAATTGGCTACTTGGCCATTCTCGATAAATACACAGGGAACCCGGTCGGCTGTGGCTGCCATGATATAGGAATAGTCAAACCCCAAATCACCTAGAGAAGCAGAGAGAGGAGCATTCCAGTCTTGTTGTGCAGTTTTATCACCTAATCCTAAATGCCATTTGCCAAATGCTCCTGTGGCATAGCCGGAGCTTTTAAACATATCTGCCATAGTATATTGCTCGGGACGTATAATCATTCCTGCATTGCCGGCAGCTACATCTGTTCCGGGTTTACGCCATGCATATTCTCCGGTCAGCATGGAATATCTGGATGGGGTACTGGTAGCGGCGGTAGCGTGTGCGTTGATAAATCGTATCCCTTCGGATGCCAGACGGTTGACATTTGGAGTTTGTACGTTTTTTGCTCCATAACACTCCAAGTCACCATATCCTAAATCATCAGCATAGATGAAGATAACATTGGGCTTGTCTGTATTTTGATTTTTGTTTTCCGCATGAACAGCCAAGCATGAAGTAAGTGCCAATGAAAGCATTCCGTAATGTCTTTTTTTCATAGTAATTATATTGTTTAGTGAGTAATCAATTCTACAAAGATAAAGATATATTTTAAAAACGGGGATTAATTCTACAAAATTGTGGAATGAAATTGTGGTATTTCTACATAATGTGAAAAATGAAATAATGGTTATTTTGTTGATTTTTAGAGTATTGGATGCCGATGTGCCCCATGGCATATTTTTTGTTATGTAAATTAATGTAATACACTAAAAACTAAACTTTAAAATATATAACCATTTGCCTTAACAAAACAAGGCTGAAAAGCCATGTTCCCCCTGAATGGGAAAATCTGTATATAACTCAGTTTTAAGCTTCCCGGTTCGTGACGAATCGGGAAGTTTCTATTATTTCCTTGATGAATCTGGTTTTTCTACAAGACTTTTACTGAAAATAAGTTAATATTAATGGATGATATGCAGTATTCGATCTCTTTCTTACTTTTAAAAGTAGAAAATAGATTAATACATTATAGTTATGAAAAAGTTGAACCTTTTATTATTAGCATTCCTGGCAGTTATGGGAGTCACTTTCCAATCATGTGATGATGATGATGGTTACTCTCTTGGTGATGTGGCAGTGGATTGGGCTACTGTAAATGTGAAAGGTGCCCATGTTTATGACTTTACAGGTGACAGATGGGGACAAATCTGGCCTGCAACGACTGATTATTTTTGGTATTCCCCGATAGATGGACAACGGGTTATTCTTTATTTCAATCCTTTGTATGATAATTATCCGGAAGGATATGATTGCTCAGTCAAAGTGTTGAGTATAAAGGAAATTCTAACTAAACCTATAGAGGAGCTGACAGCAGAGAATGAAGAAGAGTTTGGAAATGATCCTGTAGATATATTTGAAGATAATATGTGGATTAGTGGCGGTTATTTGAATATTATTTTTAATCAGAACATGCCTTCTAAAGTGAAACATTTGGTTAGTTTGGTAAAAAACACTACAATTACGCCCGATCAGGATGGCTATATTCATTTAGAATATCGTTACAATACGTATGCTGATACTACTGGTTATTGGAGAAACGGTGCGGTATCCTTTAATTTGAATTCTTTGGAAATAACATCGGAAACAAAGGGTATAAAGGTAAAAATAAACTCGGCTAAAAATGGTGAAAAGGAAGTCTCTTTTGATTTAAAAGAAACACCGTCACCAGTAGGCTTGAGCCAAATGGATTTTTCTCAAATGGAAATCAAATAATTAGGGTTTGATTAGAGAGAGTTGTGTGTGGCCCCTTGCGTCTTGTTGTGGTAGATGCAGGGGGCTGATTGTATAGTTGATAACGGTTTTTAGTTTGATATTTGTTGTTTATTAGTCGGGTGATGGAAAAAATTGTATGGTTTCTTCGTTTTTTTTCTTATTTCAGTGTTTTTTCAGAATTATCTTGTTTCTTTGTCTTTAAGAACCAAAAGTAGGACTTATGAAAATACTATTAGTAGAAGACGATGCTAATTTGCGTGAAGTGACTCAGCGCTCATTGGAAAAGGAGCGTTATGTGGTGGAAATTGCTGCCGATTACCGTACCGCATTACAAAAGATAGAGGATTATGATTATGACTGCATTTTGCTGGATATTATGTTGCCGGATGGCAGTGGCCTGGATTTGTTGGAAAAGTTGAAAGAAATGCATAAACGGGAAAATGTGATCATCCTTTCAGCCAAAGACTCTATAGAAGACAAAGTACTAGGATTGGAGCTCGGAGCTGATGATTATCTGCCTAAACCTTTTCATTTGGTGGAACTGAATGCACGTATCAAAAGTGTGATACGCCGTCATCAGCAAGGTGGGGAAAATAGTATCAAATACGGAAATATAGAAATTTTTCCCGATAAATATGGGGTGACCGTAGCTGGAAAGAAGCTTGAACTGAACCGTAAGGAATATGATATTCTGGTTTATTTTATGAACCGTCCCGGCAGATTGGTTAATAAAAGCACACTTGCCGAATCCGTATGGGGCGACCATATAGATCAAGTCGATAATTTTGATTTTATCTATGCCCAAATCAAGAATTTACGAAAGAGATTGAAAGAGGCTGGAGCTACTCCTGAACTGAAGGCTGTTTATGGTTTTGGATATAAAATGGTAGTGGAATAAATGAAACTGATTTATTATATCATTATCCGTATATCGTTGGTGTTGTCGGTTTTATTGACCGGCTGGGCCATCCTTTTCTATTTTGCTGTAATGGATGAGGTGAATGATGAAGTGGATGACTCATTGGAGGATTATTCGGAAATTATCATCATACGTGCATTGGCGGGAGAGGAGCTTCCTTCTAAAAATACAGCTTCCAACAATCAGTATTTCCTGCGTGAAGTGACGAAGGAATATGCAGGATCTTGTGATGATATCATTTATAAAGATTCTATGGTTTATATTCCTGAAAAAGATGAAACTGAACCTGCACGAATCCTTACGACCATTTTTAAGGATGATGGCGAAAAGTTTTTTGAATTGACGGTAGCGACTCCTTCTATAGAAAAAGAAGATTTGAAAGATGCTATGGCAGGTTGGATTATTTTTCTTTATATCGCTTTATTATTGACTATAATTGTTATTAATGTGTGGGTGTTTTATCGGAATATGCGTCCTCTTTATGTATTGCTTCATTGGTTGGATAAATATCGTATCGGTAAGGTAAACGAGCCTTTACAAAATAATACCCGGGTTTCAGAATTCAGAAAATTAAATGAAGCGGCTGTTCGTTATGCAGAGCGCAGTGAGCAGATGTTCGAACAGCAAAAACAATTTATTGGTAATGCATCTCATGAGATGCAGACACCACTGGCTATTTGTCGTAATCGGTTGGAGATGCTGATGGAGGATGAAAATCTTTCAGAAAGCCAATTGGA
>PPYF01114821.1_pt1 | contig 12191 bp, 13 predicted proteins | sample 1559871 | NCBI WGS metagenome assembly PPYF01 (sample SAMN08240021, study PRJNA423297) | Human gut metagenome, whole genome shotgun sequencing project. | reverse complement strand
GACATAATAGGGATTGAATGCACAAGTTTAACCTTTATTTAATTATGTATTGGAAGCTACTATAAGTCAATAAGTTCCTAATGTAACTTATAAAATTTGATTTTATAATAATAGAATCAGGGGAGAATATATAGAAAAACAAAGGTTGACTTTTTCGATGTAACCTGATATAATCCTTACAGTTAGCTGAGTCTAACCTTGGCAAGAGGTTGCTCAGCTTCTTTTCAAAGAGATAGTTAGCTTCAGCTAACAAATGAAATGGATAGGTGGTCAGGAATATGATGATAAATAGGCGCTTGATTGATGCTGTTGGAGAGAGCAGAAAATATATTGCCGGAAATGTTGTAGCGCAGTGGATCTCACTAGCTGCCAATATTATTATGATGGGGACGATGGCGCATTTTCTTCAATGTTTGTATGAAAATACTTTGAGAAAACAGGACGTTTTGTTTCATATTTTTCTGATTATTTTATCCTTGGCAGTACGTTTTGTGTGTACTCTTTTTTCCAGCAGGATGGGATACCTAAGTGCTAAATCTGTGAAACGGACATTGCGAGAAAAGATTTATCGGAAACTTCTACGCCTAGGCAATTCTTATCGGGAGCAGGTGCAGACCAGCGAGGTTGTACAGATTGCAGTAGAGGGAGTGGATCAGCTAGAGACCTATTTCGGAGCATATCTGCCACAGCTCTTCTATGCAATGCTAGCTCCACTGACACTGTTTGTTGTTATGAGTACCATTAGTATGCCGGCGGCAATCATTCTTCTTGTCTGTGTTCCCCTGATTCCGGTTACAATCATAGCAGTACAGCGTTGGGCTAAAAAACTGCTTGCAAAATACTGGGGAGAGTATACTGCTTTAGGCGATACATTTCTGGAAAATTTGCAGGGACTGACCATAACGAAGATTTATCAGTCTGATGAATTTAAACATCGGGAAATGAATGAGCAATCAGAGCATTTTCGTAAAATAACGATGAAAGTTCTTTCTATGCAGCTAAACTCCATCACGGTGATGGATCTGATCGCCTATGGGGGAGCAGCATTGGGTGTTATTCTTGCAGTCAACCAATTTCGTTCTGGAGCCATTGAACTTGCAGGATGTCTAATGATTATTTTGCTGGCGGCGGACTTCTTTCTCCCCATGCGAATGTTGGGAAGCTTTTTTCATATTGCGATGAATGGTATGGCAGCATCGGATAAGATATTCCGGTTATTGGATCTTCCCGAAGTTACCCAAAAGGCAAGTCTTGTTCCGACAGACTCTTCTATCAAAATGTCTGATCTGGGTTTTTCCTACGAAGCAGAACGGGAAATTCTACAAGATATTACGATGGATTTTCCACAGGGAAGTTTTACTGCTATTGTAGGGGAAAGTGGCAGCGGAAAATCGACAGTAGCTTCTATCTTAATGGGACGGAACAAGGGATATAGAGGAACACTGACAGTTGGAGGAATACCACTGAGCGATATTTCGGAACAAAGTCTGCTGAAGCACTTTACTTACATCAGTCACCAAAGTTATTTGTTTAAAGGTACTGTACGGGATAATCTGTTGATGGCAAAAGCAGATGCTGATGATAGACAACTGTGGAAAGTACTTGAGCAGGTTAGGTTGGCGGATTTCCTTAGGCAGGAAAATGGTCTGGATACTGAATTGAAGGAAACAGCGTCCAATTTTTCCGGAGGTCAGTGTCAGCGACTGGCACTTGCACGAGCTTTACTGCATGACAGTTCGGTTTATATTTTCGATGAGGCAACCTCCAATATAGACGTGGAGAGTGAAAACGATATAATGGAGCAAATTTATCAACTGTCAAAGAACAAAACAGTGATTTTGATTTCTCATAGGTTGGCTAATGTCGTGAAAGCGGATAAAATCTATGTGTTGAGAAATGGTTATTTGGAGGAAAGTGGAACCCATAAAACACTGCTTATGCAGGAGGGATATTATTCCAGACTGTGGAATGCTCAGCAGGAATTGGAAAATTATACTAGGGGAGGATGCAACAGATGAAACGAAATGGATTTCAGGTGATGTCTCGTCTGATTGGTTTGGTGAAACCCTTGACCGGATATATGTTTCTGGCAATCAGTATGGGATTAATGGGACATCTGGCTGCAAGTTGGATCACTGTACTGGGAGGGTTTGCAGTACTGGAAGCTCTGTATCCCCAAATCCCTTCGGGATTAGGTGTGATTTTTGTGGCAGTACTTGTTTTAGCGTTTGTACGAGGTTTCCTGCGCTATGCAGAACAGGCGTGCAATCACTTTATTGCTTTTAAGTTGCTGGCTCTGATTCGGGATAAGGTGTTTTTGTCCCTGCGCCGTCTTTGTCCGGCAAAATTGGAGGGAAAAGATAAGGGAGATTTAATCAGTCTCATCACTTCTGATATTGAACTTCTGGAGGTCTTCTATGCCCATACGGTTTCTCCTATCTGTATCGCTATCTTGTTTTCTGGTATGATGACAACGTTTATCGGAAGCTACAATATCATACTGGGTATGTGGGCAGCAGCGGCATATTTTGTGGTGGGAGTTGTAATTCCAATGATAACATCACGGCTTTCCGGAGATGACGGGATAAACTTTCGCTCCAGATCGGGAAAACTGTCCGGTTTTGTATTGGATTCTCTGCGAGGACTTTCTGAAATATTACAGTATGGACAGGGAGAGCAGCGTATGGCGCAAATGAATGCGATGACAGATGCGCTTTCCAAAGATGATGAGAGAATGAAACGTAGAGCAGGGAAAAATACTGCTGTTACAAATTTAGTTATCCTGTTGTTTGACTTTGGAATGTTGTTTTTATCTGCTGTTTTGTGTGATTTTTCAGAAACACTCATCTGTACATTGGCTTTGATGAGTTCCTTTGGACCCTGTGTTGCACTGGCAGCACTTGGCTCCACACTGCAAAACACCTTTGCAGCAGGAAACAGAGTGTTGGATCTTCTGGAAGAAAGTCCGGTAGTTGAGGAAGTGAGCGGTAAAACAGAGGTGGAATTTCATGGTGCAATGGCAGATAAGCTCACCTTTTCCTATCAGCAGGAAACAGTTTTGAAAGATGTATCCATAGTGATTCCTGAGAATAAAATCATTGGTATCACGGGACGCAGTGGCTCTGGAAAATCCACCCTGTTAAAACTGTTTATGAGATTCTGGCAGGTACAGCAGGGAACAGTCAGTATTTCGGGAAAGAAGATAGATGAAATCAACACGACAAATCTTCGGAATATGGAGAGTTTTGTAACGCAGGAAACATACCTGTTTCATGACAGCATCCGAAACAATCTTCGGGTCGCAAAACTGGATGCAAGTGAAGATGAAATTATTGCAGCTTGTAAAAAGGCTTCTATCCATGACTTTATTATGAGTCTTCCGCAGGGATACGAGACCAATATTGGGGAACTGGGTGACACACTTTCAGGAGGTGAGCGCCAAAGATTGGGGCTTGTAAGAGCCTTTCTTCACAATGCACCATTCTTGCTGTTGGATGAACCAACCTCTAATCTGGATAGTCTCAACGAAGCAGTAATTCTCCAATCTCTTCATCGGGAACGAAAAGGAAAAACGGTTATGCTGGTCTCCCATCGCAGTTCTACTATGGGCATTGTAGATGAATTTTACTCGGTTGAGCATGGGAGGATGAGCTGATGAATATAACAGATAAACGTAATAGAGAAAAGGAACTGGTTTCTTTTATGATTGCGCTGTACTGTCGAAAAAAACATGGCGGGAAGTCTCTGTGCCTGGATTGTGCAAAGCTGAACGAGTACGCAGAACAACGGGTTGATCATTGCCCATTTATGGAAGAAAAAACCTTTTGCTCCAACTGTAAGGTACACTGTTATAAACCGCAAATGAGGGAAAAAATACGGGAAGTGATGCGCTTTTCCGGTCCTCGGATGTTATTTTATCATCCAACTGTTGCTATTCGCCACATTATTGAATCTGTAAAAGAAAAGAAACAAATGGAGAAAACGTTATGAAAATAAAAAAGGCATTGTATGTTGTTTTAGGGTGTATCGGTGTTGTTTTGGGTGCGGTAGGAGCGGTTATGCCGATATTGCCGGCGTTTCCATTTTTGATGCTTGCGGCTTTCTGCTTTGCCAGAAGCTCCGATCGATTGGATCAATGGTTCAAAGGAACCAGATTGTATAAGAACAATCTGGAGGATTACATTGCCGGCAGAGGAATGACATGGAGAACAAAAATCCGTATTATGCTGATGGTAACATTCCTGATGAGCATTGGATTTTTTATGATGGGAAGAAAAGGCATTGTTATCGGATGTGTTGTGCTGGGATGTGTTTGGGTATTTCATATTTTGTATTTCTGCTTTGGTGTTAGAACAATCCCTGCTGTAAAACAAGAAAGTTGTTCCTCAAGTAGAGGATAACATTTACTTTAACCTGTTTTTGAGGCTAAAGAAAAACTTAAAGTGGGTTTTTATGTATGTACTTTTATAATTTTGTTTTCTATGAGAGAAGAAATCAAAAATAAAACGATAGAAAAATCAAATATCAGGTATGGACATTTTTAATATGGAGTGATATACTGAAAAAATAAATATCGTAAACAGGACTATAGGTGTGCATAGCACATAAAAGGAATCAGGTGTAAATCCTGAACAAGGCCGTTGCCGTGTTTAGCTAAACTATACGCAAGATAGAGATATCAGCCACTGGATTATCTGGGAAGGCGTGTATATGCTGGTATTCAGCAGCTATCAGTCGGAATACTTGCCTAGGGTTCACTCGTTACCAACGAGTATTGCTTAGAATCTACGGAATTCTGGAAACTAAGTGACAGTGTAGAAATGTGAAAAGGAAGAAATTTTTTATCCTTGGAACACAATAAAAAAACACCGTTTGGTAACACCAAACGGTGTTTTTTTTTTACTACTATATGGTAGAAAAAGGGAGAAGAGGTATTAATATGAGAGAAAAAAATATTTCTAGATGGGCTATACTTTTTTTGGTTGGATTAATATCGCTTGTGATTGTATTTTTCTTAAATATTATGCAAAAAAGATCAACTGTATCATCGTAAAAGACCTTTCCCGTTTTGGGCGTGATTATCTGGAAGTCGGCGATTATCTGGAGCATATCTTCCCGTTTCTGGGAGTACGGATGATCTCCATCAATGACCATTGTATGGAAAAAAACGTTTCTGCCATCGTAAAAAGGATGGAGAGAGATTTATATTTTTCTGTGTTAGTTTAGTAATAAAATATTAGAAATTTCTAAAAATAGTGTTTGCTTTTCTTGTGCATGGGAATATATAAAAAAACGACAAGTTTTAAGAGGGCAAGTAGAGATCAAAGAGAATTGATAGAAAAATAAATTATGCATATTTTCCCGTATCCTGCAAACAATAACGGTGCAGCAAAATCATAGAAACGGATAAGGAGATTTTGATATGAAAGCAACTGGTATTGTAAGAAGGATTGACTGTTGAGTTATAATAAGGATAACGTTTAAAAGCCTTATAAATAAAGGATTTTCGCTGATTTTTGTCCAAGATTTCATGCTGAAATCCCATTGTAAAACAGGCTCAGTAAAATTACTGAAAAGCACAACGAAATATTAAGAGGGTGAGAGCTAAGAGGAAAGAATTTGACCGACAAGGATGTATAAATATTAGAATTATGCACTGCATATGTATTCTGGATAAACTGTTACAAAGTTGATGATTAACAGATATCATACTGCCGGAACAGAAAGTCCAAGCAGAAAAAGATAGACTGTTCCATTTACAGGATAGGGTTTCTGGGATAACTTGTCAAATATCATAACATCAAAGAACGTTTGTTCGCCTTTTGAAGAGGCAGGATGGACGTTCTTTTTTTTATTTCGAAAAAAGCGAAGGGAGAGATTTTATTTGAGAAAACCGATATATGCACCGGAAAAACCAGCGGAGTGCCGCAACTGTTTCTTTTGGAAAAATAGTCGAATCGGCTGTGGACTTGGGCGGGAGAACTGCTATTATCTCATTTCTGTACCAGAGAAACCGAAAAGTGAGTGCGATGGCTGTCCATATGGTCAGGCGAGGCTTTGTATCGGCTGGTGTACCAAACAACTGATGAGAGAACTTTGTATTCGCTGAGGAAGGGCAAAGGAAAAAGAGAGAAGGAGTGGTGATGATGTACCAGAACTTAAATCGAACAGGAGTAAGTGCACCAAAATGCTGTCGAAAATGCGAATACTATAAACCACACTGGAAGTATCGGTTTTGCTACTATACGAGCTGTCCGTACGGATTAAAGAAACGCACGATCCGTAAAGTGCCATTGAAGAAAGAGCATTTTCCGCCCAAAGAGGTGGTGAACGTGTAAAATGTATGAGGAATTTTTTGGAATCGATGAATCAGAGCAATATGCTTTTTACCGGGTTCCAAAACTGCTTTTTACTGACAGTAGATACCGAAATCTGTCTGCGGAAGCAAAGCTGTTGTACGGACTGTTTCTGGACCGGATGAGTATCTCCAGAAAAAATGGATGGATTGATGAAAAGGGACGGGTCTATATCATCTACAGAGTAGAAAATATCATGGAAGCACTTGGGTGCGGGAATAAGAAGGCGATTCAGATTCTTGCAGAGCTTGAGAAAAAAGGTAATCTGATTTTGCGCAAAAAACAGGGACTTGGCAAACCAAACCTAATCTATGTAAAGAAATTTATCTGTTCTGCACCATGTAAAGAAGAACACTTCCTGAAATGTGAAAATGACACTTCTGAAAATGTGAATCTGACAGCTCTGGAAATGTCAAAAGAACATGGGAATAATATTAAGAGAAATAATCTTAAGGAGAGTAAAAAGAATCTTTCTTTTCCTTCCGATGATTTTGGAACGGAAGGGAATGGAGATTATGAATACTATCGTGATTACTTCTTTGAGCAGTTGGAGTTTGAGATACTCTATCAGGAGTATCCGTATAACAGGGAATTGCTGGATTCTGTTTTGGAACTGATAGCAGAGACTATGTGCAGTAAAAGAAAATGGATTCGTATTGCGAGCGATGATAAGCCGATTGATGTTGTGAGAGGTCGACTGATGAAGCTAAATTCCGAACACATCAAATTCGTGATGAACTGTTTTCAGGAAAATACGACAAAGATTCGCAATATCAAACAGTATCTGCTTGCGGCGATATATAATGCTGTATTGACCATGGACGGTTACTATGGTGCTCTGATGCGGCATGAACAATATCAAGCCTCGAGAGGTGATGTAAATTGAAAAAGTTCAAGAAACAAAGGAGGAGGAAAGACAGTGGCAAAACAGGCAACCATCATGGCGATTGTGAACCAGAAAGGTGGTACGGGAAAGACGACAACCTGTGAGAATCTGGGGGTTGGCTTGGCTATGGAAGGGAAAAAGGTTTTGGTCGTCGATACAGACCCACAGGCCTCTCTGACAATCAGTTTGGGTTACCCAATACCGGACAAGCTGTCTCTGACGCTTTCTGATATGATGCAGAAGGTGATGATGGAAGAGCCGGTTGTCCCCGGAGAAGGGATTCTGCATCATCAGGAAGGTGTGGATTTGATGCCCGCCAATATCGAGCTGTCCGGCATGGAGGTTTCTCTGGTCAATGCCATGAGCCGTGAGACTATCCTGAAACAGTATCTGGATACAATCAAAAAGGACTATGATTTTATTTTGCTGGATTGTATGCCTTCTTTGGGAATGCTCACTGTCAATGCACTGGCGGCGGCAGACAATGTACTGATTCCGGTACAGGCGGCTTATCTTCCAGCGAAGGGGTTGGAACAGCTTTTGCAGACTATCAATAAGGTGCGACGGCAAATCAATCCAAAACTGCGAATTGAGGGTATTCTTTTGACAATGGTGGACAGCCGTACAACCTACGCCAAAGAGATTGCGAACCTGATTCGGGAAAACTATGGTACCAAGCTCAAGGTCTACCAGACGGATATCCCCCGTTCTGTTCGTGCCGAGGAGATTAGTGCTGAGGGAAAGAGCATTTTCAGACACGATCCAAAAGGAAAGGTAGCAGAAGCTTATAGAATACTTACCAGGGAGGTGATCAGCAATGCCGAAAAGAAACGAAAACATCAGCTTGAGGAGTTACGATGAAATCTTCTCCACTGATGAATCCAGAGCAGAAGCCCAGCAGGAACGGGTGCAGGAAATCAAGCTTTCCGAACTTTATCCATTTAAGGGACATCCATTCAAAGTTCTGGATGATGAGGCCATGCAAAAAACGGTAGAGAGCATCACGCAGTTTGGAGTGATGACACCTGCAATCGCCCGCCCTCGTCCGGAAGGAGGTTATGAGCTGATCGCTGGACACCGCCGCCATCATGCCTCCAAACTTGCAGGGAAAGAAACGATGCCGGTGATTGTGCGGGATATGGATGATGATGCCGCTGTAATTTTGATGGTGGATTCCAACCTGCAAAGAGAAACGATTCTCCCCAGTGAGAGAGCCTTTGCGTACAAAATGAAGCTGGATGCAATGAAGCGCCAGGGTATGCGCACTGATTTAACTTCGGTGCAACTTGCACCGAAGTTAACGACCGCCATCATAGGTGAAGAAAGTGGAATGAGTAGTGACAATGTAAAACGTTATATTCGACTCACAAATCTCATTCCTGAACTGCTGGATATGGTAGACGAGAAGAAAATCGCCTTCAATCCGGCGGTGGAGCTGTCTTATCTGAAAAAGGAAGAACAGCAGGGCTTTCTGGAAGCGATGGACTACGCACAGACAACTCCTTCACTCTCGCAGGCGCAGCGATTAAAGAAATTCAGTCAGGAGGGAAAGTGCAGTCTGGATGCGATGTGTGCCATTCTTTCGGAGGAAAAGAAAAATGAGCAGGACCGAGTGACGATTAAAAATGATGTGCTCCGAAAGTATTTTCCAAAATCCTATACCCCGAAACAGATGGAAGATACCATCATCAAACTGCTGGAACAATGGCAGAAGAAACGTGAGAAATCTATGGAGAGATAAGGAGGACGCATAAATGTTTACTGAGAAAGAAATGAGCGATACTTTGAAATGGCTGTTTGATCTGTTTCAGCCGGAGGACTATGAAGCGTATGATGAGGAAGAAGTCGGCTGTGCAGCCCTGTGTTTGCCGGAAGTCTGTATGGCTCTGCGAGATAAGGCAGAAACACTGTATGAGTATGTCGTGAAAACCAATATCGACCGTGGGTTCGAGTACCGAGGTAAGGAGCTGTTCATGCAGAGAGCCTGCCTGATTTATTCGGATATGGAAATCGGCATTTACGACATGACCGATACTTCCTATAATCGGGAGCTGTGGCTGATGGAGGATATGAGTTTTGCTCTGGTACACAATGTAAGCATGGTCATCAAATCCGGTGATTTCTACTATGCTACGGAGTATCGCTCGATTGTGAAACTGCTGAAAGAAAGAGACGACCTGTTCTTTACTCCTGAAAGTCTGATGGAGGAATTGGAAGAAATGTGTATTCCTCAGTGGGAGAACGAAGCGACTATTTATGAGCTGTAAGGCTTGTGGATAGTCGCTTTTGTTATATCTGAAAGAAACGGAGGTCGATGTATTTGAAAGAATACGATATCAAAATCACCGAAACTCTCGAAAAGACGGTAACGGTGGAAGCCGCTTCCCGTGAGGAAGCAGAGGAAAAGGTAAGACAGGCATATTATGATTCGGAATACATTCTCGATTCCGAGAATTTCACTGGGGTTGACTTTGACACAGAAGCTGAACGGGAAATCGTGCAGGAACAGAAAGAACTACTGGATGTTTTGCTCGTCAAGCCGGGAATGTATCCCCAGGCGGTTCAGATAGGCGGCGAGCTGGAAGATTTGCAGAAAGCTGTTGGCGGCGATATAGAAGCGGTCTATCCCTACAATGAACCGGTGGCATTGATCGTCAATGAAGAAGAAAAGCTGAACGGCAGCGAACTGAACCGGGCTTTACGGGATAATGAAGGGCAGATTTATGACATTATCGCTGGTGATTTTCTGGTTGTCGGTTTGGGTGAGGAGGACTTTGCTTCTCTCTCTCCTGAACTGATGGAGAAATTTGAAAAAGAGTTCCATCAACCGGAAATGTTTGTCCGCATGGGGCGCAGTATTATGGCACTTCCCTTGCCAGATGACAAGGTGAAAGCTGCGGATGCTCCTCTGAAAGCAGAATCCATGCCGCAAAAAAACAGCCCTGACAGGGATGTTCTTTAAGGAGGGATTGCATGACTGAAAAGAAAATTTCCAAAACAGAACAGCGAAAGTTGGATGCAGCCAATAAAAAAGAATTTATTGGAAAAGCATTTCAAACAGCACTGAATGCACTGGCAGAAAATACCGTGGATGTTACCGGAGGTGGAGTGAAAGTCCAGATTTCATTTACGAATCATAATCGCTATGTTCATATAAGTGCTTATGGCAGATCAACTTCTATTTTGATTTACCGGGATGGAAATGTTGAGATAAAGCTGAAAGAATTCTGTCACAATCCGCATGAAGAACAGCTATTCGAGTTTTCGCTGGATAAGGAAGTTCAGAAGCGTTTCCTGATACGCTTTCGTGAAATTCTGAGTTGGCTGATTCCGGTCAGCTTCGGGCATTGCCAATATGATTTTCACACGTTTATGGATTACGCCAGTGGACAATCTTCCATTGAAACAGTCTACCGGAATATCAGTGAGGAATGGGGTGAGGTGGATTGCAGGAAGAAGTAGAGAACAGGACAGTAAATCTCGCAATTACGACCACAAAACTGACCAGCAGACAGTTGATTCGAATCTTGAACAAGGTATATCACGATATGATGTCACAACAAGAGAAATCACCAAAAGGCAGGCAGAGTGTAAAAAAGCTCCTACAACAAAATCAGGGAGCTGCGGCCAGCGAAGTGGACCAGCGAGGAATCCGGGAGTTTGAACAGCTGGCAAGAAAGTACGGTATCGTCTATGCTGTGCGGAAAAACAAAAGTGTGGATCCGCCGAGATATACGGTGTTTGTCCGTGCCAAAGATGGGGAAGCACTGGGTGCTCTCTGCAATGAATATCAGGCAAAAGTAATGAACCGGAAAGAAAAGCCGAGTGTTCTGACACAGCTGAATCGATTCAAGGAACTGGCGGCTTCGCTTATTCCGAAGAAAATACGCCAGAAACAACAGGAGCGTGACCTTTGATGAACAGAAAAGAGATAAAACGACTTCTGATTCTGAATATCCCATATTTTATCTTGGGATTGCTTGCAGCTAATTTCGGAGAAGCGTGGCGTATGGCTGAGGGTGCAGACAGTTCTGCAAAAATCCTCGGCTTTCTTTCTGCCATCCCGATGGCTTTCCAAAACCTGATGCCAGGATTCCATCCGGTGGATTTGCTGACAGGTATTCTTTCTGGAGCAGGATTGCGGCTGGTAGTTTACTTAAAAGGAAAAAATGCGAAAAAGTACCGTCATGGTATGGAGTATGGTTCAGCACGATGGGGGACAGCAAAAGATATCGCACCGTTTATAGCACCAAAGTTTGAGGACAACATCATCTTAACCAAAACAGAGCGCCTGATGATGTCCAACCGCCCGAAAAATCCGGCAAATGCAAGGAATAAAAATGTTCTGATTGTCGGAGGATCAGGTTCTGGTAAAACGCGTTTTTGGCTGAAACCTAACTTGCTCCAGTGCCACAGTTCATACGTGGTCACTGACCCGAAGGGAGATATCGTAGTGTCCTGTGGCCACCTGCTGCGGAAAAAGGGGTATCAGATCAAGATTTTCAATACAATCAACTTCAAAAAATCTATGCATTATAATCCAATGGCTTATATCCATTCGGAAAAGGATATTCTGAAGCTGGTAACGGCATTGATAGCAAACACAAAAGGGGATGGAAAAGCAGGGGACGAGTTCTGGACCAAAGCAGAAACCCTGCTTTACTGTGCATTGATAGGGTATATCCACTATGAAGCACCGATAGAAGAACAAAACTTCTCAACTCTAATCGAGTTTTTAAATGCGATGGAAGTCAGAGAGGATGATGAGGAATTTCAGAATCCAGTCGATATGATGTTTGAGACACTAGAAAAGAAAAAGCCTGATCATTTTGCAGTTCGCCAATACAAGAAATATAAACTGGCGGCAGGGGATGTATGCTCTAAGTGACTTCTTAATCATGGTTTTTGTCATGGTTAGTGAAGCAGTCACTTAGAGCATTTTCATTTCA
>PPYF01220827.1_pt1 | contig 12192 bp, 23 predicted proteins | sample 1559871 | NCBI WGS metagenome assembly PPYF01 (sample SAMN08240021, study PRJNA423297) | Human gut metagenome, whole genome shotgun sequencing project. | reverse complement strand
TCATTATATGGAGATGAATTGGTAAGGTATAAATATTTTTGATATTTTAATAATTCGCAAGTTGAACGATATTGAATCCAATTTTCATGAAATTTATATAATTTAGTAAGAGATTCAATAATAGCTATAACTGCTCCGAATATCCCTACAATAATAGGAATAGAAAAATGAACATTTGAATAACCAGTTAATAGAGGGATGATGGAGGCCAATACAATTTCTGTTATTTGAAAAATTTTATAGGCCTTTTGAGCTTCCATTGACTTTTTATCATACCAATTAATTTGGGGGTCTAATCGTTTTTCTATATATTGATTTATGTCCATAAGCATCATCCTTTCTTTAATATGCATTAGTCAATGCTATAATTCATATCCACAACTCCCAGCGGTTCAAAAAATATCATGTAATTATCTATTACAGTACATTTTCCATATTTTAAAAGGTAGGCATCCAGTGCATCTTTTAAAAATGCTTCTGTAACATCCAGATGCTCTGCCATTTCGTGTAGATTCCTACAGCCATATTGGTAAGCGGATAATATACCAGATAAACCAATTTGTTTATTGTAAGCCCACATCCGGGCTTTTCGTTCTTGTTTTATATTCTCTATCTCTGTCTGGTCTAAGATGTTTCCGGCACTGGTATAATGATGTCCTAACTCTTCGGCAAGGACACAGGCTTTCTTTACCTGGGTGGGAATGTCCTTGCGAATTGCAATACATTTATCCCTGATCAGACCGTCATGAGTGGAGAGAGGTACTTCTTTTACTGCCAGACCTTCCTGATCGGCAGAATCTAAAAGTTGTTCATATGTCAAGTGAGACACCACCTTCCCATGTAGCGATTTGCTATAATCCTAGTTCCTTTAAAACTTCTTCCTGAGACATTGCAGGCTGATAATCAGGGTCACCAGAATGATATGCATTAAGAGCAGCGATTTCTTCTGGATCAGGAGTAACTTCTTCTACATTGTTAAGCAAAAATGCTGCCTGAATTAAATTCCAGACTTTCTCAGCATCTTCATCGCTCATGATAGTAACAGCACCAAAGATTCTTTCTTTTACATTAGACATATAATCACACTCCTTTATAAATCTGTCCGCGGTTACCAATATCAATAATATCAATGATAACACCATTTACATCAAATAATACTCGAAAATTACCGACACGCAGGCGATAACCGGAAGCTCCCTGCAACTTTTTAATATCGCCTTCTAAAGGTAATCTGGAGATGGCAGTCGTCAAACGTTTCTGTGTAGGCTTATCTTGCTTTTTTAGAAATTTAATAGCCTTTTTACCATAAATGATTTGAAACAATAAAATTCTCCTTTCTTACTTCCACAAATTATCATCATTCATAATATCTAAATCATTCTGTATCTCTTCCGGAGTCACTTCTATATCAGTACGCTGATGGGCGGCAAGGAGTTCCTCTTCTTTAGTGATTGAAGAATTTTTCTGTTTTTGTTCATTAACAAGTTTGGAGAATGTTTCTTGGTAAATACGAAGTCTTCTCTTAGATTCTTCTAAATCTTTAGAGCGGTTCACTTCACAGATTGTAATTGTATCAATTAGTTCCTTTCCGTATTCGTCAAGTAATCTATAATTTTCTATATGTTCCTTTTCACCATATGATAAGGAAACATTAGAATCTGGATATATACCATATATATCATTTATTGAAACTTGTAAAATCTTACATACCTCAAAAAGAATATCTATAGTAGGACAATTAGCTCCCTGTTCCCAATTAGAAATCCGAGAGGGTGTTACACCTAATTTGTTAGCAAGTTCCTTTTGTGAATATCCCATTTTTTCTCTATATTTTACGATATTTTTTGAAATATTACGCTTAATAGTTGCTCCATCAATAGACATTTCAGATACCTCCTATAAATGAATCATAGCACAGAAAATATGTGAAATCAATAAAAAAATACAGAAAATCTGAAAACAGTATTGATAATACAGAAAAACTGTTATATGATGCAGATGTACAGAAAATCTGTATCAATACAGAAAAATTGAAAGAGAGGTGAAAAAGATGCTCGGTAATAAAATAAAAGCTTATTTAGATAGGAATGGTATCAAATATTCTTTTGTGTCCTCTAAAACGGGGATTCCTATGAATATTTTAAGTCCGATGTTGAATGAGAAAAGAGAAATTAAAGCGGTGGAATATTTTGCTATATGCAATGCGTTAAGTGTTCCACTGGATAGCTTTGCGAGTGGTTTTGAACAGAAGGAGGCGGGATGATGAAGTTTGAAGACATAAGTTTTTACGTAACAATTGGGATAGCAATTATAAATATTACAGGTACCTTGCGAAAAGTTGCAAAGATAAAGAAAGAAGAACCTCTCTATAAAATTTACGAAGAGATTCTTCTACAGAGAATCTTGATATGGACAATGATTATACCGCTTACCTTTAATAAGATTAATGTTTTTCTGTGGAAATAGAACGTTTAATCTTTGAAAGGTTGGAATCAATACGATCAAGAAGCTGAGTTTGTTTATGGGAATCTTCTAACATTTGACTTTGATATTTAGCATTGGCTTTATCGGAAACATAATCATGCCAAAGTGTGTAAGGGAAATCCATCAGTGGTAATAAAAGAGTTATAAATATTATTAAATATTTTTTAAAAGCATCAATATAGATAGCTTTTGAATTCTTAGACGAAGTGGTTTCTACAAAGATATCATCGTCTTCTAAGGCAGAAGATATATTAAATGCAAATTCCTCTGAAACATCAACAGTATCAATATGTACGTCTGCATTATTTATGTCATTTATAGTATCAGAAGGAAGAACGGAATCATCTGAAGCGAGATTATTTATTGTCCGGACTAATTCTTGAACTTCATAAGATTGAGCTACAGAAGGAAAACGGGGAGCTTTAATAACCGGAGGGAGCCCACCAATGAATGCTTGGGTTAACAAATTGGCACTATTATGAATTGGAGATGCATAGGGTTTGGAAGCTTGCTTAATCAATTCTTGAACAGTGTATGTAGGAGTTAATATTTTTTGAATTCGTTCGTTAGTTTCATAAATGGGTTTCATAGCCTTTTGAACAGCTGCTGTAGCTTTATAATAAGGTTCAATAGCTTTTTGAACAGCCATTGTAGCTTCGTGATATGGTGCGGTAGCTTTTTGGATTTTTCTCAAGAATTCATTTTTATATCCTGCGAATTCTTGCAATCCTTCAGGAATGTAGTTATTCATGATAAAACCTTCTTTCTTTTATAATGTGAAAGAATTTTATCATAATATGAAAAATATTTCAATTAATAAACAGTTAGTAGACAAAAATTAGAACGCAAGAGCAGTTAGGAGGTGAGATAGATAGAGGAAAAGATATTAAAAATTTGTATGAAATTATTCTGGCCAGTACTAATCGCATGGATAATTTGCGCACTGGCCAAGATAATGATTGATTTTGGACTGATTACATAAGTCGCTCAGAAATTTCCTGTAATGGATATGAAATAGCATGATATTCCTTGTTTGCTAAACGAGGTTTTACTAATTTTCCGTAATTATCAACATCTATTTCAAAATGCTCTGAGTAATGTTTCCTACCAGAATGATAATGAATGTCAAAAATTGCAACATCGCCCCTATATTCATAGAGCTTGAATGGTGCGAGAAATTTTTGACCGGGTGCTATTGAATTTCCAGAAAGACCATCAAAGATAGTCGAAATATCCGCAAGCGATTTTGGATGATTTTGTATAACATCATTATATGTAAGTGAATCAATAAAAGCGGAAGATGCACCAAAATTTTTAACAACAAAATAGCCAGTTGGTTCCCCACATTGCATGTAATCAAAATAAACGCATACATAAGGTCTACTGGAATTTTCAATCATTTTATTATTCTGACGTAAAGTTATTACAACAGTAACAATGGAAATGGCAGCCAAAATAAAGGAAAGCACAGAGAGCACAATATTTACTTTTGTTGATAAATCCATGAAATTTTCTCCTTTCTTAAGTACTCGGCATGGCAGTGACTGTGTAACAAGAATATTGGAGAAACTATAAAAAGTCAAGAATAGTTGGAGAGGAGGTGAAACCATGACATTTTCTCAAAAGTTAAAATACATACTTTCAGAACAAAATATATCCCAATCAGAATTATCTAGATTAACAGGCATAAATAAAAGTTCTATTTGTCAGTATCTATCAGGCAAAAACATACCATCCAAGAAGAGACAGGGCGTGATTGCTACAGCAATAGGGATGCCAGAAGATTACTTTGGAAACGAAAACTTCAAAGAACCAAGTATACCATATCCTAAGATTCCGCGACTTACACTCACGGAGACGGCTGGAATCATGGGCGTGTCACAGCGAGCACTTGCACTTGCTATTCAGCAGGGTATGTATTCATGGGCGCAGGCTTTGCCAGGGAGAAACAAGAAAAGACCTATCTATTTTATTAATGCCATTACGTTTGCTAAAGCGCAGGGAATAGATTTGGAAGAATATAAAAAATGCACCTGCGAAGCGGCAACTCCAACAGGCGCATAGAAAATAACTCAACTAAATTGTAACACAAAACCAGAAAAATGGAAGGAGAAAATTATGAACGAGGAAGAAAAGACTTTGAGCTTAGATGATGTTAAGTTTTTGCTTGAAAAAGTATATGCAGCACAGCAGGCAGGAAACCATGTTATTTTCAGACATAGTAACTACTCAACAGAAGTAATTGCTATGAAGGGCGAAATCTCTGAGGAAAAAGAATGGGATAAACAGTTTGAAATAGAAACTTATGCTAGTGACATCATGCAGAAATACAATGACTGCATCGCTTATCTTGAAAAACTGGCAGGTGAGGAAGATGATAATTAATTTTTTACTGAAAAAATATAGCCAAAATGAATCGGCTCTGGAACAGGAGCCTACATCGTTTCTACTACTGAGACGCAAGGCAGCTTTGACAGAGTTAATCGCGATGGATATGAAAAAGAATGGAGTACATAGATGAAAACAATCAAGATAACAGCACACAATAAGATTTCTATCATAGATGTAGATTTTGGTGATTATAAAGCAATGCAGAAGGCTGTCGGTGGATATGTTGAGACCGTGGCAACAGAGCAGATGTACGATTTCTTTAAACGCCCTGTAATAATGCTCGTTGACAAAGAAGGGCGCATGAAAGAATTAGAGCTTAATATAATCGGTACAGTTTTTAACGGTATGGTACCTATTGTGGGCGATATTGTTCTGGCACAGCCGGCCGGCATGTACGGAGAAGACATGGAAGGTATTGGTGAGCCGGAGGAGACAATGAAGATGTTAATGCAGCGTTTTAGTTTTTTGGAGACAGCATGAAAAGAGAGCGTCTTTCAACAGATATTACAAGAATCCAATTTGATTCCATGGAAGAGTGGCTGGTAAATCGTAAGGGCATCGGCGGTTCCGATGCCTCCGCTATCCTTGGACTGAATCCATATAAAACAAATCAGGAACTGTGGATGGAGAAGAAAGGACAGATGTCTCCTGTGGATATTTCGGACAAATCATACGTCAAGTATGGAAACGATGCAGAGCCGCTGCTTAGAGCATTGTTTGCTTTAGACTATCCGGAATACAAAGTGGAGTATTACGACAACAACATGATCATCAATAAAAAATATCCCTGGGCACATGCCTCACTGGATGGTGAACTGATGGATCCAGATGGACGGAGAGGCATTTTAGAGATCAAGACAACAAATATCTTACAGTCTATGCAGTGGGAAAAATGGGATAATCGGATACCGGACAATTATTACATACAGGTCCTTCACTATCTCTTAGTCACAGAGTATGACTTCGTAGTGTTAAAAGCACAGCTTAAGCGTGTAAGAGATGGGGAAGTGAGGCTGACAACGAAACATTATCACATTGAGAGGGAAGAAGTCCTCTCGGATATCAAGATGTTAAAAGAAGAGGAGGAAGCGTTCTGGCACAGCTTGCAAAGCGGACAGGAGCTAGGACTTCTTCTTCCGGAAATTTAAAAAGGAGAAATAGCGATGGAGTTAAAGATTTATAACCCACAGGCAGACGGCTTTTTAAAAGCAATCGATTGGAACTTTGAAGAGTTAAAAGAAGAAATCACAAAGAAATCAAGCGATTATCTGAATCTCGTTTATAGCGATGACCAGATTAAAGATGCAAAGCAGGATAGAACGAATTTAAGAAAATTAGTTACTGCCCTTGAGGATAAGAGAAAAGAAATCAAAAAAGAGGTTATGCTTCCTTATGAAGATTTTGCTGTTAAGGAGAAAGAACTGGTTGAGATCATTAATGGAGCAATCGAAAATATTGATACACAGGTAAAAGGATATGAAGAGGGTAAGAGACAGGAGAAGCTTACGAAAGTCAAAGAGATTTACAAGGAGTGCATTGGCGATCTGGACCGTACGGTACCGTTTGAGAAGATTTTTAAAGAATCCTGGCTGAACGTCTCTACAACATTAAAATCCATAAAAGAGGAGATTATCACTATCCGGGAAAAGATAGACGGAGACTTAAAGATTATCAATACGGAAAATTCTCCTTATGTTTATGAGATGAAAGAGGAGTACTTAAAAGACTTTGACCTTATGGCGGCAATGGCGAAAAAACAGCAGCTTGAAGATACAGCAAAGAAGAAAGCCCTTTACGAAGAACAAAAGAAACAGGAAGCAGAAGAAAAAGAGCGCAGGAGAAAAGAAGAGGCCGCCAGGGTAGAAATGGCCGGTAAGGCACAGTCTGCCCCTGTTCCGGAAAAAGAGCCGGATCCGGCAAATATTGTTACACAGCAGCCGGCTATCTCGGAAAGTTATCAGGAGCAGGCAGCAAAACTCAGACGTAAGAGGGTAGTGATCGCGATTACAGCGAACGAAACACAGTTTGCTTACTTAAATGAAGTATTGATGAAACTTAAAAGAAATGCCGAACAGGTAGATATTTTAGAAAGCGAGGAACTTTAAATGGCAGTATCAAACACATTGGCAAAGAAAAGAACAGAAGCATTTCAGAACGTCCAGTCTGCATCTTATGAGGTAGCAGGAATGAAGATTGAACTTACTCCGGAAGTCGTGAAACAATATATGATTTCCGGAAACAAAGATAATGTTACGATGAACGAAGTAGTAATGTTTATGAATCTCTGCAAAAACAGCGGATTAAACCCTTGGACAAAAGAAGCGTATTGCATTAAATACGGCAATGAACCAGCTACAATGGTTATCGGTAAAGAGGCTTACATGAAACGGGCAGAAGCCAATGAACACTACGATGGTTTTGAAGCGGGGATCATTGTAATGGATGCCGAGACAAGAGAAGTGATTCACAGAACCGGATGCTTTAAGCTTCCTTCCGAAGAGATTCTTGGAGGATGGGCGAAGGTTTACCGTAAAGACCGAAGTCATGCATATGAAGCAGAAGTTTCTTTTGATGAATATGCAGGAAGAAAGAAAGATGGCAGCTTAAATTCCCAGTGGAGCAAGAAGCCATCTACGATGATCCGCAAGGTCGCATTAGTACAGGCATTGAGAGAAGCTTTCCCATCTGCCTTTGGCGGTATGTACACAGCAGAAGAAAAAGGCTTTGCAGAGGATGTTGCTGGTGAGGTTTATGTTCCTCCGGTAGAGACGGTAGCGATCGAAGAGAAGGCAGTAGCACAGCCAGTAACAAATAATAGCACAGTAACTAAGGAACCAGCATCTACACAGAATGATGCGCAGGAGGCGGTACCAGAAGGACAGCAGATGTTTTTCTAATATGAAGGAAAGATAAATTTATAAGGCTGGGTGATCTAAAAGTCATTTCAGCCTTATAAATACAAAAATTAAATATTGTGCCCTGAAAGGAGTTCTATGACATATTTAGATATACTCAATTATTTTTATGATTTTTGTGAGTGTAATACTGTTTCCGCAAACGCACAATTGCTTTTTTACACGTTATTGGGTATTAACAATAAATGCGCTTGGGAAGAGTGGTTCTCTCGCACTAACATAAGTTTGAGCACAAGAATGGGAATCAGCGAGAAAGCTTTTATTCGTGCAAGAAATGAATTAAAGCAGCTTGGACTGATTGATTTTATATCATCTAAAAAGAGGGGGACATGCACTAAGTACCGTATTTTGTACCGTACAAAAGACAGTACAAAAGAAGTACAAAAGAAGTACAAAGGAAGTACAAAGAAAGTACAAAAGGCTGACATAAATAGATATAAGACAGAGACTAATAAAAAAGATATACCTGAAGGTATATCCCAAAAAATCACTCGCTTTGTACCTCCAACCGTGGAAGAAGTCCGGGCATATTGCGAAGAACGGCATAATGACGTTGACCCAGAGAAGTTTGTTGCATTTTATGACAGCAAAGGATGGATGATCGGTAAAAACAAAATGAAGAGTTGGAAGTCTGCCGTGATCACTTGGGAAGGCAGAGGAAAGAAAGCCGGGCCTCAGAGTAATAACCTTACTGGAAGAAGGACAAATGCTTGGAATAATTTTGAACAGCGAGATTATGGGCAAGGATTCTATGACAATCTTGAAGGCAGGCTTACTGGAAGCAGATAGGAGAAGATTATGGCAAGAATAGATAAACTGGAACGTGCAAGACAGGAAGGTATGTCTTATGCACTAGAAGTTGCAAGAAAAAAAGGAATCGAAGGACTAGAAGAAGAACTTCGTATGAGAGGTGTTACCGGGATCCCGATCGGAGTCAGCCGTTCTGCTGTAGATAAGGTGATAGAGAACATAAAGAATCAGACACTGGATACTGTAAATATCTTAACAGCAATGACATTACATGATGAATTTGGATTCGGAGCAGCCAGGATAGAGCGTTTCTGTAAACGGTTTGATTTTAAGACAGAGTGCCTGATGGAGGATTATGTTACCTGGCTGGAGATGATAGACGCATTAAAGAAAGAGACAGGTCTTGAATATACTATTCGGATGAATGATAAAGATGTGAAGCACAAAGAGCCGGCACGAAAACAGGCAGTCCCCTATGCCAGCAGACAGCATCGAAGAAATACAGAACGCAGTGCAAAGCGAATTGCCAGGAAGGCGAAAAAGCTGGACACCCTCCGGGGTTAAGGATAGATACACATTGCAGTAACTTGTTAACCGCTCCATGATACAACACGGAGCTATATGCCATTGATTCCCCGACAGAAGTCGGGGAGAAAGGAAACAATGAAGAAAGTTAAGATAGATATCCCGTTAGAACTTTATACGGATAACGTGAGAAAAATTATTGAGCGCAGCCTTCATGATTTGGACGCAGAGCCGCCTTACATAGCAGAATGGATACCGTTAGAAGAAAAAACACCCGAGAACGGAGAACGTGTATTGCTATCATTTGCAAATGAGAAGCAGAAGCCGCTTGTAGGCACTTGGAAAGTAGATGATGAGGGTGGAGCTTTTCATGCTCCATTTACGGGCAGAACATATGCGTCTTTAGGCTATTTCGTGAATGCATGGATGCCATTACCAGAACCGTACAAACTAGAAGACATAAAAGAAGCACCTTGGAAAAATAGAGCATTAGGTAATTTCATGAAGGGAGCAAACAGATGATTAATCCATGCGTGAAATGTCTCGAAAGAGACCGTTGCGAGGGAATGAATCAGCCATGTAAGCAAGGTAAAGCCTATCAGAGATGGAAAGCTGGCTGCAAGAAAGTAGCAGAGCATACGAAAAGGGTGAACAAGAGGAAGAAGTAAATTATGAGTCACGAATACAGAATTTTAGAACGCATGCTCGTTGAAGGACAAATAAGCCGTCAGGAGTTTAAAGAGAGAATAGATGCTGAATATGATAAATTGGAGCAGGAGCTTATGAACGATGAGATCGCACCGGATGAACATGTTGAGAGGAGTAAAAAGATGGAGCAGATTAGCCTTGAAGATATTAATCTTGATATGATTCCGATTAATGTACTGCAAGATGTTGATAAGCGAATAGCTGACTGGAGAGCAGCCGGAGGCAAAGACTCTGATACATACATCCAGAATCAGTTAAGATATTTAAAACGAGTCGAGTTGATGGCAAACAACGCCGCGGATACGCTCACATATTTTTAAACAGGAGGAATACAGATGAGTATAACAGAAGCAATAGTAATTATAGCAGCATTAATTTATACAGGATTTGTATTTTACATACTTAACAAGTGAGGTGGTAGGATGGATACACGAAATCACGAACATTACAAAGATACAACGGCACACGATGCAATCAAAGCAGCAGACAAGCCGCCTAACGCTGTAAGAGAGACAGTTGAGAATATGAGAAGAGAAGCAAATAAAAGAGGATTTGAAGTATTTGGACGGATTAAGCTCAGAGACATGAAAACAGGCAAGATTTATAGATAGCGGGAGGTGGTTATCTTGAACATAAAACAGGTTCTCAATGATTATGTAGATGCCTGCGAGTTAGTCAGAGAGACGGAGGATGATATTGCAGAGCTTGAACAGAAACAGTCTGCAGTTACTTCTGACAAGGTAAAAGGCAGCATGAACGAGCATCCATATACACAACAGTCCTTTAACATCGAAGGGCTTGCGTATGATGAGAAACACAATGAACGCTTGACGAAAGAAATGGATATTCTTTCTAAGCGGAGAGAAAAAGCAAACCGCGTCAGACTGCAAGCATTAGAAGTCATTAACCAGGCACCAATCCGTATCCAGAGAATTATCCGCTTTCGATATGAGAAAAAACTTACATGGGAAGAAGTAGCCGATCGGATGAAAGGAAGTACCTCCGGAGGGTTAAAGATGGAACTTAAAAGATTTTTTGAAGAAAAATGAAAGTTTGTTACGAATGTTACACATGTTACGATGAAGTGTGTTAAAATTTAAAATTGAGAAGACAGGATAAGTAGTTCTCCTTTGTAAAACATTTTTCAGAAGGCACTCCACAGAAATGTGGGGTGTTTTTTATTATATAAAAAATTCGTAGTAGTATGGAAATTTATCGATATATATTGTAAAATAAAGAAAAATGTTTTACGGAGGAAACAAATGGAAAGAAATATTATATCTTTCATGAATATGAAAGGTGGAGTTGGAAAAACAACAGTTTGTGTAAATATAGCCGGTTGTTTGGCTGATCGAGGTAAAAAAATATTATTGATTGATATTGATCCACAAATGAATGCTACACAATATTTATTAAATCCTCAAAATATTCAAAAAGTGATTGATGATAAATATACAGAAAAGGAAACTATTTACTGGCTTTATAAGGATAGCGCAGAAGACGATTTGTACGGTATTAGCGGAGAAGACCCAGATTCAGTTTCAAGCTCTGAAAGTTCTATAAGTGAGAAAATTATATATAATGTAAGAGAAAACTTAGATTTGATATGTGGCGATTTAAGAATGACAAATATAGTTGATACAGATGGAACAGCAACAGATACATTAAATTTATTTATAGATAATGCCAGTTTGAGAAATAAGTATGATTTTATTTTCATTGATTGTCCGCCTACGCAGTCGGTATATACGACCTCTGCATTTAAAGCCTCTGATTTTTATTTGTTAATAATCAAGCCAGATTATTTATCTACAATAGGCTTATCACTGTTTGAAAAGATTGTTGGAAAATTTAATAATCGCAGAACAAAAAATGCGAAAATACAAAGACTTAGTATTATAGCGAACCTTGTACAAAAGGGATCAGGCGGATATCATGATGAGAAATTACGTGAAATAAGAGAAAAATATAAATTCAGTAAAGTGTTTGAGCAGACCATTATAATAAATAACCGAATCGCAAGAGCTAGTGAAGAACAAAAATTGATGTATGAAACGAAAGGCTGTAAAAGTCCGATATTAAAATTAACCAAGGAATTTTTAGATGTATATAATTGTGCAGTGAATGGAGGAAGCTTGAATGATAGATAATAATACGCTGGATTTAATAAAAGAATATTTAAATACAAGAGAAAGGAGTAATATGGATTCTGAATTATCGGATATTTTGGTAGTTAGGAAACTTTTGTTTATTTCTATTCTTCAAAATTTAATTTTATCAAAAAAAATTTTTAGAAAAAACAAAGATATTGCTACTTTTTTAAAAAATAATTTTGGAATTTCCTTAAGTGATTATATGATTCATTCACGTACAACAATTTGCGGGAAAATAGTTCGAATAATTAAAGAAATAACAGATG
>PPYF01066275.1_pt1 | contig 12193 bp, 8 predicted proteins | sample 1559871 | NCBI WGS metagenome assembly PPYF01 (sample SAMN08240021, study PRJNA423297) | Human gut metagenome, whole genome shotgun sequencing project. | reverse complement strand
CATGGCAAAATCCTGAGCAACTTTTTGTTGCTCAGGTACTTAAAAAAAATATTTTATAATAGTGTTGCGGAATTAAGGGAATATACCTTTGGAAGGACCAGCGACCCATGTCAATACTCCTGCTAATACGCCAAATGCCAAAGCGATAGCGATAATTGGAGATAACCATGAGGCATGAATGTACTTGAAGTAATTGTCGAATCCCACTAATAAACTTTGCGTAAGATTGATGTCTTTCTCTGGGATAATAATACCCAACGCAAAAGTTCCTAGTACGAAGATTACAACGGTGATCAAGGCACCGATAAATACAGCTTTCGGATAGTTTTTAGAAGGATTGTCGACGTCTTTCACGTGAATACCGCCCATTTCCATACCTGCGTAAAAAAGGAAGATACTTGCGGCTAAGACTAAGTTGTCGAATTTACTGAAGTCGGGGAAGAAGTTACTGTGGAAATCCATATTGGAATGCCCGCCAGTCGCTAGGTATACGATACCTAAAATGATGAGTAACGCCGCCGGGATGATAGTACCTACCATACCTCCAATTTTCGCTACTTTTCCAACCCAACTCAATCCCTTTAGTGAGATAAATGTAGCCAGCCAATAAATAATTAACACGATCGCTAACGTGTAGTATTTGTTATTCGCCAGCAGCATATCTTCGGGATGATCCATACCGATGAAGGCGATGGATACGGCTCCAAAAGTTAATACTGTCGGATACCAGATCGTACTTTCAATCCATTGAACCCAGATAGCCAGAAAGCCTAGACGTTTTCCATAGGCCTCACCTACCCAACGGAATACACCACCTTGTTTGTCTTGGAACATTGCCGCTAATTCCGCTGCCACCAAAGAGGTCGGGATTAAGAATACGATTGCCGCGAATAAGTAATAGAAAGCCGAACTTAGTCCGTATACGGCTTCTGCTGGCAGTCCGCGTAAAGATACTACTGCCGTCACGTTCATGATTGCTAGGGTAAACACACCTAGCTTTACTGTCTTGTTGATATTTGCCATAGATTTATGTTTTAAAAATGAGAATTACTTCTCTCGTTTAAGTCTGAGTTTATAACAGCGAATCAAAGAAGATGTTTTGTTTTTGCTACGTAAAACTTGGTTAATTAACACATTTCGCTGTTTAAACAAATGGTATATGAGGTTTGTTGTCATAAACCAAAATGAAAAGGATTATAATTAAATAAATAGTAACGCTTATGAAAATGGCCGTATTTGATTTCGCATTGAGAAAGAAGGGGGTATATGGTGTGTTACATATCATTATACTATTGTTGTCGCTGTTCTTGGTTATCAGTATCTCCATCGATACATTTAAGAATATTCCCTTTTACACGCAAACTTCTTATAAGAAGATTCAATTATGGATCTGTTTGTTTTTTCTTTTCGATTTTGTTTTGGAACTTTTCCTATCGAAAGATAAATTACGTTATTTGCGAACGCACTTTATTTTCTTGCTTGTAGCGATCCCTTACCAAAATATAATAGAATATTATCATATTATCACCTCACCCGAGCTTAGTTATTTCTTACGTTTCGTTCCTTTGGTACGGGGCGGGTATGCGTTGGCGATCGTGGTGGGATGGTTGTCGTATAATAAGGCATCCGGCTTGTTTGTTTCTTACTTGACGATGTTGTTGGCCACGGTTTATTTCTCAAGTCTTATATTTTTTGTCTTGGAGCATAAGGTGAACCCGTTGGTGGCTAATTATGGGGACGCTCTATGGTGGGCGTTTATGGATGTGACGACGGTTGGCTCTAACATATCCGCTATTACGGTTACGGGACGAGTCCTCTCAGTCGTATTGGCTGCTTTGGGCATGATGATGTTTCCAATATTTACGGTATATGTGACAAGCCTTGTCCAAAAAAGTAACGAGGAGAAAAAGAGGTTTTATGAGAACATACAGGCTCCTTCTCCCCAGCCAGAGGTGAAGGATAAATAGAAACCCTGGTTCCTTACGGTGGATACTGCGAGGTCTTCCCGTAGGGAACAAACAGGCTGGAGGAAGTGGCTGAGATTACACTATGATTTGCTGGAAAGTTTGATTGGCTTCTGTTTTTTTCGTATCTTTACGGCCCCTAAAACCAGATAGGTAAAAGATGATAAAAGATAAGCAGGCATTGGAAGGCGGGCGCATATCCATACTTGGCGCACGTGTTCATAATCTGAAGAATATAGATGTAGAGATTCCGAGGAATAAGTTGACGGTGATTACCGGCATGAGTGGTAGCGGCAAGTCATCATTGGCGTTCGATACGATTTTCGCTGAGGGACAAAGGCGGTATGTGGAGACATTCTCGGCTTACGCCCGGAATTTCTTAGGGAATATGGAGAGACCCGATGTGGATAAGATAACGGGTCTGAGTCCGGTTATCTCCATTGAGCAAAAGACAACCAATAAGAATCCTCGTTCCACCGTCGGTACGACTACCGAGATCTATGACTTTTTCCGTTTGCTTTACGCTAGGGCGGGAGAGGCCTATTCCTATTTGAGCGGGGAGAAGATGGTGAAATATACCGAGGATCAAGTCTTACGGCTGATCTTGGATGAGTACAACGGGAAAAAAACGTATCTCTTGGCTCCGTTGGTCCGTAATCGTAAGGGGCACTATAAGGAACTTTTCGAGCAGATACGTAAAAAAGGATATCTGAACGTCCGTGTCGATGGCGAGTTGAAAGAGATCTTCCATGGGATGAAGCTGGATCGTTATAAGATGCACAGCATCGAGGTGGTGATCGATAAAATGATTGTCTCCGAGGCAGACGAGCGTCGTTTGAAAGAGAGCTTGAAGATCGCCATGAAGCAAGGCGATGGCCTTGTGCTGATACTGGATGCCGAGACTAACGAGGTTCGCCATTATAGTCGTCGCTTGATGGACCCGGTGACCGGATTGTCTTACAGTGAGCCGGCTCCGCATAATTTCTCGTTCAACTCCCCTCAAGGAGCGTGTCCGAAATGTAAAGGCTTAGGACAGGTCAATTTGTTGGATATGGACAAGATCGTTCCCGATCCATCCTTAAGTATATATAGCGGTGGCATCGTCGCTTTGGGTAAATATAAGAATTCGTTGATATTCTGGCAGATCGAGGCGCTTTGCCAAAAGCATGGCGTGACGATCAAGACGCCTATACGGGATATTCCCGAGGAGGCGATGGACGAGATCATGAACGGTACGGACGAGCGGTTGCAGATCAAGAATGACTCGTTAGGATCGTCTAACTATTTCTTGTCGTATGAGGGAGTCGCCAAGTATATCTTGATGCAACAGGAGAGCGAGGCATCCGCCTCGGCGCAGAAATGGGCGGGACAATTCATCAAGATGGCCACTTGTCCGGAATGTAACGGCTGGCGGTTGAATAAGGAGGCGTTGAGCTACCGGATAGCGGGAAAGAATATCGCCGAGTTGTCGGCCATGGATATCTCGGAATTATACGAGTGGCTGGAGGGTATCGAGGAGAAGCTGGACCCGAAACAGCTTCGGATCGCTACGGAGATATTGAAGGAGATACGCTCCCGCCTGCGCTTCTTGCTGGATGTGGGATTGGATTATCTTTCCATGAACCGGGGTTCCGCTACCTTGTCCGGTGGCGAGAGCCAGCGTATCCGTTTGGCTACCCAGATCGGAAGCCAATTGGTGAACGTACTTTATATATTGGATGAGCCGAGTATCGGTTTGCACCAGCGGGACAACGTCCGTCTGATTAACTCCTTGAAGCAATTGCGTGATACGGGAAACTCCGTGATCGTCGTGGAGCATGATAAGGATATGATGCTGAGTGCCGATTACGTGGTGGATATGGGGCCTAAAGCGGGCCGTCTGGGGGGTGAGGTCGTTTTTGAGGGAACGCCCAAGGAGATGCTGCGTGTAGATACCTTGACCTCTTCCTATCTGAATGGAAACACGGAGATAGCCGTTCCTGCCGAGCGTCGGAAAGGCAACGGGCAGTTTATTACGATCAAGGGAGCCAGCGGCAATAACCTGAAGCATGTGGACGTGTCTTTCCCCTTGGGTACTCTTATTTGCGTCACGGGTGTGTCGGGTAGCGGAAAGTCTACCTTGATAAACCGCACGCTGCAACCGATCTTGAGCCAGCATTTCTATCGCTCGCTGGAAGACCCCTTGGCATACGACGCCATCGAGGGAATCGAGCATGTCGATAAGATCGTGAATGTGGATCAATCTCCGATCGGTCGTTCCCCCCGGAGCAACCCAGCTACCTATACGGGGGTATTCTCGGATATCCGGAATCTGTTCGTGGAACTTCCGGAATCGAAGGTGAGAGGGTATAAACCGGGACGTTTCTCTTTTAACGTATCGGGCGGACGGTGCGAGACCTGTAAGGGAAATGGCTATAAGACGATCGAGATGAATTTCCTTCCGGACGTGCTGGTGCCTTGCGAGGATTGTCACGGCAAGCGATATAACCGGGAAACCCTAGAGGTTCGTTTTCGTGGGAAATCAATTGCGGATATCTTGGATATGACGATTAATATGGCAGTGGAGTTCTTCGAGAATATCCCGACTATCTTATCCAAGATCAAGGTCCTGCAGGATGTAGGTCTGGGATATATCAAGTTGGGGCAACCCTCTACTACCTTATCCGGTGGCGAGAGCCAACGTGTCAAGCTGGCTACCGAGCTGGCGAAGCGGGATACGGGAAAGACGCTTTATGTATTGGATGAACCTACCACCGGTCTGCACTTCGAGGATATCCGGGTCTTGCTGGGGGTATTGAACAAGTTGGTGGATAAAGGCAACACGATCATCGTTATCGAACATAACCTCGATGTTATCAAAAGCGCCGATTACTTGATCGATATGGGCCCCGAGGGCGGTCGCCGTGGAGGTAACGTCCTTTTCACAGGGACTCCGGAGGCTTTAGCGAAGAGTGGTGTCGGGTTTACGGCTCCGTTCTTGAAAGAAGAGTTAGATATAGCAAATAAGAAAAAATGAAGAATCCTATACAAATGATCAAGCAGTGCGTGGAGAAGGAGGAACCTTACTTCGTGCTGAGAGGGCAGGACGTATGTGCGTTGGCTGCCATAGAGACCTATTATGAGGAGGTGAGGAATAAGGTGAAAGATCCTTATTTCATCGAGGAGATCGAAGAGATCATGAAAGATTTCCGGGCGTACCGGGAGGAAGTGTCTAACACTAAAATACCGGATTGATTTATGGCAGACGACAGTTACAAGACCATCAAGCAAGTAGCCGAGGGATATTATACCGAGAAGCGCAGCCGCTTTATCTCGTATGCTATCCCCGTGCGTACGGTAGAAGAGGTGAAGGAGCAACTGGAGAAATACCGTAAACAATATTATGATGCCCGCCATGTATGCTGGGCGTATATGTTAGGTCCAGAGCGGCAGACGTTCCGGGCCAACGATGACGGGGAGCCTTCTTCCACGGCCGGGAAACCGATCCTCGGACAGATCAACTCGAATGAGCTGACCGATTTATTGATTGTCGTAGTACGTTACTTTGGTGGGATCGAGTTAGGGACCAGCGGGCTGATCGTCGCTTATCGCACGGCCGCCGCTGAGGCTATCTCCGCCGCAGAGATCGAGGAACGTACGGTAGACGAGGACATCACGGTCGTTTTCGAATACCCATACCTGAACGGGATCATGCGTATCGTAAAAGAGGATAACCCCGCTATCATCTCACAGAAGTTCGAGATGGATTGCGAGATGACGCTTCGTATCCGTAAAGGAGAGGCTGAACGCCTCAAAAATCGTTTGTTAAAGGTTGAGACCGCTTATCTAAAAGAGTAGCAAGCGATCAACTAATTCAATTTTCAATTGTTTTTTGTAGAGACAAGGCTCATGAGGAACCCTGCCCCTGCATTTTATTGTGTAAATATTAATATAGTTTTATCTGAATGAAAAAAGTTCTTTTATTCTCTCTTTTTCTAGTGTTGGGTTTGGTCGTGTCGCAAATGCTTCCCGCTATGGTGGGGGAACAGTATTCGCTGGTAAAGACGATCTCTAATACATTTTTGTTTATTTGCCTAGCGTTTATCATGATTAATGTGGGGCGTGAGTTCGAGATTGATAAGACCCGGTGGAAGTCTTATACCGAAGATTATTTCATAGCGATGGCTACGGCTGCGTTTCCGTGGATATTCGTGGCTTTATATTATATGTTTGTCTTGCTTCCGGGCGATTTATGGGGAAGTTGGGACGCTTGGAAGGAGAACCTGTTGCTAAGCCGGTTCGCCGCACCTACCTCGGCGGGTATCTTGTTTACGATGTTGGCCGCCGCCGGGCTAAAAGCCTCTTGGGTATATAAGAAAGTACAGGTATTGGCGATCTTCGACGACTTGGATACGATCCTGTTGATGATCCCGTTGCAAATCATGATGATCGGCTTGCGCTGGCAATTGGGAGTCATTATTCTGGTTGTGGTATTGCTCTTGATCCTGGGCTGGAAGAAAATGGGATATTATAATGTACGTCAAGACTGGAAAGCCATCTTGTTCTATGCCGTCGTGACGTTTGGTATCACGCAAGTGATTTATCTGGTATCGAAACATATGTACGGGGAGGAGGCTAGCATCCATATCGAGGTACTTTTACCTGCGTTTGTCGTAGGTATGATCATGCGGCATAAGCATATCGATACCAAGATCGAGCATCAAGTGTCCGATTTTATCTCTTATCTCTTTATGTTCCTTGTCGGAGTGAGCATGCCGGTGTTTATGGGCGTGGATTTCGCTCAGCAAGCGGCGGAAGTAACTACGGTGACAGGCGCACAGCCGATGATGTCATGGTCGATGATCGCTTTACACGTCGTAATCGTCTCATTCTTATCCAATATCGGTAAACTATTTCCTTTGTTTTTCTACCGTGACCGGATGAAACGGGAGCGTTTGGCGCTGTCTATCGGTATGTTTACCCGTGGAGAGGTAGGAGCCGGCGTTATTTTCATAGCCTTGGGATATGGATTAGGTGGCCCGATGTTGATAATTTCTGTGTTAACTATTGTGTTTAATTTAATTTTAACTGGTATCTTTGTCATCTGGGTAGAGAAACTCACACGCAGCGCTTATAACCTGGAGCAAGCAGGAAAAGCCAAAGCAGTCAATTAATAGAAAAAACACTTGAAGGTATTTCAAGATGATATTCCGTTTCCCTCCCAAGAGGGAAACGGGAATAGTCATAGTACGATCAATTGTTGAAGACCTTCATCTAACTTATTATTTATGGACCGTACGATTAATGTTATCCTTAAACCGTTGCGTCGCTTCGCTATACAGAAGCCGAACGCCAGTCTTTTACTATTTGCCGCCACCATCATCGCTATGGTCTTGGCCAATTCGCCTTGGGCACATAAGTATCATTTATTATTAGCTTTTCCAATCGATCTGCAAGCCGGGCAGTTTAACTTCTTCGCGCATCACGGGGAGACCATGTCTATGCTGGCTTTCGTGAACGACGCCCTTATGGCGGTTTTCTTTTTCGTGATCGGTCTGGAGATCAAGCAAGAGGTATTGATCGGTGAGTTGAGTTCCGTGAGGAAGGCGCTATTGCCTATTATCGCCGCCTGTGGTGGAATGATCGTGCCGGTCTTATTTTATATGTTAGTATGTAATACGCCTCCCGAGGTAAACGGGGCGGCTATTCCGATGGCTACGGATATCGCTTTCGCCTTGGCCGTATTGGGCTTGTTGGGGAAGCGGGTGCCGTTGAGCATGCGTATCTTCTTGACCGCCTTGGCTGTGGTGGATGATATTGGAGGTATCATAATTATCGCCCTGTTTTATAGCGGGCATATCGCTTTCGAGCCTTTGTTGATATCCCTGATAGTCCTCGCTTTGTTGTATGTGGGAGGAAAGTTCCGGGTACACAACCGATTGTTTTTCTATATCGGTGGCTTTATCGTTTGGTTGCTATTTCTGGAGTCAGGAATCCATCCGACAATCGCCGGCGTGTTGATCGCCTTTACGGTTCCTGCCCGTCCGGTTGTTAAGCTAGATGATTTCACGTGTGATATGACCGGGTATTTGAATATGCTGGACTATACCGAGGTTCGTCAGTCCCGTAAAGCGGAAGTGCTTACGCCTACACAAATTCAGGTATTGAATAACATCCATACGTTGGCGGATAAAACGATCAGTCCGTTGCAGACCATCGCTGATAAGTTGCATCCTTTGGTAAACTATGTGATACTTCCTTTATTCGCTTTCGTGAATGCCGGTGTGACATTCGGGGATATCCAACCCCAGACATTAGTTAATGTTCCGTTGGCAGTGTTCGTGGGCCTATTTGTAGGAAAGACATTAGGTATATTCTCTTTCTCCTACTTGTTCGCGTGTACGCCATTTGCCTCCATGCCTACAGGGATGAGCAAGCGTAATTTATTTGGAGTATCCATGTTGGGAGGAATCGGTTTCACGGTCGCTTTGTTTATAGCGAATCTTTCCTTTGACGGCAGTACGGCGGCGGGTGCCGATCTCTTGAATCAGGCGAAGCTGGGTGTATTCACGGGATCGTTTATATCCGGTCTTTGCGGTTATCTGGTATTGAAATGGGTTTTACCTAAAGAAAAAGTGGAAACGATCTAAATAAAAAGGCAGTCCGGCAAGGACTGCCTTTTACATTATATTATGCCGTAACTAAAGTTTCGTGAGATCTTGTTGCCATGTAATATATGATTTGATAATTGAGCACGCCTTCTTAAACCTCTTTGGATTTGTTGAATAGCGAGCCGATCCATAATAACAAAATAGCTCCGACCGTAGAGGTTATCAAGCTCCCTAAGATACCACCGGCCGATATGCCTAGTAAGCTGAATACCCAGCCACCCAATACACCTCCAATAATACCTAGGATCAAATTAACAATGACCCCGAAACCTCCTCCACGCATAATCTTACCAGCCAGATAGCCGGCAACGATACCGATGATAATAGACCAAATAAATCCCATAACGAATAGTTTTATATTTTATTTAAAAGTTCTGATGCTTTGTATTTAAACACATCCGAAAAGTCTTTGGTTGCGTTTTGTACCTCTTTTTAACGAATCATTCCAAAAGATCTAGCGAATCTATGAAGGATTCATAGACGGGATGGTTCAATTGAAAGACAATCGCTTCGAAAGGACGGAGCGTGATATCTTTTTGAGGCGCCATATGACTTCGGTCCCCGTAATTGTCCAATAGGACGTGTGCGTTACTCATATCTATCCCCGGAGTGGAGATTGCCGCCTTGGGGGAGAAATTGAGCATAATCAGATAAGTGTCGGCCCCAGTCTTGCGTAAGAAGGTATAGGATTGGGGATTCTCCGCATCCAGCAAATGATAACTGCCATAAATCAAACTCGGATTCTCCTTACGGAAACTGACTACTTTCTTAAAATAATTAAGTATGGAGGTCGGATCTTTTTCTTCGTCCGCTACGTTTATCCAAGTATAATCCGGATTTACCTTTAACCAAGGGGTTCCTGCCGTAAATCCCGCTTCCGGCGAGCGATCCCATTGGAAAGGAGTGCGGGCGTTGTCTCGTCCGGTCTCTTTCTGTTCGTCCAATACCGCCTGCGGATCTTTACCCTCTGCTTTCGCTTTCTTATAGCGGTTGATCGTATCGATATCGTTATAATCCTCGATACGGTCGAACCGAATGTTACGCATACCTATCTCGTCCCCGGCGAACCAATAAGGCGTTCCTCTCATCGTAAGCAGAAAAGTAATAAGCATCTTGGCGGACAAGGCCCTGAACTCATCCTTATCGCTACCAAAGCGACTGACCATACGGGGCTGGTCATGATTACCCAAGTAGATCGAGGGCCAACCCTTATCTACCGCCTTATCCCATTCCGTAAACATCTTCTTTAGGGCGATCAAGCTATAGTCTATACCGGATTCCGGATTGTCCGGTAGGGTTGTATTCCGGATACGGGCGGCGTCGAAATGATAAAGCATATTCAACTCTTCCCGGGCCGGATCGACAAATTTAGCGACATCATCTACCATCACGGCCGAACCTTCTCCAACACTCATACAATCGTATTTGCTTAATACCTGCCGATTCATCTCGTGAAGATAGAGGTGCAGGCGAGGCTCTTTGGCATAGAAAGAAAATATATCCGGATATTTCTTGGAATCTATGAGAGGGAATGAGGGATCTTTGGCGATAAGAGAGATGGAATCCATGCGAAAACCGTCTATCCCTTTATCGAACCAGAAGCGCATCATATCGAAAATCTCTTGGCGTACCTCCGGGTTCTCCCAATTTAAGTCGGGTTGTTTCCGGGAGAAATAATGCAGGTAATACGAGTCGGTTGACTTGTTATACGTCCAAGCGTTGCCTTCCTCGTCGAAATAGCTGAGGCGCAAGGGAGGCTCACCTTTCTCGGCCGGCCACCAATGGTAATAATTATAATAGGGATTATGTCTGGATTTACGGGCTTCCTCGAACCAAGGATGCTCGTCGCTGGTATGGTTTACTACCAAGTCCAGTACCAGTCGCATCTCCCGTTTATGAATCTCTTTCAGGAGGCGGTCGAAATCTTCCATCGTACCGAATTCTCTCATGATTTCCCGATAGTCGCTGATGTCGTAACCATTATCATCGTTGGGAGAGAGAAAGATCGGGTTTAACCAGATGATATCCACACCCAAGCTTTGTATATAATCCAAGCGGGAGGTGATACCGTTTAAGTCACCGATTCCGTCGCCATCGCTGTCCTGAAAGCTACGGGGATAGATTTGGTATATAATCGCTTCTTTCCACCAAGTCTTTTGAATGTCCTCTTGACCGGACGTACTCTCTGTAACATGCTTTGAATCCATCTTATTATTCTTTAGTTTTTTACTATAACAAAAGGATGTGGTGGTTAGTTTCAGCAACTTATGACGCTTGGGAAGTGTTGTTTTATCAACAAATAGAAGAAACATATGGAAAATGGAGTAATGATGCAGTATTTCGAATGGAATCTGCCGAACGATGGAATGCTGTGGAAACGGCTGAAGGATGATGCCTCGCATTTACATGAGATCGGGATCAGCGCCGTATGGATTCCACCCGCGTACAAAGGCCATGAGCAAGCGGACGAGGGGTATGGAACCTATGATCTATATGATTTGGGGGAGTTCGACCAAAAAGGGACCATACGCACCAAGTATGGAACTAAACAGGAACTTCAAGAAATGATCGAGGAACTTCACCGGAACCAGATTGGCGTATATCTGGATGCCGTGATGAACCATAAGGCGGGAGCCGATTATACCGAGTGGTTTATGGCGCAAGAGGTAGATCCTGGGCAACGGGAAAACGCTACCAGCGAACCCCATGAGATAGAGGGATGGACCGGCTTCGACTTCCCGGGGCGTGGCAATATGTATTCTAATTTTAAATGGCATTGGTTTCATTTCTCCGGGACGGACTATGATGTGTCCCGCAAGAAGGAAGGTATATTCCAGATTCTGGGAGAGGGAAAACATTGGAGTGAGGGAGTCGATGATGAGAATGGAAATTACGACTATCTCATGTTCGCCGATCTGGATTTCGATAACCCTGAAGTCGTGCGTGAGATGCAGGAATGGGGGATCTGGGTATCGAACGAACTAAACTTGGACGGTATGCGACTCGATGCGATCAAGCATATGAACGACCAGTTTATCAAGCATTTTCTGGAGGCGGTGAGAGCGGATCGGGGAGAGGGCTTCTACGCTGTCGGGGAATATTGGAAAAACGATACCGAATCGTTGGAGGCTTACCTGTCGCAAGTAGAATATAACGTGGATTTGTTTGACGTAGCCTTACATTATAACTTGAATGAGGCTTCCGAGAAAGGTCGTGACTATGATTTACGCGATCTATTAAAAGGGACCTTGGTCGAGATATGCCCGGATCAAGCCGTCACCTTCGTGGATAACCATGATTCCCAGAAAAACAGTTCTTTGGAGTCGCAGGTGAAGGATTGGTTCAAACCTTCCGCCTACGGTTTGATCCTGTTGATGAAGAAAGGGTATCCGTGTATCTTTTATGGGGATTATTATGGCGTAAAAGGGAAGAAATCTCCCCATCGTAAGGTATTGGATATGCTATTGCGTGTCCGGAAAGAATATGCGTACGGGGAAGAGGGTAAGTATTCGATAAACTCCCTCGTATATTGGGTAACGTATGTTCATAATGTCGTTTATTCATTTTATCGTTCTATGA
>PPYF01545769.1_pt1 | contig 12194 bp, 6 predicted proteins | sample 1559871 | NCBI WGS metagenome assembly PPYF01 (sample SAMN08240021, study PRJNA423297) | Human gut metagenome, whole genome shotgun sequencing project. | reverse complement strand
ATCCATCATTTTGACGAAGGTTAATGTTGGAAAGCAGTTCGGAAGAGGGTATCGGATACAATTCGAGATATTTCTTCTGCTTGGGCGTGTGGAATGTCCAGCTTCCGTTTACATAGAGATTCCACCGGATCAGCTGCTCGCGCCGCATTCCTTCGCCCGTGAACTCGCGTCCGAGCTCTTTCAGGAATTCGCCGTAAGGCACGGATACGCCGTCAACGACTGTCAAGGCGGACAACTGCTCGGCCGTCAGCTCACGCACGGATCGGGGCAGAGACGGATCGAAACTGCGTCTGCGCACCTCGTTCACGATGTCAGCGGCTCCCTGTGCATCCCCGTCACGAAGCATACATTCGGCTTTCATCATCAGGGTCTCCCCGAAGCGGAACACGACCCAGTCCTGATCGGTCTCCCATTTCTGGCCGATTTTGACCTCGTACTTTCCGAAGCGGTAGCCGTCGAATTCACGGGCGGCGTCGATCGAGGCGATTTCGTTGACATAATTGAAGGGTGTCACTCCGTCAGTAAAATAGAGCGGCTGCTTGGTGAGGTAGTCGTACTGTTGCCCCATGCAGTAACTCTGCCTGTAACGTTTGTCATTGTAATGATCGGGATCGGTGGCATCGAACGTCTCTTTTACGTACGAAGGCACGGCACGCAGTCCATTGTAACCGCCCGAACCCGCGTTGTAGATCGGTTTGCAGGCCCAGTGCTGGGTTTTGGCATAGATGCAGTGGAAAATCGGCGATCCCGTCGTTTCATCATACGGCACCGCAAAAATGATTTCGGGCGACGTTTCGCTTTGCAGACTGAAAATATTGGAAAAGCTGTCGTCGAGCTGGTATTTCGCAGACCCGATTATCTCGTTGCAAAGGATGAGCGTACTGTCGCGCTTGGCGGCATATTCGCTGCCGAGCCACGATTCGGCATTCAGATATACCTTTGCCAGCAGATGCTTGGCAGCCCACTTGTTAAAACGACTGTACCGCTGTTCTTCGGGCAGTTTGTCCATGCTCTCGCGCAGTTCCCGCACGACGAAATCATACACCTCTTTCCGGTCGCGCGTCGTCGGCATATAATCTTTCGGCACGTCGTAGGTCTCCATGATCGGCACATTCCCGAAAAGAGACAGCAGGTAATAATAATAGAATGCACGCACGGCACGAACCTCCGCCAGCGTTTGCTCGTCGAGCTCCAGCCCGGCCTCTTCGAACTGATGCAGCACCCGGTTGCAGCAGGTCGTAATGCCATACCACAAGTGGCTCCAACAAGTACTGAAATGGGGGTCGGTCGATTTCCATTCGTGATTGTCCAGCCGCAGCCAGATACCGCCGTCATACCAGCCTCCGTCCGAATTGGTCGGAATGACCCATGCATCGGTTCCGAGCTCGGTCAGGTCCCAGATGCTGCGGTCCTCGTTGAACCAGCGCATCTGCCCGTACATGGGTGTCAGCAGGTAGGCCGAGCTCTGTTCACTGTCCTCCAGAATCTTGTCGATTGTCATATCGCTGTAAATATCCGGATCGAGATTCGTGCATGAAGCCAGCAGAAGTGCGCATGCGCCGAACAGATGTATTGTTTTTCGTTTCATGGTTTTGATCATTAGAAGTTGAACGATGCACCGACGATGTACGAACGCAGGTTAGGGTATTTGTTGATCGGGTCCACGCCGGGTGTGAGGCCGACGATCGCCACTTCGGGGTCCAGCCCAGAATAGCCGCTGATCGTAAGCAGGTTCATGCCCGTACAGAAGACCCGGATACTGCGTATCACCTTGTTGCGTTGTGAAAGATCGAATGTGTAGCCGATGGTCAGATTGTCGAGTTTGACGTAATCGCCCGGTTCGATATAACGGTCCGAATAGATCGACGGCGCGAAATTGTAATATTCGCCGATCTTCTGATAAGCTGATTTCGGCACGTTGAAACTCGACAGCCAAGCGAGTGTTTCATACTTCATCCGGTAGGCGTTCAGAATATCGAAGCCGAAAGCTCCGCGAAAGGATACCGACACGTCAAGCCCCTTCCAGCGATAACTGGCCTGCAAAGCGGCGAACATTTTGGGCATCCCGTTACCGATAATAGTCTTATTATCTTCACTGGGGTCCGAATTTTCGGCTCCGACAACATTCCAAGTCGTGCTGTTTTTCAGTCCATCGACACGCCATCCGTAGAAGTTGCCGACTGCCCAGCCATCTTCGAGCCGGTGCGTGTAAGTTTGCATGGGTTCTCCGGTCGAGCCGAGTGTCAGATATTCCATTGTATACCTGTCGTTGGAGAGCGAAATCAGTTTGTTTTTGTTGTAGGAGAAGTTTCCGCTGAGGGTCAATGCCATGTCTTTGCGGGAGATCAGGTCGCCTGAAAGCATCACCTCGACACCTTGGTTGCGCATCGAACCCACGTTGGCCAGAATCGAATTGGTAATATTGGGCGGTGTCGGAACCGTGTAGGTGTAGAGCAGGTCATCGGTGCGCCGGTTGTAAAAATCGATACTGCCCCGGAACCGACTGTTGAAAAGAGCGAAATCCAGTCCGACGTTAAGTTCCTTTTTGCGCTCCCATTTCAGATCGTCGTTGGCATTGTTCGTCGGCACGATACCATTCACCCATTTACCTCCGTCATACCCCATGTATGCCGTACTGAAATTGTATAGCGGGACATATTGGTAGGGCGATGAGGGAGCGGTGCCGGTTATGCCGTATCCGACCCGTAATTTGAGATCGGAAACCCAATATGCATCCCGCATGAACTTTTCCTGTGTAATCCGCCAGCCGGCACTTACGGCCGGAAAAGTACCCCAACGGTTGTTCTTTCCGAACTTATCGCTTCCCTCATGGCGCAGGCTGGCCATAAAAAGGTATTTATTGTCGAAATTATAGTTCACTCGGCCGTAGAAACCGATCAGCTTGATCCGGTACTTATAGCTGGTCAGCTTCGAGGTGCCATCGAGCGTCGAATTCGCCGAACCGATATTCCATGCGCCGAATCCGTCAATTGGGAAATCGTAGGCATACATTTCGGAAGATTGGTGGATATAGTCATTGTAACTGTATCCGACGGTTGCCTGCAGCGTATGGCGGCCGAATTTGCGCGAATAGTCGGCCTGTAATTCGAGTGTCTTGTCCTCGCCGTGGCCCCCGGAGAGTCGCGCCTGTCCCTGCGTGCTGCCCATCGTCGATGAATAATGCTTTTGGGTCGTGCTGTAAGCGTAATCGTTGAAGTCGCCCATGTAGATACCCGTTGCACTGATCGTCAGGTCCTTGACCGGTTCGACCGAAATCCGTCCCGACATCATCAGCTGGTCGTACTTGTTTTCGGTGTTCTGTTCTTTCAGTAAGCCTACCGGGTTGGCACCGTTGCTGTTTTCATAATAGGAGCCGTCGGCGTTGTAGACCGGGATGGTCGGGTTCCGGCTGAGCGCCTGCATATAGAGATCGTCCGGAACGATACCCTGCGTTACGATTTTATTGCTGACATTCAGGGCGATCTTGAACCGGTCGTCGAACATTGCGTGGTTGATGCTGAGTTTGGCGGTCAACGACTCGTCGAAAGAGCCCTTGTAGATACCTTGTTTGTCGTTGTAGGTTACCGAAGCGAGGTAATTCGTCCGGGCATTTCCGCCTTGCAGCGAAACATAGTGCGTCTGACTGACGGGCGTGCGGGTAATCTCCCGGACCCAGTCCGTGTCGCCCTTGAAATCGTTGATCAGGTCGAAGCGGGAATCCTCTTTCGCAAGCCGGGATTTCAGACTGCGGAGTTCCGTGGCATCCGGATAGTCGGAGGTCTCATCGAGCATTTGGTCGATGGTGACATAGCCTTTGTATTCCAACGCGACTCGTCCCGACTGCGGCCGTTTGGTATTGATGATAATCACGCCGTTCGTTCCGCGCGTACCGTAGATGGCAGCGGCCGAACCATCCTTCAAGACATCGATGGATTCAATGTCTTCCGGTGAAATGGCGTTGAGGGACCCTCCGGCCACCCCGTCGATCACGATAAGCGGAGCCGAAGAGGCTGCCAGCGTCGAAATACCGCGCAACATGATGCTCAGCTCGCCGCTGGGATTGCCCGATGTTTTGGAAATACCCAGACCGGCGACTTTTCCCTGAAGCAGTTGAAGCGGATTGCTGACGCTTCCTTGTAAAAATTCATCGGATGACACTCGGGTGATTGAACTGGTGATCTCCTCTTTGCGGATCGTGCCGTAACCGATCGCAATCACTTCCTCAAGGCCGATGGCATCGGCTTCGAGTGCGAAGTTCACCTCTGTCCGGCCATTTACAGCGGCTTCTGCACTCTTCATGCCGATAAAGGAACACACGAGCGTTGCATTTCCGTCCTTTACGTTCAGCGAGTAACTGCCGTCGCTGCCGGTCGAGGTCCCGGTCGTAGTTCCCTTGACGATGACCGATGCCCCGGCAATTCCGTTTCCGGTCTGATCGGTCACTTTTCCGGAAATGCCGTGACTCGTTTGAGCAGATGCCGGCATGCCGTACAGCAGCATCAGAGCCATGCATAACATGAAATAGAGTTGTTTCATAATTGATGGTATTTAGGTTAATTTTTCTCCGTTGCCGCAGACGCTGCCGTCCCGTACCAGAAAGCAGCTGCCCGGTAATCGACCGCACCGGGATTCCAGCTCAGCATTTCCAAGTCAAATTGCAACCGTTGCCCGAAAGGTATTACATCCAGATTGCGGGTTCGGACAAAGGTATTGTATCCGTGCGACGATGCTTCATCGGCCCGGGGAGCGCCGCCGAACGGCGTTGCGAACGGCACCACAGGCGCCCAAGAACAGTTGTAATAGTCCTCTGTCCCGGTACCCATGAACGACGGGAACGTATCGTTATCGATCCATATCTTTTCATCGCCCTCACCATACCAGTCCGGGCAGTGGTTGTAAAGCGACAACACATCGCCGCAATAGACCCCGCGACCGGTTATGGTCGTAAAATTCCAGTCGAGATTGTCCGGCGAGTTATAATCATTGTTGACTGGAATACTTGTTTCATCGTGGTAAGTTGCATGGAAATAGAGTGTCTGTGCCGTCCAGTCGAAATCATCGACATAACCCGTGATTACGGCTGTAAAGGGAATATCGGTCCTTTTTTCGAGACGCAGGTCCGCATGTTCCGCATAAGGCATCACCCAACGGCTCGTAAAGGTGCCTTTGCCGTCGGACGAGACGTACCAGTTCGATGAAGCCGGTGCACCGGTGCCGGCTCCGAAGAAACAGTCGAGGGGACACCATACGCAGCGTATACCGTCGAAATCGATACGCAGCCAAGTCCGCTGCATGATCTCGACAAGATCTGCCGGATCAAATTCCGAGAGCGTTATGGTCAACGACCGGATCGCTTTGTTTCCGTCGGGCAAGTGCAGCGACGTGGCGCCGTTCGACATCGGGGTGACGGTCCGGGTACACTCCGTTCCGTCGGTATACGTTTCGGGCGAAAACAATTTACGGTTTACCGCGGCGATCTTATCCGTGAGCTTGCGCACTTCTCTCAACGAGAAGGTCCGAACATTCGTTCCGTTGTCATAGGTTCTGTATCCGACATGATAATAACGGGGGATTTTGACCGTGTAATCGGACTCTTCGAGTGTGATGCGGCAGGATCGGGCATAAGGCAGGGGCAGAAAGAAGGTGTTGCCGCCGGTTTTGGAGAGTTCATCTTCATAATGCGTATGTGTCAATGAGAGGGCCTCGCCTACAGTCACCGGGAAGCGTGCCATATCATAGGCTGGAATCTCGATTTCAGGCGTACTTGCTCCGTCGAAATAGAACCGCAGCGTTCCCCGTTTATCGTTGGTTGTCATCCAGATGCGCGTTATGGCTCCGGGGCCCTTTTCATCGAAGAGCACCTTTTCGACACGGCCGCGAATCGTGTCGAGCCGTTCGAATCCGGCTCCGTCGTCGTTGGCGAACCAGCCGGGTTCATGAAGGTCAACGGTACGGCGGTCGTAACTGCTGACCTGCGCCGCACGGTAATTCACGGCCGGATAACCGGTCACTGCGTCGTATGAAATCATTTCATCCAACAGTGACGCCATCGTCACCTGTGAAGCGGCGTCCGAGGGACTGCCGTGCGTTCCGCAGCCTATGGTGCAGAGCGCCATTAAGATCGTAGTCAGTCGTTTCATGGTAAACTTGGGTTTTAAGGTCAGATTATTTTCGAGGCGGAGGCCATGCGCCTGCGCAGGTACAGACATAAGCCGCGGTTTCAACGGCAGTCCGGTGCGCCTCTGCGATCGTCCGGCCCGAAAGCAAGGCTCCGATCAGGGTTCCGGAGAAGGCATCGCCAGCGCCTACGGTATCGACGACTTCCACCCGGGGTGTCGGCAGCGTAGATATATACTCGCGGGTATAAATGGAGCTGAAACGATCCCCGCCGGTAAGTACGACCATGCGAAGTGCATATTGTTCCGCCAATTGGCGGCACGCAGCATCCGTATCCTCCGGAAGCGCAAACATCTCCTGCAACCGGACGAGTTCGTCATCGTTTATTTTCAGCACGTTCGCGATGCGGAGCGACCGGTCGATCAACTCTTTCGAATAGAAATGCTGACGCAGGTTGATATCATAGATGCGATAAGCGTCGGCCGGTACAGTTTCGACCATGGCGCATGTGGTCCGGTGCGAAACTTCGCCGCGCTGTGCCAGCGTGCCGAAGCAGATGGCGCCGGCTCGGCGCGCCAAAGACAGCATCTCTTCCGTGAGCGGAATATAATCCCATGCGACATGTTCGTGGATCGTGTAGGTAGGCTGGCCGTCGCAGAGCGACACATCGACAGTGCCGGTCGGCTTATCCACCGTAGCAACGAGTGTACGGATACCGTAACTGGCGGTAACTGCCAGCAGATCGCGTCCGGCATCGTCATTGCCGACAGCGCTGACAGCCCAGCCTTCGACACCGTTCTGCGAGGCATGATAGGCAAAATTCACGGGAGCTCCTCCGGCTTTGCGGCCAGTAGGCAAAATATCCCACAGAAATTCGCCGATGCCGATAACAAGGGGTTTAGAATACATCTTACTCTTTTTTTAGCAGTTGTTTTTCAATCTCTTCAAGCGAACGCCCTTTGGTTTCGGGAATCCAGATGTAGATAAACAGCCATGCAGCAAGGCAAAGGACTCCGAATCCGGCAAAAACGATTGCCGCACCGAAACTCTCCAGCATTATGGGGAAGAACTGCACGACCAGAAATGCGCAGGCCCAGCTGATCCCCGTTGAAAGCGCCATGGCCGTACCCCGGATCGCCGAGGGATATATTTCGGCTGTAACGACGAACATAAGCGGGGAAAGCGACACAGCAAAGAAAGCGATGTAAACAAGCAGGACGATCAGAATCCCGATACTGCCGGGCAGCGGCTGGGCAAAGGCATAGGTCAGGTACGCTAGTGACACGACCAATCCGGCACATCCCCACAAAAGCAGTTTCTTGCGGCCCAGACGGTCCACTAGCCATACGGCGACAATCGTGAACAGAAAGTTCACTATTCCGACATAAATGGCCTGCATAAGTGCCGTATCTCCGCCGATACCGGTCTGCCGCAATATTTCAGGGGCGTAATTGATGATAACGTTAATTCCGGTGATTTGCTGGAATACGGCGAGCAACGAGCCCAACAGGACGATGTGTGTCGTCGATCCGCGGAATAACTCGGATAATTTGGGCCCGCCCTTCTGCGAAGATTTCGGTGTTTCAAGCATAACTGCCGCATCTTCGGAAGAAATTCCCATGCGGGCGATGGCTTTTCGGGCAACCTCATATTCCCCCTGTTTAATCAGCCAACGCGGACTTTCGGGCAGAAACAACAGCATCAGTAGATTGCCCGCAGCGAACAACAACGGCAATCCTAGCATCCAACGCCAGTTGTTTCCCCACGAAATCATCCCAAAATCGGCGCAATAAGCAGCAAGAATGCCGATAACGATGAATAACTGGTAAAACGAAACGAATGTTCCGCGCCATTTGGCAGGAGATATTTCGGATATATAAATAGGTATTACAGCCGAGAGGACACCCATACCGCAGCCGCCTAGGAAACGGGCTGCAATCAGCCATGCGGCATTGCTTGCCATGGCACATCCGACGGCCGACAGTATCAACATGACGGCAGATATGATCATCATGTTTCTGCGGCCGTATTTATCGCTGTAACGCCCTCCCAGCAATGCTCCTATCAGGCAGCCAATCATAATGGCGCTTGTCACGAGTCCCATGGCCATGGCCGAAAGCCCGAACTCGGCGGTAATGAATTCGAGCGCCCCGGAAATTCCTCCCAAATTAAGCCCGACTACGAATGCCCCGAACGAGGCGGCAAAGACATACCCGAATAGTAGTAACTTGTTTTTCATATCAGATTAGTTGATTTATTTGGTATAACAAAAATAGTCTGTTGTGTGTAACGTTTCGATAACGATTGTTACAGATGTGATAAGCCTTGTTACAAATCGATCTAATTCGATTTGCGTGTTTGTAGTCTGGTTACAAATCCGCAATATGGATAAGAGCGGTCGTATTCATGCAAATCTTTGCGTAGCGACACGACATGCAAATGGTCCCATCTGACGATGGGAAAAATTCGCGCCGGAGAATCTCTGCCCAAAGTTTTCAGAATTCCCCGATGCTGCTTCCGAGGGTAGGGCTGTTCCCGATGCAATATTACAACAGTCTGAAGATGAAAAAAAGTCCGCCGAACGGACTGGAGCGGTCGTGAGCGGACATCAGAATCGAAGCGATTCGGCAGGTTGTATATTGCCATCGAAACAAATATTCAGATAAAGAAACAGACGGTTGGACAAATATTTATCGGAATAATCATCCGGACATGCGGATGATTCGATGCAGAAACAGAGAAATATATAATTCAAGAAATAAATATCTAAACAAATCTGCATTTATACGGCAGTTTATCGAAGCAGGCCGCGAAAGAAATCTCTGTTGCAACTATTTGGTTTCTGATATGCGTGTGTTGTGAAGCGGCTGCCGTCCGGTCCGCAGAGTGTGCGACGGTAGCGACCAGCAAAACGCTGGGGATGGAAATCCCAAGGCTCGCCCTTCGAGCGATTCGCATGGCCTTGCGTATTTTCATCTCCGGTGTTTAATTCCCTGCCGGCGGAAATAAATTACGGGGTACGGTATTCCGGAATCGTGCCGGATTACTGCGTGACCTTGAAGACGCTGTTGAGTTTTTCGCTCAACGCCGCCATATCCTGCCCGATCTTGTCGTTGGTGATGCGGGCATAGATTTGGGACGTGGTTGGCAACCGGCATTTTGCCTGTCGTTTCTATGCAGGTTGTTCGGGCTATACCCGTCAGGCCTATTATAAACATTTATGGCGTAATGTGCAAGCAGCCTTGTCCGATACCCTTCTTTTGAAGCGGATGGGTTACTACCGAAAACTGATGCCCCGGCTCGGCGGCTGCAAACTGTGACATTTGCTGCAATAAGACGGATTTCCGGTCAGCCGGGATCGGTTATTTACGCTGCTTTCGGAAAACAATCTTCTAGTCAAACGTCGGAAGAAATAGCTTACGACCTGCTCGCGGCGCTGGATGCAAATATTCGAATCTGATCCGAGGTTTCGGCCTCGAACGGACGCATCGTTTATGGGCCGGAGATATTACGTATATTTCTTTGAAAGAGGGATTTGCATATCTGGCTCTGATAACGGATGCCTATTGGCTATGATCTGAATACGACTTTGGAACGGGACGGAGCGCTCTGTGCTCTGAGGATGGCCATAGACCACACTCCGTAGCAAAAACGGCAAGGGTTAATCCATCACTCGGACAGAGGATGCCAATATTGTTCGAAAGAATATGTGAAATTGTTGACCGATAATGGGATTCGCATCAACATGACTGAAAAGGGCGATCTGTATGAGAATGCTGTTGCAGAACGGGTGAACGGTATTCTGAAAAGCGAATGGATCGACGAAGAATGTTTTGAAAGTTTTCAGGCAGCATAAGAACGCCTCGATGAGATCGTTATCCTTTACAATTCACTCAGACCTCATGCCAGTTGCGATTGGCTTACGCCCTTTGAAGCGGAACCTAGAACCGGGAAGTTCAAACATCATTGGTGCCGAAAAATTCGGAAGTCATATGTAAACTTATATCAGGACAATATTTTTTGAACCAAAATGCTCATATTTAATTATCACTGTAAACCTTTTCAGGACCATCAGGAACCGTTTCATTTTCGGAAGCCGTAACGAGGAATTCTGAAACCTTTGGGTAGGAATTTTCCGGTGCGGATTTTTTGCTCATTTGAAGCGAGCGAGTCTGGAGCCGCTTTCAAATCGCGTTTTTTAGATATATAAATACCAACCGCAAATCGACAGTCGGAAATGACCAAAATATTGAAAAATGTGGTTTGTAAATATTCTTTCCGGCTTAATGAATTCCAATGAACTGCTCTGCGAAGCCGGATTGGAGCATGACTTCAACTGTCTTATCGTTAAATGTATTTTCGGCAAGGGGGCGTTGTCAGACACGACTCGTCGAAGATGCGGCTTTCTTCGGGAGTGATGATTTTTCATACTTCAAATGGCAGAAGTCTTTGTGTGTAGTGTGTGCTTCATGTGTCCTATATATAGACATGATGGATGAACCTGCTAATTCAAGACACAATGACTCCCGAACAAACGAAGAAATTCAAGTACTGGCAGACCCGCACAATCGTCGTGACGATGGTCGGTTATGCGCTCTATTATTTTGTCCGCAAGAATTTCAATACCGCCATGCCGAGCATCGAGGTTACATTCGGCATAACCAAGGCCCAACTGGGGCTGTTTCTGACCTTGAACGGTATTATTTACGGTCTGTCCCGCTTTATTAACGGATTCATCGCCGACCGTGTAAGCGCCCGGAAGGTCATGTCTCTGGGACTTGCGCTCAGTGCGCTGGTCAATATCGGATTCGGATTCAGTGATAAAATGGCGATGCTCGTCGCCGGAACGGCCGGCGGGCAGGAGTACATTACGGCGCTTACGATCATCATGGGTTCGATTTTGCTGTTGAACGGTTATTTTCAAGGCATGGGAGTTCCACCCGTCCCGCCCCTCATGACTCACTGGGTGCCGGCCAACGAACTGGCCCGCAAAATGTCGATCTGGAACATGTCGCACTCGATCGGGGCCGGGTTGATCTTTGTAATGGGCGCCGTGCTGGTACACTATTTTGACAACAGCGCATGGCGGCTTTGTTTTCTCATTCCTGCGGCGTTTTCGCTTTTGGGAGCGGTCGCTTTGTACCTTGCACTGCGCGACAAACCTTCTTCGGTGGGGCTGCCCGAACTTGAGCAGATGAAGGTTCCGGGCGAAGAGCAGAAACCTGTCCGGAAATCGGACAAGGCCTATCATGCGGCCTTCCTGCGCCGTATGGTATTCGGGAATCCGATCGTCTGGGTGCTTTCAGTCTCCAATTTTTTTGTTTACATCGTCCGGTTCTCATTGCTCGACTGGGGGATGATGCTTCTGCCTCATACCAAAGGAATATCGGTCGCCGTAGCCGGAATCATGGTGGCGGCATTCGAATTTATCGGCGGAAATCTGGGTATGGTGATCGCAGGATGGGCGACTGACCGGCTGTTCGGCAGCCGCGCACACCGCACATGTGTTTTCTGTATGCTTGGGACGATCGTCATGACGATCGTATTTTGGTGCATTCCCGATACCGTCTCTCCGTGGGTAATGGCCGTTCCTTTCATGCTGATTGCTTTTTTTATCTACGGACCGCAGGCGCTGCTCGGGATCGCCATGTCGAATCAGGCGACCAAAGAGGCGTCGGCCACTGCCAACGGGATACTCGGCGTATTCGGTTATGCCAGTACGCTGATCTCCGGCGTCGGGCTGGGGTTTATCGCCGACCGTTACGGGTGGAATTCCATCTACGCCGTAATTCTTGTCTTCGCCGTTTTGGGGTTGCTGACGTTGACGACTATCTGGAAAGCCGCTCCCGACGGTTACGGTGCGGCAAAAAAATTCACAGCCGAATACGAAAGGAATTCGAGTCGATAATTTTTTTTATATTTGTTTGCCTTCACACCATTATCCCGGAAAACAGATGCCGTTGGATTCCGAATACGAACTGATGCAACGATTGTCCGGAGGCAACGAGGATGCTTTCGGAGAGTTGTTCGGGAGATATTATCCCCGTGTCTGCGCGTTCGTCGGCTGTATCGTCAAG
>PPYF01621703.1_pt1 | contig 12195 bp, 10 predicted proteins | sample 1559871 | NCBI WGS metagenome assembly PPYF01 (sample SAMN08240021, study PRJNA423297) | Human gut metagenome, whole genome shotgun sequencing project. | reverse complement strand
TCAGAATTTAGCTGCGTAATAGCATCCTGTGCATTCGTCATGTCAGTCTGATTTGCTGGCGTAAATCCAAGGGCTGTCGTTACATTACCTTTGGTTAATTCTCCACGGATTGTAGCACTGCTTTTATTCTCCACATTGCCTAATCCAACTTGGCTTTTGGTAACTCCGTGAGGATTACTTTTATTCGCAAGATGATTAATCAGAGTTGTAATTGCAAGTTTAATCTTTGCAAATGCAATAGATATTTTCTCGCCACTTGATAAAGTCACAAGAGTTGTTGTATCTGAATATGTCGGTGTCTGATCATTTGTCGCTACGTTCGGAACGTTCCCTAAGCCTACTTGCGACTTAGTAACACTATGAGGGTTGCTCTTGTTTCCTGTATGCGTATTTAACGCTGTCTGCATAGTTTCAAATGTAACGTACCCTTCTGGATCAACCGTTGCTGTCATTTTTACATCATTATTAAGCTTGATGTAAAAATTATGTACTAACGACCATGACGGCATAGCCGATTCTGCCGGAACTTCTTTCCCTGTTGTACTTTGAGAAATCGCAAACAACACTTCACTTCCGGTTGATCCTTTTGCATAAATTCCAAGCTGTGTCATGCTGTATCCGGCAGATAAACCAGCGTTTGAAAACAATACTCCTATCTTGATTGTTTCGTTTGTTTTTGTCACGCCCTGTACTGTTCCAGACTGCTTAATTGATGATACCGCCGTCTGACTTTTCAAAGCACTAACGTCAACTTTACCAGCACCAGACTTGATCGCTGTTACTGTTATTGTTCCTCCGCTTAAGGCATTCTTTAATAATTCAATACCTGCATTTGTAATTACTGTATTTTCCCACATGATTTTATACCTCACTAACGATCGAAGAAGAATATTCACAAGATCCTGAAACAATCGCATAATTCAATGCCGTTTCTGATTCCATAACATCTGAGATACGGATATCACACAATAAATGTGCTGGCTTCAATTTATCAATTCTTCTTACTACTTCATCATAATTATTTACTACGCCATAAAGATTGACCTGAAATGTATTTTTTGCTGTATTTTCTATGAACTTTGTTTCTACGCCACTCAAAGCTTCTATGATCTTTTCAAACCTTGTAGGGTTTAAAGGCTTTTTTACCCTCATTTGCGAAATCTGTGCTCTCCTCTGCTCTATCGTCTGATCCGGAAGTGGTGTTATTCCATATTCTTTTTCCCATATAGAAAGCCCCCACGTAGCACGATTCACAAATATCTGGTCGATTATGTCTTCACATATTGTTTTTACATCGTCTAACTCCAATCCGATTACTTGGAACAGCCAAAGTCCGATTCTTGATTTTCCATAAACCGGCGATACATAGTCAATCATTTGTTTTGCACTTTTACTCGTCAGGATTTGCTCCATAAGGTCTGTTTTATACCACATAGTATTATCCCTCCGTTATTTTCACTGTTCCAAGAACTGGCATTTGACCAGATTCAAGATCTACATTTTTTGACGCTCCATTGATTTGTACACTGTCATAATCATAGACACCTGATACAGCCCCAAGGATACTGTTGATCGCTGATATTCTAACCGCACTATCATTTGATGAAACATTTAGCAAATATGTCTGAAATGCGGTTTTAAAATCATTCTGCACATTGCCAATTTCTGCTTCTCTCAAATAAACAACAGCTGATATATTAACTATTACTGTCTCCGGAGCACTTATCTCTAAAACTGCATTTGGCGGTGCTAAACGATCTGCTTCACTGTCTGGACGCATGATATAATTATATACAGCATCTTGAATCTGCTTCGATGCTGGTACTCCGTTCTGATCCATTAAGATGATCTTGATTGTTCCAGAGTCATCCTTTGCTGGTATCACAGTAACTGCACCAACACCGGGAACTGACAATGCCCATCGTTTATAGTCTGCCACATTCCCAACATAGGAAATGTCATGGCTTCGATCATACTCAACGATTCGTTCTCTTAAAGTATCATCATCCTCTTCATCCAAACCTCCTGTTACAGCTTCCTCATTTGTAACAGAAATTATTTCATCGAGCAGTTCCCCTGTCTCATCTCCAGTATGTAATACGATCGTATTTACTCCAACATTGCTTGCAGATCCTCCTTCTGCTGCTTCAATTGTAATCTTTGCATTTCCAAGAGAATCGACCGTAACTTCCTCAGTCGTTACAAAATCTATCGTATTCCCTTCGTCATCTGCTTCTGTAGAAAAACCATATCCTAAAGGAATAACAAGACCAGCTTTTGCCGTAACAGTAACATATCCTGAAGCATTTACCGATTCCCTTCGTACAAGACCTCTTCCATCAGCATGGTAATCCAATATATAAGACTCTTCACAAGTCGCCGGCGAAAGACTTTTCAATACTTCCACAAGCACGTATTCTTTTAGCTCTGCTATTTCAATCGCTGTTGGACGTGTAAAATCCCAAGGAAAACCGCCCTCTGATTTATCAATATCTTCTGGAAGGTTACCAAGCATTTTTTCATGAATTTCTTCTTCACTCGAATTGTTCAAGAAATCTGGCAATTCTAGTTCTTCTGCTTCCAATGCCATATTAGACCACCCCACTTTCAAATTGTGTCTGTATTTCTATATCTCCATCAATGCCCTGCACCTGTACTGTTACAAGACAATCATCTGCTGCCCATTCAAAAGTAATATTTCCAACATACAGAGTCCTCTCTGACGGATCAGCCATTAACGCTTCTTCTATCTCCCTCTGCAAGATGCTTTCTGCTTCTTCTCTACTGTCAGCTTTTAATGCACTTTCATAGTCAATCCCTATATCCGTAGAATATCCCTCATGTGCATATCGTTGTGTCATTAATGTTTTCTGACACCACTGCATCCAAGCTTCAAATCCCGAGGCTTCTTTTAATTTTCCATCGTGATTTACGACAAAGTCTCCAGTATCAAAATCAAAAAAGATGCTGGGTTTATAACCTGCATCTTCCTCTTCTTCTGTATTTTCTTCCTCAGTTCCTTCGTTCTCTTCATCTTCAAAATATTCTTCTTCGTTTTCATATTCCTCTGGGAAAAGATTATCCGGCATCTTCTTCATCTCCTTCCACTTTACCGATTACAACGATTTCCTCTGCATCTGTCCAGATCAGTAATACTCGATCGCCATCACTTACTTTTGCATCAGATAACATCAAAAAATCGTCATCTGGTTCTGCACCTTCTGGATAAGAGTCAGGAAGAATCCCTCCGTCTTTCATAGTTCCAAGTTCTGCAACAACATCCGCTGCACTTTGGTTTCCTTTTGAAATCTGTTCGATCGCCCGGATAAAATTTTTTCTTCCATTTCTCTGCATAGAACTCTCCTTTAGTAAAAAACAACGTCCATCGTACCAGCCACACAGTCATGTGTAATACTTTTTACTGTTTTATTTCCTTTAAGTCCAGCGGTACCACATCCAACGTAAACGGTGTCTCCACGTTTTATCTTCGGATTACTGATCGCCGTTACTATATATTCATACTTGACCTTTGCACTGCTCTTCAATTTCTTTTGTGCTTGTTTCTTTATTTTTGAAAGTTTCTCCTTCTTGTCTTTATCCATGACTTCTTGGATCGTACCAAACTTCGATGTATTCTTAGATACTGATGCAAGTTTAGGGATTGACTTTTTCTTAGCTTCTCCGTAGATCTTTATCTTTGTAACGATATCATCCATTGTCTCTTTTATCTCTATGGAGATTACATTCTTTCCTTCCTCAATCTTATAAATCGTTGTATTAGTATTTGCATACTTGACAATCACTGTAGTTCCTTCAATCGTAAAAATATATCGGCTGGAAAGTTTACTTTTCGCTTTGTTCAGCACATATACGATCATATCTCCAATGTTCTTTTGCACTGGTTTGATCCTTTTGTTTTTGATTGATCCGTAACTGTATTTCAGTTTCAACTTCCATGCCGTACAGATTCTTTTTACAATTTCCTTTGTGCTGAGACCTTTTTTATAATAAAAATAGTCTTGGGATTTCATCATATAAATCAAGTAATCATAGGCTGTAAATGTTACCTTTTTTTCTGTATCGGTAACCCTGTCTCGATCCCAGATCACGCCTCGAAATACTTCAAAATCTCCATGTCCAACATTCGCATATATGTATAATCGATCTGATGGCTGAATCAATGTCGCAAGTGTTACACCATTTTTCGCAGCGTTCATTACTGTTAAGCTGACTTCCTTTGCCAGCGAATCAGGATCATCAGATATTGTCAAGTCCAGTATAACTTTCAGCTTGTATAGATCATATTCTTGCCCTGATGTTGTCTTTACAACCGCTTTATACAGTGGATTTCCTAAACTCGGCATATCTTCCTATCCTCCTATCATTTTTAACAGTGTTTTATAATCAGCGACACCGGTTACTGTCAATTTATGCTTTCGTTGGTAAGTTTTTATTGCTGATACTGTCTTAGATCCACAAGTACCATCCTGTTTAACTCCTACCATTTTTTGCACAAATTTTACGACTTGCCCTTTTCTTCCGGTCCGAATTGTGATTTTTTTCATGGCTGATTTCATCGAAGATGTCAGTTTTTTATCTACTTTCAGCTTCGAGTAGCCATCTTTATTCATTGCTTTCTTTAATTCCTCAACTTTGGAATTAGAAACCAATTTACTGCTTGGAACAGGGATCACAAGCACCTGTCCTTTATAGATCGTGTACTTGCTGATCTTTTTCTTTGGATGTTTCTTGCGTTCTTTTTTGTTCCTTGCATCAATCATTTTCTTATTTGCGTTATAAATAACCTTGTATTTTTTACTGGATCCAAGATATTTTTTAGCAAGTTTCCGTAAGGTCTGCCCTTTCTTGACTGTAACCTTTTTCTTTGTGGTTTTTGTACTTCTTTTCGTTGATGCTGAGGAAACACTTATTTTTTCATAATCAACGAATCTTACAGTGTAATAATAATCATTCAAGCTTTTGATTGTTGAATCATATTCAGATACAAGCATATCTACATTGATCTTAGTTCCTGTAATGCAGATATTTACCACTTTCCCATATTTAGCCCAGTATTTCATCAGTGCATCCAAGGTTTCCGGATCAGTCCACTCACGAACAAATTTCATGCCTTTTCTTGCTTCTCCGGGGAAAAAACATTCCCAGCTTAACTCCGAAAGATTTTTTCCGTTTGGAATACTGACCTGACCTAATTTATAGATATCATACTCTGCAAACTTCCCTTCGATTGATGATTCAATTTCTTCGGGAATGATCGGAATTTGTATCTTCTGATCATTCCCTTTTGAATTTTTTCCAGTAATATATATATCCATCACATTACCTCCGCTGTTCTGTTGGTTGTCGTTGATCCGATTGCATCTGCGATTGCCTGCATAATAGCATCTGCGATCTCTCCTTTAGAGGTTTTAATCGCATCAACTATGCCGTCATTTCCAGATGCATTAACGCTGATCGTAATACCACCAACGTTGATAACTGGCTGACTGCTACCAGACGAAGCTTTTCCTGATCCAGATGTTCCCCCAACAAGTCCACCTTTGGCATGCTTTGTCACGCCTAAAATCTGTCCTGCTTGATTCCAGAGAGATAATGCACGGCTTCTATGCCTAGAAAGTGGAATTACCATTTCGTTTCCTTCTTCTCCTAATTCAGAAACGATATGACCTCTGACCAGACTACCTTTCGCATTATGAAAGAACTTTCCATTTTTCGGTAAGGCTGTCTGTACTTTTGGTTTTGTCGTTGTCTTCTTTCCAGACGTCTTTTTACCAGATTTTGAACCGCTGTTATTCAGATAACTTCCACTCGTAATACTGTTGATTGCATTTGCTTGTGCGGCGGTTGTGCTTGCTGCGGATGCAATCGTTGATGCGGCAGATGCTAAGGCACTCGCAAGGGATAATGCGGAACTTCCAGCACTTTGTAAATTACCACCAGCTGCAAGCGACATTGATCCCATAGTTCCTAATTTTCCACCAGCTGTTGCAGACATTCCACCTAAGCCACTGACTTTTCCACCGGCAGAACTTGTTGCTCCAGAAAAGGCTTTCGTACTCTTAGAACCAGCGTTTGTCTGCTTTGTATTCTTCTTATTCTCCTCATAAGCTTTCTGAACAGAATTAGTCAGCTGATTATACTCTTTGTCTGGTCCAACATTCAGATTCTTATTTTTCTTACCTCCAACAGTATGTGCCATTGTTCCGCTCATTTTTGAGTCAAGTTTCAGTTCTTTGTTTTGCTTTTTATATGTACTCTGTACTGATTTTCTTAACCAATCTTTTTTCTTTTCGGATTCTGGCTCATATTTCTCACGGATCTTTCGTATGGAATCTTTATTGTAAGAATAATATTTCTGCGATTTTGCAGTTAATGAATTGTTATCCTTTAGTGCTTCCTTACGATTTTTAAGGTAATTATCTCCAAGGTACTTTTCTTGACCCTTTTGAATTTCTTTTACCTGTTTCGATGTTACATTCCAAGATTTCGCACTTTTTTCGGATTCTTTTTTGATCTTATCCATGTTCTTTCGGATATGATCGCCTGCTTTGTTACCTTTTGTCAGTGCTGCAAATCCACCAACACCGGCACCAATCAATCCACCGGCAAGTGTACCAACAATCGGAACAGCTGAACCAACCAAAGCTCCGGCGGCTGCTCCACCACCGACCATGCCAAGCTTCGTACCACCTCTGTAGTTTTCTTTTTTCTTAGTAGCTTTATTCTTTGATGTCGCAGCGTTGATAAAGTTACCTGCTGCACTTCCAATACCAGCAATTCCTAAAGCTCCACCTAACAATGAAGCCCCACCAACGGTTGCTGCTCCGCCGGCTGTTGCTGCTCCTGATCCAAGTTTTACTCCGAGATTTCCAAGAAAAGCTTTCCATCCAGTAGCCGCAACTGTTTCTCCATTTTTCAATGTAACACCAGATCCACCCAAGCCAAATAAGCCACCCGGTGTCCTTGTTGGTCCTGTCGGCTGTGTTGTCTTCGGTGTAGTTCCACTGCCAGTTGGTGTGACAGGACTTCCACCGTTTCCAGTGCCAAGCCCACCGTTCACATTTACAACGGATGCTGATACATTCATAAGTCCAATAGAACTTCCAAGAGGATTTCCAGAACCACCTGAACTACCAGTGATCAGGTCTGTCAAAGTCATTCCCTTTTTAAATAGTCCTGAGCCTATCTTAAGTGCCAACGCACCGGCAAGATAGTCCTCTATTCCGGCTTTATCTCCACCGGGTAATAAATCCTTAATAGATTCTTTAAACCAGTTCCCTCCGGCTTTAACGATATCCTTGCCTATACCAGATATCTTCTTAACGATCGCTGGTCTTCCGCTGGAATCCCACCACTGTGAAAATGGATCGCCGATCATCTCTTGCCATGCAATGTTAATCTTTCCGCTGATTGAAGCATTTTTAAACTTGTCACTTTGGAATAATTTATTGGCTTTTTCTGCTAAATTTGATACTGCATCAACGGCTTTCCCAGAAATCTCTGCCGAAAACTTTTCAATCCCTGATCCCATTTCTGCAATCAGTTCTTTGTTCTCCGATCTCCACTGACGGAACTTACGAAGTCCGGGAGAAATGCCATCTCCAAGACCTTTTCCAAGCTTCTTAAATACGTTATTTGTAACAAATGACTTGACACCTAGCATCAGGTTTCCAAGGTTATCGCTCTGCTTTTCCATCAATCCGTCATACTTCTGAAAAGCTTTCATAGCCTGCGGCCATGTCTGGCTGATTTTCTTGTTCGATGCTGCAAGTGCTTCCAGTTTTGTTCTGTCCTGTCCAGAAATAGCACCCATTTCCTGTAATGCGGCGGTAGCTTCTCCAATTGTCTGGTGGTTCTTCATTCCGTCATACATACGTCCAACCCATAAGGCTACATCGGAAAGCTCGGAGTTCGTACCGGCTGCTACGTCTCCAACCATCTTTAAGCCTTTTCCAGTTGACAATGCATTTCCAGTAAATACCTGTAAGGTACGAGAAGCCTGATAAATTTCATCCCTCGTAAATGGGGTACTACCAGCAAACGTCGTCAGATCATCTATTCGCTTCTGGGCTTTCTTCTTACTTCCAAGTAATACCTCGAACGATGATTCCAAGTTCTGCTGCTGCACTTCCAGATCAATGGACGTTTTGATTGTTTGTCCAATCCCTACCGCTGCAAATGCTCCAGCAACGGCATTTTTGACATTAAATACCTTGGCTTTAAGATCACTTAATTTGGTTGTTGCAAAGTCTTTAATCTTAACTGCTGCGGTAAAAGACATTTTTCCAAACTTCAACCCAGCCGATGTAATTCTACGAATTTTTGGAGTTGCTTTATCGTCTGCTCCCACTTGGATTTTCGGTCTTTCCTTGCCCAGTCTTTCGCTTTCTTTTCGTGTTCTGTCAAGCTTCGGATTTGCCTTATCGTCTACATCTACATGAATCCTTGGCTTTTTCTTTCCTAGATCATCAAGTTCTTTTCTAACCTTTTCAGCATCTTTTCCGGTCTGGTTCAGTCCTTGCGATGCATGGTCTGTATACTTCGATACAACGTCAATTACGATTTCTTTATCTGCCACTTATGCATCGCCTCCTTCCATAGCTGTTATAAGTGCTGCAAAAATAAAAGCCCTTTCTCCTTCTGGGAGATCAAGGGCTTTTGATGGCAACATTCCAGTCCGTAGATAATTTTCTGCAAGCAGAGAAGCTAACGGACTGGACTTAATTAGTTTTTTGCATAATCAATAACGTTTGTACCACTGCCGGATAATTCTTCAATCTGTCCACTGACTGCTTCAAGTTCTCCAGCTGTAAGGATTTCCTTAATGATTTCTGCCTGTGTCATAACCATGTGACCAGCTTTGTTCAGTCCTTCTTTCAACGCTGGATTATCCCAGAATTTCGTTCCATCACTTTCTGGAACTGTTGCAATGTAAATCTGCCATGCCATGTAATCTGCATTGCTTACGCTTTTCTCAATCAATGGAAGTGATGCTCCACCCGGATTTGGCATATAAGTTGTTGCTCTCTTTCTGCAATCCGTGATCTCGTCAAAGGATAATGGACGAATATCGAATTTAAACAATTTCTGTCCGTTTCTTTGAATATTTAATGTCTGACTTACCTCTGTTTTATACTCTGCTGCCTTTAACAGACCAGTGATAAGGTCCATTTCATTTTCTTCTGTTACATTGATATTTGTTTTCTTCTCTGCCATTTTCTTATCCTTTCTTTATGCTGCCAATGATTTAATACAGTCTGGTACGCTGTTAACAATAAACTGGCACTGTCTCTTGATGATTTCTCCCGGTTTTACATCCAGAATGTTTGTATCTCCGTCAGGAATACATTCATCTAACAGATATTTGCTTTCTCCACCAGCAAGTGGTTCTGTAACACCGCCCTGTAAACTGAATGTAGGAATTTTCCCATTTTTAATCGCTTCCAGCATTGGTACGATCGTCAGATCATCTCTTACTACAGCTTCAGTGAACGATGCTGTAAATTTAACACTGTCTGGAACTCCATATGTCTGTACATCTCCTGCCGGATGGAAATCTACGTTTGAAAAATTCATTCCGATTGTAAACTCTTCCACGGATGCAAACCAGATGGAGACTCCATCCAGTGTAATAAAAAGCTTTCCGTCTTTTCCTGTCATCAGCTTTCTAGTATCAAAACCTTTTCCACTCATCTATATAACACCTCCTACTGTGCGATATACTGGAACTGATATGTTAAGTAGATCTTTTCCATGCTGTCAACGTCATCAATGCGGATAATAAAGTATGCATAATCCGCTGCATGTGGATTTTCTGTATCCTCATAAAATTCGTAAGTATCTAAGATCTTTCCTTCTCTGTTCATTTCAGCCAGTACTTTTTTAGCTTCCTGAATTACATTATCAACGCCTGCTGCATTGTTGCTGATCTTACCGATCAATGGTTCTAATGTACGATTGATACGGTCAAAAGCTTCATAACGGACAGCTGTACGTTTGATCTTCTTCCATCCTTCGTCATCGTCCTCATCCAGAACTGTATATGTGTTCACTCCTGAATCAAACCAGACCTGTCCTTCCTGTCCTTCTGACAAAAGAAGCAATCCAGATTTGATCGCATCGACATATTGTTCATTCGTCAGCTGTTCAATGCATGACTCCGCATCTGGAATCTCTGTATGTACAATTGATGTACTTGAATCTTTGCATCCAATCACACCTGCCTGAACTGCTGCAGCAAGGTATCCTTCCACCCTATCTCCGGCAGTATTATAATATCCGCTACCGCAGTAAATAAAATATGGTGCATTATAGGATTTTGCATTCGTTTTTCTTGTAGCAAGTGACTTTCCTGCCGCTTCTCCAAGTACGCAAACACCCAATGCACCGTTTGAATGGATTCTTTCCATGTATGTCTTCGCTAATGCTTTAACATCTTCTTCGACTGTATCAAGCACCAGTACATTCCAAGCATAAGTTTCGAATGCATTAAACGCATTGCTGTAATCTTCTGTTGTGACTGCCGGTGCTGATCCACCAGCCAAAGCCTGCTGTGCAACCGTCTGCATGATCCCGGATGCTCCAGAAACAAGTTCTGCGGATAAATACTTGCTGTCTTTCATTGCTTCCACCAGATTTGCAGCCTCATTTACATCCGCACCAGCGATAAAGCTTACTTTCTCAACAAGTGTTGCCCCATTGTAAACGGAACACTCTTTTGTCGTTTCATCTCCTAATTTCTGTTTTACAGTTACGGAGAATTTCAAAGCGGTTGGATATTTTGTCTTTAATGTAACTGCATTTGTGGCTGTGGTTGTCTGTAAGGACAGGCTTCCTTCTTTACCACCAGTTCCAAGACGGTAAAGATATACCGTGTTAGCACCTGCATCAAACAGTTTTACCGCTGCATCGATCGTTCCACTCTCCATATAAAGTGAAAGAAGATCACTCTTTGATGTGATCTTCTGAATCTCTCCAACTGGACCAAAATCTGCATGAACCGGAATACAGAAAACTCCGTTCATTGCGGATGCTACACCATTATTTGTGATCTGCTCATGTCTGCGATAAACTCCAGCTCTTTCCTTTTTCTCGCCTTTTAAAAATAATCCGGACAAGTTCTTATACCTCCTTCTTCTTAAATGTATCTACAAGTTTCTTTGCTGTGCTCTGCGTTGCTTCTTTAACACCTGCCCTTGCAAATGCTGTTCGGATAATATCTTGTGATACTCCTAACACCTGTGGATTTTCTGCATATTCATCCACAGTATAAGTAACTTCTGGCACTGTTTTTGTTTCGTCTTTCTTTTCTGCCATTGTTTCCTCCTAACTTATCGTAATTGTCTTTAATTCATCGACTGTTTCAACATCTCGTAGCTTTCCGTACTGACCTCTTACCGTTACCTGTCCATCTTTTAATGGATCAAGTTTCGTGCTGTATGCCAGCTGATTTACAAAAAACGGCGATCCATCATTCATAACGAACCGCTCTCTTTCCTGTAAATCTTGCAGCAAGTTCATAACAAACTGATCAGCATTTACATCCGATCCGGAGATCACATGTACCTTGATGTTGTTTGTAAACCATGTACAAGCATATGTCGATGGGAACGTTCCTGGCTGCATAGAATCCAGTCTAGTATAAACAACCACTTCTTCATCATCCGGCTTCCAGATTTCGTCAAGTTCCGTGTTATTGATCACTGTCACGTTCCAGTTCTCATCAATGTGCTTTGCCAAAGAACCGACTGCATCCAGCGGAAGGTATGAATGTTTTGGAAAAGCATATGCATCGAATGTCAACACTGATCCACATACTTCTACATCCATTTGCCCTTCGATTGCTTCCTGAAATGATTCTGACTTTCTCCAGACAAGAGAAATCGTTGTATCTTCATCGGTCAAGAAAACTCCTTCAAACGCTTTTTTCAGGATCTTCTTCGCTTCAAGCAAGTTCTTATATCCTTGATTATTAAACAGATACGCTATTGCAATCTCCATCGTTCCAGAAACCTTACGCTCTGAATCATCTTTCAGATTCAGCCCATAGATGATACGCCCATACTGCGAACCATCCCACCTTGAATCAGAATCATCAGGTGCCTGATCCAAAAATATTGCTGGTCCATTTTTGAACGTAGCCAATCCGTTAATATTCAGGCTTTTTAAGTACTT
>PPYF01188522.1_pt1 | contig 12199 bp, 12 predicted proteins | sample 1559871 | NCBI WGS metagenome assembly PPYF01 (sample SAMN08240021, study PRJNA423297) | Human gut metagenome, whole genome shotgun sequencing project. | reverse complement strand
GTAACAGCCATAATGCTCTCCTGATAATGTTAAACTTTTTTAGTGAATCATCTGCTCGACAAGTCAGTATAGACAAATCACCTGCAGCTGGCGAAAAAGTTAAGGAAACAAGGCGTTACCCACGAACTGATTCACTGATTTACTAAAAGAGCTTCGATTTAGCCAAGGAGCTCACCGGAAAAAATACGACTTATTTATGAGGCCGCTTCTCTTTCGGTGTAAGCAGATTACCCACTTCTGAGTACGATTTACGTGATCTAAATCAAATTTAGGCTAAGCTGACACCTTTCAGCAGGCCGTTTTTAGCAAAATGTAGGAACTGTTAATCATTCGTGAGTATCGGTGCTGTAAACATTAGCATACTTTACACAAATATATAACACTCTGTTTTTGCCTCATTTTTCTGGATAATTCTGGTGAAGATGGTCGATAAAAAGGGTATTGTCTGCGCCACTCTCGATTTGCTGTTCGTCAACGACAACTTTTAATGATGCGCCGGGGTTAACGTGATTCAGACGTTGTTTGATTTTCCTATTTTCTTTAAGTTCTTTATTGGACTGTTTGCGTTGGTGAACCCGGTAGGGCTGATTCCCGTTTTCATTAGCCTGACGAGCAATCAAACGGCAGCGGTGCGTAATAAAACCAACCTGACCGCGAGTCTGTCGGTAGCCATTATTCTGTTGACTTCACTCTTCCTCGGCGACCTGATCCTGCAACTCTTCGGTATTTCGATTGACTCCTTCCGCATTGCCGGCGGGATCCTGGTGGTCTCGATTGCGATGTCGATGATTAGCGGTAAGCTGGGAGAAGATAAGCAGAACAAACAAGAGAAGTCAGAGACGGCCGTGCGCGAAAGTTTGGGCGTTGTACCGCTGGCTTTGCCGCTGATGGCGGGGCCAGGTGCAATTAGCTCTACGATCGTATGGGGTACACGCTATCATTCGCTGACCTATCTCCTGGGTTTTTCCTTATCTATTGCGCTATTTGCCTGGTGCTGTTGGGGCATTTTTCGTCTTTCTCCCTGGTTGGTGCGTATGCTGGGGCAAACGGGAATTAACGTCGTGACCCGAATTATGGGTTTGTTGCTGATGGCGTTGGGCATTGAATTCATTGTGACCGGCATCAAATCTATCTTCCCGGGGCTGGTCGGTTAATTATTCTGCGGCGACGGTAGGGCGATCGGAACTATTGTTGCCGTTAATATCAGAAAAACATATCTCTCATTTCGCGTGTTGTTCTAGAAATAAACAATTCGAATGTTTAAAAAAAATCATAATCTTCAATAGGTTAGTTTTTCCTCGCCATTCAGCTACCCGCCACATAAATGTTATTTCTTTCACACGATACTCTGGGGCTTGCTGTTGGATAATTGAAATGATATTAGTAATTTCAGTTTGCCGGCAGAGTTATGTGCTAAAAAATAAGCAACTGTTAATTTTTTGTACAAAAAACAGCCTCTGATGCTGGATCTGCGAGGGATGGCAATCGTTTTTTGTATATCTATCTGATAATTATAGATTTAAGAAAATCATGTTTTGTGAATACGCTGTTGTAAACACGCGGGTTTGCTGACTAAAAGAGAATTGGTTAACAAATTTGCAAATTATATTGGCGGCGATAATCGGCATTTGGTACTTTCCGGCCTGAGTTATTCGCAAGATAAAGTTATGTAAACGATAACTGTTTCTACTTGTAAGCAGTTATGAACAGAATAAGAAAAGCGTCCCGACAGGGGGGAGGCTTTAATGAATCGACGTCAGGCTGCCATAAGAGCGGCCGTAATAAAAAAGTCGGTGATAGCAGGCAGTAAATGACCTGGCAGACGCAAAAATCTCCTGCGCTGTACAGGAACCCGAAAGGGGACTAAACAGGCTGACGACAGTCAGTAATAATAATGAACGGAGTATCAACACAATGTCCATCATCACAAAAAAAAGCCTGGTTGCGGCTGGCATTCTCACAGCGCTGATCGCAGGGAACGTAATGGCTGCAGATGTTCCTGCAGGCACCGAGTTAGCGAGCAAACAAACGCTGGTAAGAAATAGCGGCGCTGAACCGCAGTCTCTCGACCCAAATAAAATTGAAGGGGTGCCAGAGGCGAATATCAGCCGCGATCTGTTTGAAGGGTTGCTGAATACCTCTCCAAAAGACGGTCACCCGATTCCGGGCGTCGCCGAAAGCTGGGACAATAAAGACTTTAAAGTCTGGACATTCCATCTGCGTAAAGATGCCAAATGGTCCAACGGCGAACCGGTTACCGCACAAGATTTCGTTTATAGCTGGCAGCGCCTGGTCGATCCGAAAACCGCATCGCCCTACGCCAGCTATCCGCAGTACGGCCATATTGTGAACGTTGATGAAATTATCGACGGTAAAAAAGCGCCGAGCGAACTGGGCGTGAAAGCGATCGATGATCACACGCTGGAAGTGACGCTGAGTGAGCCAGTACCGTATTTCTACAAGCTGCTGGTGAACCCGGCTATGTCTCCGGTTTACAAACCGGCGATCGAGAAATTCGGCGAGAAATGGACCCAGCCGGGCAACATCGTTACCAACGGCGCGTACACCCTGAAAGACTGGGTTGTTAACGAACGTATCGTGATGGAACGTAACCCACAGTACTGGGATAACAAGAAAACCGTTATTGACCAGGTGACCTGGTTGCCGACGTCTTCCGAAGTGACCTACGTAAACCGCTACCGCAGCGGTGAGCTGGATATGACCTATAACCAGCTGCCAATTGAGCTGTTCCAGAAGCTGAAAAAAGAAATCCCGAACGAAGTTCACGTCGACCCGTACCTGTGTACTTATTACTACGAAATCAATAACCAGAAAGCGCCGTTTACCGATGCTCGCGTACGTACCGCGCTGAAGCTGGGGCTGGATCGCGATATCATCGCCAACAAAGTGAAAGGCCAGGGTGACCTGCCGGCTTATGGTTACACGCCGCCTTATACCGATGGCGCGAAGCTGACCGAGCCTGAGTGGTTCAAATGGTCGCAAGAAAAACGTAATGAAGAAGGTAAAAAACTGCTGGCAGAAGCGGGTTATACCGCCGATAAACCGTTGACCTTCAACCTGTTGTACAACACCTCAGATTTACACAAGAAGCTGGCTATTGCTGCGGCATCGCTGTGGCGTAAGAACCTGGGCGTTGAAGTGAAGCTGGTGAACCAGGAGTGGAAGACCTTCCTCGACACGCGTCACCAGGGGACCTACGATGTCGCGCGCGCCGGCTGGTGTGCGGACTACAACGAACCGACTTCATTCCTGAACACCATGCTGTCCGGCAGCTCGATGAACACCGCTCACTATAAGAGCGAAGCGTTCGATAAGATCATGGCTGAGTCGGTAAAAGCCGCCAACGAAGAGCAGCGTACCGCCGCGTATGCGAAGGCTGAGCAGCAGTTGGATAAAGATACCGCTATCGTACCGGTCTATTACTACGTTAACGCCCGCCTGGTGAAACCATGGGTTGGCGGCTACACCGGTAAAGACCCGATGGATAACGTCTATACCAAAGATCTGTACGTTATCAAGCATTAATGGCAATACGTGGGGCGAGCGTGAACTCGCCCCATCGTGTCTTATTTGAGAGCAGTGCAAAGGCACATGCCAGAAGGTACGGGCAATGTTGAAATTTATATTACGTCGCTGTCTGGAAGCGATTCCGACGCTATTTATCCTTATTACGATCTCCTTCTTCATGATGCGCCTTGCGCCGGGCAGCCCGTTTACGGGCGAGCGTACGCTGCCGCCCGAAGTCATGGCCAACATCGAAGCAAAATATCACTTAAACGATCCTATCCTGGTGCAGTACGGTAATTACCTGAAGCAGTTAGCACACGGTGATTTCGGCCCTTCCTTTAAATATAAAGATTATTCCGTTAACGATCTGGTGGCAGTGAGCTTCCCGGTGTCGGCCAAATTAGGCGCGGCGGCATTTCTGCTGGCGGTTATTTTTGGCGTCACGGCGGGCGTGATTGCGGCATTAAAACAGAACACTAAATGGGATTATGCGGTGATGGGGGTGGCGATGACCGGGGTAGTGATACCCAGCTTCGTTGTCGCGCCGCTGCTGGTCATGATATTTGCGATTACGCTGCACTGGCTCCCCGGTGGGGGCTGGAACGGTGGTGCGCTCAAATTCATGATCCTGCCGATGGTCGCGCTGTCTCTGGCCTATATCGCCAGTATCGCGCGTATTACCCGTGGCTCGATGATTGAAGTTTTACACTCCAACTTTATTCGGACCGCGCGCGCAAAAGGGCTACCGATGCGGCGCATTATTTTCCGCCACGCGTTAAAACCCGCGCTGCTGCCGGTACTTTCGTATATGGGGCCGGCCTTCGTCGGTATTATTACCGGTTCGATGGTGATTGAAACCATCTACGGCTTGCCGGGGATTGGACAGTTGTTCGTTAACGGAGCGCTTAACCGCGATTACTCCCTGGTGCTTAGCCTGACGATTCTGGTTGGCGCATTAACGATCCTGTTTAACGCGGTGGTAGACGTTCTTTACGCCGTTATCGATCCGAAAATCCGTTACTAAGGCTGGAGCTCGCTATGATGTTAAGTAAAAAGAACAGCGAGGCGCTGGAGAGTTTCAGTGAGAAGCTGGAAGTCGAAGGGCGCAGTCTGTGGCAGGACGCGCGCCGGCGCTTTATGCATAACCGTGCGGCGGTTGCCAGCCTCATTGTGCTGGTGCTGATTGCACTCTTCGTGACGCTGGCACCGATGGTATCGCAGTTTTCCTACTTTGATACGGATTGGGGCATGATGTCCAATGCGCCGGATATGGAGTCCGGGCACTACTTTGGTACCGACTCTTCCGGGCGTGACCTGCTGGTTCGTGTGGCAATCGGTGGGCGTATCTCACTGATGGTGGGCATTGCCGCTGCGTTGGTGGCCGTTATCGTGGGGACGTTGTACGGCTCGCTCTCTGGCTATCTCGGCGGTAAAGTCGATTCGGTGATGATGCGCCTGCTGGAAATTCTCAACTCCTTCCCGTTCATGTTCTTCGTGATTTTGCTGGTAACCTTCTTTGGCCAAAACATCCTGCTGATTTTCGTTGCTATCGGGATGGTTTCCTGGCTGGATATGGCGCGTATTGTGCGCGGTCAGACGCTTAGCCTGAAACGTAAAGAGTTTATTGAGGCGGCCCAGGTCGGCGGCGTCTCTACTGCCAGCATCGTTATCCGTCATATCGTACCGAACGTGCTCGGGGTCGTCGTCGTGTATGCCTCACTGTTGGTGCCAAGCATGATTCTGTTCGAATCCTTCCTGAGCTTCCTCGGTCTGGGAACGCAGGAGCCACTGAGCAGTTGGGGCGCGCTGCTAAGCGATGGCGCCAACTCGATGGAAGTGTCGCCGTGGCTGCTGCTGTTCCCGGCTGGATTCCTGGTCGTGACGCTGTTTTGTTTCAACTTTATCGGCGATGGCCTGCGTGATGCCCTCGATCCGAAAGACCGTTAAGGAGTGTTGCCATGAGCATAATTGAAACGGCAACAACGTCGCAGCGGTTGCTGGACGTAAAAGATCTGCGCGTCACCTTTAAAACGCCTGACGGCGATGTGACTGCCGTCAATGACCTCAACTTCAGTCTGCATGCGGGCGAGACGCTGGGTATTGTAGGTGAATCCGGTTCGGGTAAATCACAAACCGCGTTTGCGCTGATGGGGTTGCTGGCGAGTAATGGACGGATCGGCGGTTCGGCGCTGTTTAACGGGAAAGAGATCCTCAACCTGCCGGAACATGCGCTAAACAAACTGCGCGCCGAGCAGATTTCGATGATTTTCCAGGATCCCATGACCTCCCTGAACCCATATATGAGGGTAGGCGAGCAGCTGATGGAAGTGCTGATGCTGCATAAAAGCATGGGCAAGGCTGAAGCGTTTGAAGAGTCGGTCAAAATGCTGGATGCGGTCAAAATGCCGGAAGCGCGCAAGCGGATGAAAATGTATCCGCACGAATTTTCCGGCGGCATGCGTCAGCGCGTGATGATCGCGATGGCTTTGCTGTGTCGGCCAAAACTGCTGATTGCCGATGAGCCCACCACCGCGCTGGACGTGACCGTTCAGGCGCAGATTATGACGTTGTTGAACGAACTTAAGCGTGAATTCAATACAGCGATTATCATGATTACCCACGATCTCGGCGTCGTTGCAGGGATCTGCGATAAGGTGCTGGTGATGTACGCAGGCCGCACGATGGAATATGGCAAAGCGCGCGATGTTTTCTATCAGCCTGCGCATCCGTACTCTATTGGTCTGCTGAATGCGGTTCCACGTCTGGACGGTGAAGGCGAATCGCTGCTGACCATTCCTGGCAACCCACCAAACTTGTTACGTTTGCCGACTGGCTGCCCGTTCCAGCCTCGCTGTCCGCATGCGATGGAGGTCTGCAGCAGCGCGCCGCCGCTGGAAGAGTTTGCACCAGGCCGTTTACGTGCCTGCTTTAAGACCGTGGGGGAGCTGGTATGAACGCCGTGACTGACGAAAGAAAAGTACTGCTCGAAATCGCGGATTTAAAGGTCCACTTCGAGATTAAAGATGGCAAGCAGTGGTTCTGGCAGCCGCCGAAAACGCTGAAAGCAGTCGATGGCGTCACGCTGCGACTGTATGAGGGCGAAACGCTAGGGGTAGTAGGCGAGTCCGGCTGCGGGAAATCAACCTTTGCGCGAGCCATTATCGGTCTGGTGAAAGCCACCGACGGTAAAGTGGCCTGGCTGGGGAAAGACCTGCTCGGCATGAAGCCGGATGAGTGGCGCAATGTGCGAAGCGATATTCAGATGATTTTCCAGGATCCGCTGGCGTCGTTGAACCCACGTATGACCATCGGTGAGATCATCGCCGAGCCGCTGCGTACCTACTATCCGAAAATGCCGCGTCAGGAAGTGCGCGACAAAGTGAAAACCATGATGATGAAGGTGGGGCTGCTGCCTAACCTCGTCAACCGTTATCCGCATGAGTTTTCCGGCGGCCAGTGCCAGCGTATTGGTATTGCGCGCGCGCTGATCCTTGAACCGAAACTGATTATCTGCGATGAACCCGTCTCGGCGCTGGACGTGTCGATTCAGGCGCAGGTGGTCAACCTGCTGCAGCAGCTACAGCGTGAGATGGGACTGTCGCTGATCTTCATTGCCCACGATCTGGCGGTGGTGAAGCATATTTCCGATCGCGTATTGGTGATGTATTTAGGGCATGCGGTTGAGCTGGGCACCTACGACGAGGTGTACAACAACCCGTTGCATCCGTACACCAGGGCGCTGATGTCCGCCGTACCGGTGCCCGATCCCGACCTGGAGCAGAATAAAACCATTCAGCTTCTGGAAGGCGAACTGCCTTCGCCGATCAACCCGCCGTCAGGCTGTGTATTCCGTACCCGTTGCCCGCTGGCGGGGCCAGAATGTGCGCAAACGCGTCCACTTCTGGAAGGAAGTTTCCGTCACGCCGTTTCCTGTCTCAAGGTTGACCCGTTATAATCGTCAGGGCTGGCAGGTTGCCAGCCCTTATTCTTTATACGAGGCTTCATCGTGACCGGTATTAGCGCTTTGCGCCATCGTCTTTATCATTTCTTATTCGATCAACGTACGCGGACCGGGCGCCGGTTTGAAGCACTGTGCGGTTGTTTTGCCTTATTAAGCGTTATCACTATCTTTATTGAGTCCGGTATCGGGACAACCTACCATCTGACCTACGATGAGTGGCATGCTTTTGTCTGGCTGGAAATTGCCTTTACGCTGGTCTTTACGCTGGAATATTTCCTGCGTCTATTCTGCTGGCCCAATCCCGCGCGTTATGTTTTCAGCTTCTGGGGGGTTATCGACCTCGCCACCATTCTACCGTTTTACGTGATCATGCTATGGCCTGAAATCGGCGTGGAATATTTGTTTGCCTGGCGAGCGATGCGCGTGATTCGCGTACTGCGAATTTTGAAGCTACTCCGGTTGATGCCTGCGTTGAACAGTCTATGGAGCGCGATCGTTAACTCCCGACATCAGCTTATTCTATTCTACGCGTTTATCGGCATCGTGATGATCGTGGCCGGAGCGCTTATGTATGGCATAGAAGGGCCGGTGAATGGTTTTACCACGTTGAGCACGGCGGTATATTGGGCGATTGTTACGGTCACGACGGTGGGCTATGGCGATATAACACCGCATACCGCAGCGGGCAGAATGGTGGCGTCTATTCTGATTTTGATCGGTTATTCCGTGATCGCGATTCCGACGGGGATTATTACCGCGCAGATGACCAGCGAATTCCAGAAACGTCGTCAGGAACGGGTGTGCCCGCATTGTAAACAGCGACACCACGAGCCAACCGCGCGCTATTGCAACGGCTGCGGTACAGCACTTCCTCGGCAACAATAATTTGCCGATAAAAAAGGGCAGCGTGGCTGCCCTTTAACGTATTACTCGCGCCAGAGAATATGGCAAAGCTTGTGATCTTTCTCGCGACACAGCAGCACGCGGGCGAAAATGTCGTTAATCTCACCGCCGTCTGTTTCCGCCAGACCGATCACGACTTCGGCGAAGAAATCGGGATTCAGATCGAAATCCACGTGATCTTTCCAGTCTTCGGAAGGGTCAAACAGCTCGGCGCCCCCGCGCTCTTCAAACTGCAGATTGAACAGTATGATGTCGGCCGGGTCGAGGTTGTCACCCGCAAGCTCAAGAAAAATATCATAAGCCTGTTCGAGCGTTTCATCTTCGGTCAGACGATTGTTTAAATCCATATCCATGATGGCTACCTGTTGAGTGCTAATGGGCACGTTTTACAGTAATGGGCTAAAGAAGTAAAACAGTCGTTCGGCGATGCGATGCCAGAATGGACGTTTCACCCACAGTCGCGCATCCAGCAGACGCGAACGGGAAATATAGTCGTCCTGTACGGCCGCAAGATCGCTGCCGAATCCGCTATCGTCTATCACCAACGTAATCTCGAAGTTGAGCCACAGGCTGCGCATGTCGAGGTTAACCGTTCCGACCAGACTCAGCTCGCCGTCGACCAGCACGCTCTTGGTATGCAACAAGCCCCCTTCAAACTGATAGATTTTGACGCCCGCCGCCAGCAGTTCCGTAAAGAAGGCTCGACTGGCCCAGCCAACCAGCACCGAGTCATTTTTACGCGGTAAGATGATGCTCACATCAACCCCACGCTGCGCGGCGGTGCAGATGGCGTGCAGCAAATCCTCACTCGGGACAAAGTACGGCGTCGTCATGATCAGATACTCGCGAGCGGAATACGCCGCGGTGAGCAGCGCCTGATGAATCAGGTCTTCCGGGAAGCCAGGCCCGGACGCAATCGTCTGGATGGTATGCCCGCTGGCTTCTTCAAAAGGCATGATATTGAGATCAGGCGTCGGCGGTAAAATGCGTTTGCCGGTCTCAATCTCCCAGTCACAGGAGTAAACGATGCCCATGCCGGTGGCGATAGGGCCTTCCATACGCGCCATCAGGTCAATCCACTGGCCGACTCCAGAGTCTTGCTTAAAGAAGCGCGGGTCGACCATGTTCATACTGCCGGTGTAGGCAATATAGTTGTCGATCATGATCATTTTGCGATGCTGGCGTAAATCCATCCGGCGCAGGAATACACGCATCAGATTCACCTTTAGCGCTTCAACGACCTCGATGCCCGCATTGCGCATCATGGCTGCCCAAGGGCTGCGGAAGAAGGCTACGCTGCCCGCGGAGTCCAGCATCAATCGGCAGTGCACGCCACGACGGGCTGCGGCCATCAGCGATTCCGCAACCTGGTCGGCCATACCGCCAGGCTGCCAGATATAAAAGACCATCTCAATATTGTGTCGCGCCAGCTGAATATCGCGAATGATTGCCTGCATCACGTCGTCAGACTCGGTCAATAGCTGTAGCTGATTACCCTTGAGGCCCGCGATACCCTGGCGGCGTTCACAGAGTTTAAATAGTGAAGAGGCGACCTGGCTGTTGTTTTCGGCGAAGATATGTTTGCAGGCCTTAAGATTGTTCAACCACTTTGCGGTTGATGGCCACATCGCGCGCGCGCGTTCGGCGCGGCGTTTCCCGAGATGCAGCTCGCCCAGGGAAAGATAGGCGATGATACCGACCAACGGGAGAATATAAATAATCAGCAGCCAGGCCATGGCTGAAGGCACTGCGCGCCGCTTCATCAGAATACGTAACGTTACCCCGGCGATTAACAACCAATACCCCAGAATGGCCATCCAACTTACTACGGTGTACACGGTTGTCATATTTCGAAAATCCTTTTGCTTGCCAGTTGTTAAGAGTTTACGCATCCGAAGAGATCTGGCAAATAAAAACGCAACGAGAAACCGCTGGTCAGCCATTAGCAAGGGGCTATAATGGGCCGTCTTTTTTAGCAAGAGCGTTAGAAATGAAGCGTAGTAGACCGGAAGTGGGGCGTTGGCGGATGGTGCGACAGGCCAGTCGTCGCAAAGCGCGTTGGCTTGAAGCACAATCGCGTCGTAATATGCGCATCCACTCCATCAGAAAGTGCCTGGTCGGCCGGCAGCGTAACTGCCTGTTGTTTGCCATCTACGATCTCTGATGATTAAAAGGGCACCGTCTGGGTGCCCTCTGTTTTTCAGCGCTGCTTAGCGCAACTCAAAAAACCTTTTTATATTGTCATTCAACTTATTTCGATGAATTCCGCTCAAAAACGTTCTGTTACGCTCAGGCCTTTCCTGGTCTGGGTTTCCTGCCTTTTATTACTACACTTTGAGTGTGAGTGTTACATAGCGAGTACCCGGCAATCGTGACTGATGATTTCACTGGTGGTGCTATGACTTACAGCCGCTTCACTGGTGAGTGGGTTGCCGATGCTCCGTATATCAGAACACATGCTGATGATGTGGCAGATGCAATGGCGCTGCGTGGACAGTTGAAAGAAGAGGCTGAAGGCATTATGTCTGGCTGGATTCTGGACTTACAGCTGGGTGACATTACCGATGAAGATCTAGCGAAGCTGAAGTTGTGGCGGGCGTACGTGAAGAAACTTGACGCGCTCGATCTGGACGCTGCGCCGGAAATTGAGTGGCCGCCGCGTCCGGATAATTAACGCCACAGCGCTTTACCATGGATTTATGCGCGAAAACTACTGTCATGCAACCAACTGATTCCGCTTTCGCTCCGAACCTGTCAGGGGCTGCACGGGCTGCGAATGCTATGGTAAATTTTAGTTGGAGGTAGCCTTTTAAGCCACCTCCTGTTTTGGCTTAAAACTTATACGCTACGCCAAGCATCAAGTCATTAGATGCAACTTTTGAGCTTGTTTTGATGGAATCTGTTTCAGTTCCAGCAGTAATGGTTTTGCTGCCGGTGACTTTTCCACCGTCAATATATCTGTAGCTTGCATCAATAGAGAAGTTTGATGTGACAGCGTATTTGACCCCAGCACCGACACCCCATGCAAAATTGTTTGCATCACCTGAAACATCGACAGCATCCGCCAAAGATTGAGTGCTTTTGAGGTGTGCTAGGCCAATACCTGCGGTTAAATAAGGTGTGAAGTCTGACGCGTTACGGAAATCGTAGTAGCTGTTAACCATGTAGGTATCCATGCGTACTTTGTTTTTCAGTTCCAGCGAACTGCTTCCGACATTAAAGGACTGAGAATTTTTTGCGTCGCCTCTGAATTTTGCCGCAACCTCAATTCTCACTGGTGCCTGAAATTGGTCATAGAAGTCGTAACCAACAGCAACACCGCCACCGAAAACGCTTTTGTGTTTGTTCTTAAAGTCGAAGGAAAAAGGCTCAGTAAAGCCCGTCTGTGAAACGGTATCAGTGACATTTACATCTTTAGTGTTAATGATTGATGTGCCTACCTCACCAGCAACATATACACCATTGCTTGCAGACGCTGCTGCTGTGTAAGTGGTTAGTAAAGCAATTGTCGACGCTATCAAAATTTTATTCATTTTGTTAATACCTATAGAAAGTGTTTGGCAAAAGCCACTTAAGTGCATTTATATTTTATACGAATGCTTGGTAAGCGTACAGCGAGAGCCGTATTGACGGGTACCCGTCAATACGGCTCTCGCTGTACGCTTACCTTTATGCGAGCTGCGAGCTCTCATTTCCGTGAAGGGGTTATACAAGGGGCTTTACTGGTGGTCGACTCTTCGCTTTCTCCATTCGATGGTTCACTGCTTGTGTGTGCTATCGAAGGGGAATTCAGGATAAAGCGTTATC
>PPYF01017272.1_pt1 | contig 12199 bp, 11 predicted proteins | sample 1559871 | NCBI WGS metagenome assembly PPYF01 (sample SAMN08240021, study PRJNA423297) | Human gut metagenome, whole genome shotgun sequencing project. | reverse complement strand
TCCCCCCGACGTAATGCAACTACCGCGAGGCAGAATGCACCGATGATTCCGAGAATCACCCAGGGTATGTGCTTGAATAGTTTTTTCGTATCCATAGTAAAACCTGGCATTTTACTCGTCGTCTTTTGGCTTACAGGTGCGGCAGCTGCGTTCGTTCACCTCTGACACTTACTTTTGTAAGCTCCCGGGGATTCACTCACTTGCTGCCTTCCTGCAAACCAAAATCCATAGAGTAATTTGTTAATCATAGGCCGAAGCCGTTCTAGGTTTGCGTTGCGTTTGAGGAGGTAAATTGACCGCTATCCTGCAGTGATGTTGCCAGAGATACGCGCGCGTAAAGTAAGGTAAATAACTGAGTGGTTATTTTAGGGATGTAAGCGGTCAGGAATGGCGGTGAGCGGTTGGGCAAGAATTATTCATCGGGTGGATATGTGATTGAGATCACAATAAAAATACCCCTTCGACGAATGCGTGAAGGGGCTGGAGCTTAAATCGCAGCTTCCATTTCCAGCATCACCGGATGGAAACGGCGTTTAAAGTAAATAAGTCCGTGACCTTCTGCACTGAGGATGATGTTTTTAATCTCCACCAGATACACCAGATGTGTGCCAATCGCCTGCACATCGCGGATCTCTCCTTCAAGACTGGCCAGCGAACCTTTCAGCACCGGCTGCGCCAGCGGACCTTTTTGCCAGCATGAGAGGCTAAAACGCTCTTCCATCGCCATGCCTGTCATGCCCGCGAAGTGGCGTGCCATCAGTTCCTGCTCATGGTTGAGGACGTTGACGCACAACTTACCGTTGCCCTGAAAAACCGGGTTCATCGCACTGTTGGCGTTAATGCACACCATCAGCGACGGTGGTGTATCCGTGACCGAGCAGACAGCCGTTGCCGTAATCCCGCATTGTCCGGCGTCGCCCTCGGTGGTGATAATATTTACCGCTGCCGACAGGCTGGCCATCGCGTCACGAAAGCGCAGGCGTTGTTCATCTAATTGCATCTTAACCTCCTGCTGCGTTATTTCAGCAGCTTATCCAGCATGTTGATATCGTCGTTGTTGTGCAGGTGCGGCACAGTCCAGCCGTTCTGGTCGTATTCCGACAGGCAGCGATCAACCATCGCCATCATCTTGTCCATATTGCCGGAGCTTTGTGCCTGGCGCAGACACTGCAGGCGAATCTCATCCTGGCTACCGGAGTAGTTGATTTCATACAGCTCGTGACGACCACCAAATTCGCTGCCAATGGCGTCCCACATCAGTTTGAGGATCTTGATGCGCTGGACGTGATCCATACCGTTCGAACCGCGCACATACTTCGCCAGATACTGGTCGATCTGCGGATTGTTCAGGTCACGGGCACTGGAAGGGAGATAGATCAGGCCACTGGTAACGTTGCGTTCGATAATGTTTTTGATCTTCGCGTAGGCCATTGGTGCCAGTACGCGATAGGTTTGCAGTGCGGCATGATCCGGTAAATAAGCCCCGTTGACCCACGGCGTCGCTTCTGAACACATCGAGTCACTCAATGCCCAGAAGGTGTTGCGCCACGCCACCACTTCACCGAGATCGGCCTGCACACCACGGAACTCCAGGGTGCCGGTACATTCGAGTGATTTTTTCAGCAGTGCCGTAATGAAGTCTAGTTTCACTGCCAGGCGCACACAGGCTTGCAGCGGATACATACGGGCAAAACCGCCTTCCATCGTCCAGCGACGGCAGCGATCGAAATCGCGGTAGATCAGTACGTTTTCCCATGGGATCAGCACGTTATCCATCACCAGAATCGCATCATTCTCATCAAAGCGGCTGGAGAGCGGGTAGTCGTACGGCGAGCCGGTAGCACCCGCGACCATCTCATAAGAGGCGCGGGAGATTAATTTCACGCCATCGGCATCCATTGGCGCAACGAACATCAGTGCGAAGTCCGGGTTTTCGCCCATCACTTGTGCCGAGCCGAAGCCAATCATGTTGTAGTGAGTCAGCGCCGAGTTGGTGGCAACCACTTTCGCACCGCTGACGATAATCCCGGCGTCAGTCTCTTTTTCCAGCTTGATGTAAACGTCTTTCACTTTATCGGTCGGCAAATGACGATCGATCGGTGGGTAAACAATCGCGTGGTTAAAGTAGAGGCCAGTTTCCTGAATACGGGTATACCAGTTACGGGCGTTCTGCTCGAACTGACCGTAAAAGCCCGGATTCGCGCCCAGTGCGCAACCGAAAGCGGCTTTGTAGTCTGGGGTACGGCCCATCCAGCCATAGCTCAGGCGTGACCACTCAGCGATGGCGTCGCGTTGCTGGCGCAGGTCGTCGGCACTTTTCGCCACGCGGAAGAATTTATGGGTATAGCCGCCGCTACCGGTGTCGGTGTTCCAGCACAGAGAGTCCTGCATCTCCGGTTTGTGTAGCGCGTCGTACAGTTGGGCAACAGACGCTGCCGCATTACGAAATGCCGGATGAGTGGTGACGTCTTTCACTCGCTCGCCATAGATATAGATCTCGCGACCATCCTGCAGGCTTTTCAGATACTCTTCCCCGGTGAACGGACGTTGGGTACTGGCGCGGAAATCTTCTGGTTTCATGTCGACCTCTACAGTATTAATCGGAATACGATTGTTAATTTTGTGTGTTGTTTTTGTTATTCAATTGAAGCTTGCAGGGGCGATTACGGGAAGACACTTTTGGGACAATGGCTGGTACTTTTCAGGTCGGGTACGGTTTTGTGATCGAGGTCGCTTTTAGCGATTTTTAACGTTACTAAATCCCCTTGCTCCAGGCGGAGAAAGGGGAATAGCAGGTGGTGCCTGGTTTCCCGTTAAGGCTAAGGGATTTTCACGTCACAGGTACTTTTTTGGCGCGATAAGCACTGGGCGAGCAACCGACTAAGCGATTAAAAAAGCGCGCAAAATAAGCCGGATCCTTAAAACCGAGTTGCCAGGCAATATTGTTCACGGCGTTATCAGAAAACAGCAGCAGCCGCTTGGCTTCTCGCAGCTGCCTGTCGAAAATCAACCGTTTTGGCGGACGGTTGGCAAAGCGGCGGCAGATGTCAGTGAGGCGTGATTCGGTGATATGCAATTCGTTAGCGTAATCCGGTACTGTCCAGTGCTGATGAAAATGGCTTTCAATCAGCATATGAAAACGCTGGAACAGTTTTAATTCTCCGCGCATTCCGCTGGCGGCATGGTCGTCGAGTTTTGCGTTACGCAGCAGTAGGGTGAACACTGCCTGTGCCAGTAACGTCAGGGTGTGTTCCCGACCAGGCAGTTGTTCTACCGATTCCCGCTCTATCAGTTGCCAATAGTGTTCCAGCGCCGCCAGTTCGTCGGGTTTATCTGCCAGTGACAGGCAAATCCCCGGCAGGCCGAAGGTTTCCCGAGTGCCCGGATAAAGAACTTCCAGCAGGGGCCAGATCAGATCTTCCCGTACCGTCAATACATGACCGTCAGCATCAGACTCCGTAATAAACGCATGAGGTACTGACGGCGGCGTCAGGACAAACAGGGGCGCTTCCACCGAGTAGCGATGATCGTCAAGCTGTAGCTCAATCTGTCCGCTATTGAGGAAATGCATCTGAAAGTACTGTTCGTGGCGATGTGGCAGCATATGGCGGCCAAAAAAGGCCGCCATGCGGGCGAACGACTGATAATGCACATCGTCCGTGCCCAGGCTTTCATCGTACTCTTTGCTGATATCAATATTGGCAATCTGACGGTCACACATCGTCGTTCCTTACGGGGTCGCTCGCGGACGGGAGGACTGCATTGGAATCGCCCAGATAATCCCCGCACCAATCACCAGCAGCGTGGCAACAAACCACAATCCACTGTTAAAGCTGCCGGTCAGATCTTTCAACCAGCCGATCATAAACGGACTTAACGCTGAACCAATGTTGCCAGTGGCGTTGATCACCGCAATACCGATCGCTCGTGCCCGCAGGCTGATGGACTGATCCGGTGTTGTCCAGAAAATCGCCATTGCGCTGAATGATCCGGTCGAAGCCATAATGATCCCCAGCATCTGGATCATGTTGTGATCAGTTGCCGAAGCCAGTAACCAACCAGCGGCAGCGAACAAATAAGGAAGGGCGGTGTGATGCCTTCGTTCCTGGCGGCGATCTGAGTGACGGCTCCAGTAGATCATCCCGAGAATGGTACAAATCTGCGGTACGGCGGCCAGCAGGCCGATGGTGATATTACTGCTGCCCTGATTAAAGCTTTGCAGGATCTGCGGTGTCCAGATGCTGATCGCACTAAGTGTGTTGGTCAGGCAGAAATACGCCAGGGTATACATCATCACCACCGGAGTGAAGATCTCCCGCCACATACTGCGTTGTTGCATGGCGTGGTGGCTGATGGCTCCCTCTGGCTGAACCAGCGTCAGACGATCGTTATCCATCATCTCTTGCAGGCATTTTTTGTCTTCTTTCGTCAGCCACTTAGCTTTGTCCGGTGAGTCATCAAGCCAGAACCACACCATGACGCCGAGTAATACCGACGGGAAGCCTTCCAGCAAAAACAGCCACTGCCAGCCTTTTAATGCCATTACGCCATCCAGCGACAAAATGTAGCCGGAAACGATCGATCCCAACGCTGTCGTTACCGGCATTGCTACCATAAACAAGGCGTTGGCACGGGCGCGGAAATAGGCCGGAAACCAGAAGGTTAAATACAGCAGAATGCCAGGCAGAAAGCCGGCTTCGGTAATGCCAACCAGTATACGCAGTACGTATAAGCTGGTGGGGCCAGTGGCAAACATGGTGGCAGTAGAGGCGATGCCCCAAAGCACCATGATGGTGGCGATCCAGCGCCGTGCACCGACAATACTCAGCATAATGTTGCTGGGAATGCCGAAGATGACGTAAGCGGCGTAGAACAAGGTGGTAGCGAGGCCAAACATGGTGGCGCTCAGACCGAGGTCGCGTCCCATCGTGAGTCCGGCAAAGCCGATGTTGATGCGATCAAGGAACGAGAAGATAAACAGCACGAACAGAAAGACGATCAGGCGGCGAAATAGCTTCTTAATAACCGCCTGTTGTCCGGCAGTCAGCGCTTTATGCTGATTCGCCGGATCGATACTCTCCGGTATGGCAGGTGAGGTGTCGCTCATTTTACTTCCTCTAATGGGATTTTTGTAGGGTACGACAAGGTTTATGGCGGATGCGCACAAACGCCTTATCCGGTCCGCGATTTGGTACGGCTTTTTGCCGGATGCGGCGTAAACGCCTTATCCGGCCTACGGTTTGGTGCGAGTGTAGGCCGGATAAGCGCAGCGCATCCGGCATTAATACACGTCGGGCTTAATCGCTGTAGCCTGCGCACCAAACCGTGCTGCCAGCGCTTCGGCGGCGCGGGCGAGCAGGGTGGTGTCAACGCCGACGGCGACAAACAGCGCGCCCAGTTCCAGATAGCGTTTTGCCAGTTGCTCATTGGCGATCAGGATCCCCGGCGCTTTGCCCGCTTCGCGGATCTGCACGATCGCCTGCTCAATCGCGGCCTGTACTTCCGGGTGCTGAGGATTACCGGCATAACCCATATCGGCGCTCAGATCCGCCGGGCCGATAAACACGCCGTCGACCCCTTCCACGTCCAGAATCTGCGGTAAGTTCTTCATTGCCTCACGCGTTTCGATCTGCACCAGCACGCACATTTGATCGTTGGCTTTTTGCAGGTAATCAGGAATGCGATTCCAGCGCGAGGCTCGGGCCAGCGCACTGCCCACACCGCGAATACCGGCGGGGGGATAACGGGTGGCGCGTACCGCTTCACGGGCTTCGTCAGCGTTTTGTACCATCGGCACCAGCAAGGTTTGTGTGCCGACGTCCAGCAGTTGTTTGATTTGCACCGGATCGTTCCACGACGGACGTACTACCGGCTGGCTGGGGTAGGGCGCAATCGCCTGTAGCTGGGTGAGCACGGTTTGCACGTTATTCGGCGCGTGCTCACCGTCGATCAATAACCAGTCGAATCCTGCTCCGGCCAGTAACTCCGCGCTGTAGCTGCTGCTCAGCCCCAGCCATAATCCGATCTGCGGGCGGCCTGCTTTCAGCGCCGCTTTAAAACTGTTTTCCATCGTTCTCTCCTTAAACAAAGCGGCAGCTAATGGAACCCATGTTGCCGTAATCGACGTGGAAGGTGTCGCCCTTACGCGCCGGAACCGGGCGGGTGAACGAACCACCGAGAATGATTTGCCCGGCTTCCAGTTGTACGTCATAGGGTGCGAGTTTGTTCGCCAGCCAGGCCACGCCGTTTGCCGGATGATTCAGCACACCAGCGGCGACGCCGGTTTCTTCAATCACGCCATTGCGATACATCAGGGCGGAGATCCAACGCAGATCCAGTTCGTCTGGTTTGATCGGACGACCGCCGAGGATCACTCCGGCGTTGGCGGCGTTATCAGAAATGGTGTCGAACACTTTGCGCGGGCGCTGGGTTTCCGGATCGATGTTGTGGCAGCGAGCGTCGATCAGCTCCAGCGCCGGGATCACATAGTCCGTGGCGTTGTAAACGTCGAACAGCGTGCAGTTTGGTCCACGCAGCGGTTTTGCCAGCACGAAAGCCAGCTCCACTTCAATGCGCGGCACGATAAAGCGATCGGTCGGGATATCGCTGCCATCGTGGAAGAACATGTCGTCCAGCAGTGCGCCGTAATCTGGTTCGCTGATTTGCGAGCTGGCCTGCATCGCTTTCGAGGTCAGGCCGATTTTGTGGCCTTTCAGCGTGCGACCTTCGGCAATCTTCAGGCGAACCCATTCGCGCTGTACGGCGTAGGCGTCTTCGATGGTGATCTCCGGGTAATCCAGCGAGATCGCGCGGATCTGTTCGCGCTGTTTTTCTGCCTGATCCAGACGCTGGGCGATCAGGGTGTGGGTGTGTTTATCGAACATAGCGATATCCTGTGGCATTGCCGGATGCGGCTGCGCCTTATCCGGCCTACGGTGTACGGTTTGGGGTTTTGTAGGCCCGGTAAGCGCAGCGCCACCGGGCAATCTGCGCGCTACTTAAACAATGCGTGCACGTTGTTTTGTTTAAAATTCAGCGTCGGATGCAGCTCTTCAATCTCAAACGACAACGCCAGCAGGCGGCTCTCCATCAGGGCGGCGAAGTGCGTTTTAATCAGTTCAAACAGCATTTCACCCGCCTGCTGGCGGCTTTCCAGGCTGCGACCTGCGCCGATTTTCAACGTCATATGCACGAAGGCATAATCATGCTACCCGTCGGCCATCTGCCAGGTATCGACCCAATGCACGCGGCTGCGAATACCCGCCAGCGGAAAAATACCCGTGGCTGCCAGCGTCGGATTCACTTTGGCGAACAACCCCGGCAGGTCGGCTTCTTCGCGGATGTTATCACTGCATTCAACGATAAAGTGCGGCATAAAACGTCCTTACGCGGGAAGCGGGAAAACAGCGTTAACCTGACCGGTGCCAGAGCTTGGGAATAGCTCGGTGATAAACTCCACCTTGCCGTCGTATTTATCCCAGCCGAGCATCCCCAGCAGCATCACCGTGTCGTGCATATTGCCTTCGCCGTAGCAGTAGTCGGCGTACTCCGGCAGCATATTGCAAAACTCTTTGAACTGGCCTTCGCGCCACAGCTTCACCACGCGCTCGTCCATCTGGCGGTCGAACTCGCGGGTGTAGCTGTTCATCCCTTCTTCCGCACGCTGATCGTCAATAAAGCGGTGCGATAACGAACCGCTGGCAAGGACCGCCACGGTGCCGTCGTACTGTTCGATCGCTTTCAGAATCGCTTCGCCCAGCTTGCGGCTGTCGGCAAAATCGTGAACCGTGCAGAAAGCCGAAATGGAGACCACTTTGAAGTGCTTGTCTTCATTCATGTAGCGCATCGGCACCAGCGTGCCGTATTCCAGTTTCAGGCTGGGAATATTGTGCGCTTTTGCCCGCACGCCGAGCTTTAAGGCTTCATCGGCAATTAGCTGCCCCAACTCCGGGTTGCCCTCGTAGTTGTAGGTCATGTCACGAATAAAATGCGGCAGTTCGTTACTGGTGTAGACGCCTTCAAAATGGTCTGCACAGTTGATGTGATAAGCACTGTTGACCAGCCAGTGGGTGTCGAAAACGATAATGGTATCGACGCCCATTTCCCGGCAACGCTTGCTGATCTCTTTATGCCCGTCGATCGCACCCTGGCGACAACCGTGGTTTTTTCCTGGTAGTTCAGAGAGATACATCGACGGTACGTGCGTGATCTTGGCGGCTAACGCTAACTTACCCATATCAGACTCCCCATTTCGGAATTGGATGGTCGCCCATGGAAATGCAGACGTTCTTCATTTCCGCGAACACTTCGAAGCTGTACTCACCGCCTTCACGCCCGGTGCCGGAGGCTTTTACGCCGCCAAACGGCTGGCGCAGGTCGCGGACGTTCTGGGTATTGACGAACACCATGCCTGCTTCAATGCCACGCGCCAGGCGTAACACTTTGCTGACATCCTGTGTCCAGATGTACGACGCGAGGCCGTACTCCACGTCGTTTGCCAGGCGTAAGCCTTCGGCTTCGTCTTTAAACGGCAGCAGGCAGGCGACCGGCCCGAAAATCTCTTCCTGGGCGACGCGCATACGGTTATCTACGTCTGCCAGCACCGTTGGGCGCAGGAAGTTGCCGCCTTTCAGGTGCGCATGCAGGTCAGACGGTTTATCCGGGCCGCCCGCCAGCAGGGTTGCGCCTTCTTCAATGCCGAGACGGATATAGCCGGAGACTTTTTCCCAGTGTTGCTGGCTGATAAGTGCCCCAACCTGGGTATTCGGATCGTTCGGATCGCCCACGCGCAGACGGTTGGCGCGTTCGGCAAAGCGTTTAACGAATTCCGGGTAGATGCTTTGCTGAATAAAGATGCGCGAACCGGCGGTGCAGCGCTCGCCGTTGATCGAGAAGATGGTGAACAGGGCGGCGTCCAGCGCGCGTTCAATATCGGCATCTTCAAAAATCAGCACTGGCGATTTTCCGCCCAGTTCCATGGAGTATTTTTTCAGCCCGGCGTTTTTCATGATGTTGCGCCCGGTGGCGGTACCGCCGGTGAACGACACGGCACGCACGTCATGATGACGGACCAGCGCATCCCCTGCGGTTGCGCCGTAGCCCTGTACCACGTTCAGCACGCCCGCCGGAATACCGGCTTCCAGCGCCAGCTCACCCAGGCGGTCAGCGGTCAGCGGGGAGAGTTCTGACATCTTCAGCACCGCAGTATTGCCCAGCGCCAGACACGGCGCGACCTTCCATGTGGCGGTCATAAACGGTACGTTCCACGGCGATACCAGCGCACAAACGCCCACCGGCTGCACCAGCGTGTAGTTGAGCATCTTGTCGTCAACCGGATAGGTCTTGCCGTTCATCTGCTGGCAGACTTCCGCGAAAAATTCAAAGTTGTGGGAAGCGCGTGGGATCAACACATTTTTGGTCTGATGGATCGGCAGGCCGGTGTCCGCGGTTTCCATCGCGGCGATCTCTGGCACGTTCTGGTCGATCAGATCGCCCAGACGGCGCATCAGGCGCGCACGCTCTTTCATCGGCAGATTGGCCCATTTCGGGAACGCCTCTTTCGCTGCCGCTACCGCCTGATTGATCTCCGCTTCACCGCCAGAGGCCACATCCGCCAGCACTTCACCCGTTGCCGGATTGGTGGTCTGGAAGTAGTCGTTACCTGCAACATTTTTGCCGTTGATCCAATGATTTACTTTTTTCATTTCGCTGTTTCCTCACTCACAATTCGGTTCACCAGGCAGCCCACGCCTTCTACTTCCACCACTACTTCATCGCCAGGCACCACGTCAGATAAGCCTTTTGGTGTGCCGGTGGCGATCATGTCGCCCGGATTCAGGGTCATAAATTCGCTTAAGTAGGCGATCAGGAAGGGCACGCTGAAGATCAGATCGGCGGTGGTGCCTTGCTGGCGTAACTCGCCGTTGACGAAGGTGCGAAGGGTCAGATTATGCGGGTCCGGGATCGCCTCTTTCGGCACGATGGTTGAAAGCATCGGCGTCAGTCCGTCGCGGCTTTTTACCCGCAGGTTAGGGCGGTAGTAGTTTTCCAGATAGTCGCGAATGGCGTAGTCGTTACACACGGTGTAGCCCGCGACATAATCCATGGCATCGGCTTCGCTGACGTTACGCGCCTGTTTGCCAATAACTACCACCAGCTCCGCTTCATAGTGCATGTATTCAATATTGTTTGGACGCACGGAGGTCTGGTTATCGCCAGTGAGGGTATTTGGCGCTTTCAGGAACACCAGCGGTTCTTCCGGTGGCTTAAATTCCAGTTCGCTGGCGTGGTCGGCGTAGTTCAGGCCGAGGGCAAACAGCGTGCCGTGCGGGTGTGGCTGCGTTGGGAAGCTCTTGCGCGTGGTCACTTCACGTTCGTCCACTACCGGATTTTCCAGCGGCGGGAAACCTTCTGCGAGAACACGAACGCGATCGCCTGGCTGTATTTCCACGCGCGCCTGTGGCGTGCCGAGCAGAATGGCATCGCCTGGATTCAGTGTGGCAAATTCGCTCAGGGCGCTCAGCAACTGCGCGGCGTTACGTTGTAAATCGGCGGTATTCCAGTGATCGGCAGGACGCCCGTTGATCTCGGTATAGATGGTCAGATTATCGACATTGCTGAGAGCCACGGTTTCGCCAATGGGGCAGAATCCATCACGACATTTTGCTTTGATTGCCGGGCGGTAAAAGCTCTCTTCCGGCAGGCTGACGTCGTTAGCCAGCGCATATCCGGCGATGTACTCTGCCGCATCTTCTTCACGTACTTTCGTCGCCGTTTTTCCCACAATCAGCGCAACAGTCGCACCGCTCAGTACCTTTTCACCCTGTGGAAAGGGAATCGGTTCACCGCAACCAATCACCGTATTGCGCGGTTTAATAAACCAGACCGCAGTTTTAGGCGGGGCTTTGTAGGGGGATTGCTGGAACGCTTCCTGCCATGCATCAAGTTGGCTGCGATGGTTCAACGCTACGGCGAAGATAGTGCCTTTCATTACCACTCCTCGGATTCGATCATCTTAATCATTAATATGTTAATGATTACTTTTATTCCCGATTGCGTAGTTTGGCAAAAGTAAGTGATGTAAATGTGATCTAATTAACAAACTATTTACATTTAAAGATAATAAAATATTAAATATCAGAAAGTTAATAAAACATGCTCAATTTTGATAAAATGAAGAATTGCAGGGGCAGCGCAGTCCCGGTAACGTGATGATTAACTGTTTCTATATTAATGATTTTGAATTTTTCAGGGGAAAGATAATGCACGACTCTCTAACCATTGCGTTGCTCCAGGCGCGAGAAGCGGCGATGAGTTATTTTCGCCCAATCGTTAAACGGCATAATTTGACTGAGCAACAGTGGCGCATCGTGCGTATTCTGGCGGAAAGCCCATCAATGGATTTTCACGATCTGGCGTATCGCGCCTGCATTTTGCGCCCAAGCCTGACCGGGATCCTCACGCGGATGGAACGCGACGGTTTAGTGTTGCGATTAAAGCCGATCAATGATCAGCGGAAGCTCTATATCTCGCTGACCAAAGAGGGGCAGGCGCTGTATAACCGCGCTCAGACACAGATTGAAGAAGCCTATCGGCAGATTGAAGCTCAGTTTACTGCCGAGAAAATGCAACAGTTAACCTTTCCAGGCCGAAAATCTTGCATCGGTCCACAGGAAAGAGAAACCATGTTAAAACGTATCAAAATTGTGACCAGCTTACTGCTGGTTTTGGCCGTTTTTGGCCTTTTACAACTGACATCAGGCGGTCTGTTCTTTAATGCCTTAAAGAATGACAAAGAAAATTTCACTGTTTTACAAACCATTCGCCAGCAGCAATCCACGCTGAATGGCAGCTGGGTCGCGTTGTTGCAGACGCGTAACACCCTCAACCGCGCGGGTATCCGCTACATGATGGATCAGAATAATATTGGTAGCGGTTCAACCGTTGCTGAGCTGATGCAGAGTGCCAGTATTTCGCTGAAACAGGCGGAAAAAAACTGGGCGGATTACGAAGCGTTGCCGCGTGACCCGCGTCAGAGCACCGCCGCAGCGGCAGAGATCAAACGTAATTACGATATTTATCACAATGCGCTGGCGGAGCTGATCCAACTGTTAGGTGCAGGCAAAATCAACGAGTTCTTTGATCAGCCGACTCAGGGATATCAGGACGGTTTCGAGAAGCAGTATGTGGCTTACATGGA
>PPYF01612475.1_pt1 | contig 12200 bp, 15 predicted proteins | sample 1559871 | NCBI WGS metagenome assembly PPYF01 (sample SAMN08240021, study PRJNA423297) | Human gut metagenome, whole genome shotgun sequencing project. | reverse complement strand
CATCGATGGGGTAGCGATTTTTACCTTCAATACGCTTCATGACATGCCAGCGACCGTTGGCTAATTGCTGAATGAAAGCGTCCCTGAAAAGATATTTTCCGATCTTCAGGACACTCCCTCTCCGTAGAAGCGCCCCTTTCTTTCTGGTTAAGCGGACCTGGGCAGCGCCCAGTTTGATCGCCGGCAAGTTCCCCCGATTAACCTTTATCCTGGCGTTCATTCGGCCATTTGAAGATGCTTTGCTGACCCTTACCCTCTGTTTAACCAGTTTGACCGGGAGGCCTTTCACTCGGTTATCCCCTGCGATGGTTTCCTTAGCTACTTTTCGGGTTGCAGCGGTGACTGCTGTTCTGGCTACTCGATTGATTGCCCAGGCGCTGGCATTAGGCACCATATTGCGATCAAGGCTATTGAGGTTTGCAATGACTTGTTCCAGACCCTTAATACCCATTACACCTCCTATCGGCGGCGGTTTCCTGCGGGGGGCTGCCCGTTGCCTAGACAGAGATGGCGGGATCCGCAATCGTCCGGACCAATCCTGTCAATCCAGTAGGAGATTCCGTTAATGGTGAGGGTATCCAGCCGCTGTAACTCGCTGGCATCTGTCGATTTCACGAAAAAAGAAGGGCTTGTGCCCTCCACTCTCACACCAGGAACCGCATAGCCAATATTTTCTGGATCATCAAAGACACCGGAAATACTCAGCCCGGAAAGTCCGCCCGAGGTGATAAGCGCCACCGTCCCCATGGTTGAGCGGATCGTTTCATCGGCCCGCGATATAGCAGCATCGAAAACATTATCGAAATCTGTCATGTCCGCTCCGCTATAGTTCGACAGCCAGCCCCCGTGTAATCAGCTCTTCTGCATCCCCGGCGCTGACACGAACGGTGGTTCCCGGCAAAACAAGGCTCAACTTTTCATTTTTTACAGCGTGAAATGCTTCGAGGTGTAACGTCGCACGCGTTTCCACCGCTACCAGGTCACCAAATACGGATTTTTTTTCCTGGGATGCTGAGGTCTGCGCGTCGCTATGCTTCCCCTCATCGCCGGATGCAGTATTTCCGGTACCAGTTACATTGCTATCGTCACCATCGTCGACATCATCACCAAGCTCCTCTTCCAGTTCAGCAACACGTAGCGCCAGTTCTTCTTTTGATCCGGTCAGACTGATCTCACGGTTCAGCATGATGCCCAGCTCTTTCAGACGGGCAATCAACTCTTCTTTGGTCATCACTGTTTCCTTTTTTATAAAAAAGGCCCCGAAGGGCCGTGGTCCAGCTCGTCAGGCCAGTTTTACGGAGACGAACTCATCCGGATCAGCCAGCAACATTAGCGGTGCTGACTGAATCATGGTGAATTCGCGAGCAGGGTCTCCCGACTGAACCCAGTTTTTTGGGTAGCGAGTTGAAGCGTTAATACCTTCGCGCTGGGCGTCAGCATCAAGGATGCAACCATAGGTGCGCAGACCACGGGCCTGGGTGTTACCCAGTACCATTGACAGGTCCGGCAGAGCATTTTTTTTGACGTCGTTTTCAACGAGCTGACCGGCATAAACCACAATGGCTACATCGCCGTACATGCCCTTATAAGAAACGGCTTTACCCTGGTCTTTCAGGGCAGTTTCCAGCTCCGAATTTGAGCCACGGCGAGTATCCAGTTTCTCCTTGACGGCATCGAAAGAACGGAACAGTGCCCAGCCCTTCGGATCGAAAACAATAATGTTGATCGTACCGCTGGCGTTAAGCGAATAGGCTTCAATGTCATCGGTCGGATCATAGGTTTTTTTATCACGGCCGGACCATGCTGCCGCCCCCGCCTGAATGATGTTATTGCCGGCACTGCGCCCCATATCCACTTCTACTGGCTCAAATGCTTCTCCACTCATGGTGTATTTCCCATAGAGCACAGCTTCAATTGCTTGCTTCTCTTCAACCTGCGCAATCGCCAGCTCCTCATCTTTCATGTTCTGAAGAATAATGCGGCGACGGCGATAAGCAGGGTCTGCCAGATTTTGTGGATCTTCATCAGGCAGGCGGCGGAGAGTCATTTGTGGGTTAACTTCGTGTTTAGGCTTCACATAGCCCGGGGTAAATTCTGACGTGCTGCCGCCACGAGAGCGAATTACTTTCCCGGAGACAATCGGCGACACATACAGCGCCATGTTGACCAGGCCAGGAATTTGCGACAGGTAGACCTTCTCAGTCGTGAAGGGATAACTTTCACGGAAGAAGATGCGCAGGAAAAGCGGATCGAATTTGAACTTCTTCTCATTGACCGCCAGCAGTTGGGCTGTTGTATAAACTGACATAGATTTTTCCCATAAAAAAAGCCGCATATGCGGCTTTTATGAATAACGATGTGGTAAAGGATTCGGTTAAACAATGCTGATAGCAGTGCCAGCAAAGGCATTACGTTTAATGCTGTCGTCGGTGACTGCATCCGGCCAGTGAATATCTTCAATACGGAAGGAGCCGGATTTATAAAAGGTAAGCTCCGTGCTGTTCTGGTCGGCGGCTACCGCCAGGATGCCGCATGCCGTGCCGGCATGCTCGCCGTCCCAAGCAACCAGTTTTCCCGCCGTCGCCTCCAGCATTAACGGAGTCATAACGGGCGTTGCCGCGGCCAGTGCGCCAGCGCCATAAGCGGTGTGGGCTGGATCGCTATTACCCAGCGGCTGGTAGTGTGTAAATTCTTCAGTGTTAGCCATGTGAGCCTCTTAAACAGGAGTATTCATCAAATCATCTGTTTCACTGGCAGCCGGTGCTCCGGACGCCAGCGTTTCTGGTGCGGTTTCCATCAGGCGATCCAGCGCGGTTTCGCTTCGGGCCTGTGAACTTTGCGGCGCCGCCGCCAGAATGCGCTGTGCATGCTCAACCGTCATTCCAGGCGTCTCTGCCAGCGCGCGTGCCTGTTCCTCCCGGCCGCTCGCGGCCTCACAGTTCAGGATCCCCATAATTCGGGCATTCTCAGCAGAGACCGCCGCAGCAACCAGGGCATTTACATCCGGTGCAGGTGCAACAGCCGCTGGAGCTGCCGGAGTGGTTGCAATTGCTCCATTGGTTTCCGGCGCGGCATTGGCATCTGGTTGGGTTGCAGCTGCATTCGTCGTCGTTGTCTTCATCGTTCCTCCGATATGGATGGTCTTTTTGGTATCCAGCGCGCTACGCATCACGCCGATCGCATCTGTACTGTTAACAAGCTCGTCCGCCAGCCCATGATCAATGGACTCCTGCCCGGAGAAGACCGCAGCCTCAGTATCGAGAACCGCCCTCACCGACATCCCCGTATAACCCGCCACTTTTTCAGCAAACATCTGCCGGGTGGCATCGATACGGGACTGAAAAGCTTCACGAACATCTTTCGGCAATTTTTCGTAAGGGTTGCCATCAACCTTGTGGTCGCCGCTGTAAATCAACGTGACCTCGACTCCCTGAGATTTCAGCACCTGACCATAATTGCTGTGGGCCATCATCACACCGATAGACCCCGTCCTTGCGGTCTGTGTCACCAGCCGGCGTGATGCCGCACTGGCGATAAGCTGTCCGGCGCTGCAGTTCATATCGTTAGCCAGCGCCCAGACAGGTTTAATATCGCGAGCCCGGGCAATAATGTCGGCGCAGTCAAAAGCTCCGGCGACCATCCCGCCGGGTGTATCCATATCCAGCAAAACACCGTCAACATCAGGATCGCTGATAGCCTGCTGCAGGCGGGCAATCACACCGTTGTACCCGGTCATGCCGGAATACGGCTGGAGTGAGCGGGTTTTATTGACCAGGGTCCCGGCAACCGGTAATACCGCAATGCCATTCATTACCTGATAGCTACGAGCCGGACGCGGCCCGGCCTCCTCGTTACCGAATAGCATCAGTGGTTCCGCCATTTGCTCGGCGCCCAGGGTTGTCCCCGATACGGTATCAGTCAGGCGGGTAATACCCAGCTGGCCTGCCAGCGCGCAAAAGAAAACCCGCGCATAGGCGGGCTCAAGGAGCAGCGGTTCGTTAAATGCCAGGCTGGCAATATGTGGAAGGTTACGCAGCTCGGGCGTCATCTTGTTCCTCCTTACCGGAATTATCCAGACCAGACTGGAACGCCGCAGCAGCCCACGAAGGCGGTTTTAACCCGGCCTGGCGCCGTTCCATCGTTTCACGCACCTGCTGGGCAAAGATTTCCTGATAATCATCGCCGCGCTTCGCGCATTCTTTTTCATAGGTGCTGAGGCCTGCTTCAATCAGCATAACCGCTTCCTGCACCTCCTTAAGGCCGTCAATCGCCATCCTGCCGGAGCCGATCCAGTCGCAGTTCGCCCAGCTTGTTCTGGCCTCCTGGAAACTGTAACGGGCGCGGGATGGCAGAGTGACAACACGACGGACAATCGCTTCTTCCAGCCAGCACAAAAACATCATGCTCGCCTGCCGAGAAGCGATAAATTTGCGCCGGCCCATAAAATAAGCCCAGGACTCATTGGCGCTTGCGCGTGCGGTGGAGTAACTCATCTGTGAGTAATTGCGGGATAACTGTTCGTATGAAACGCCAAGTCCCGCGGCGATATAACGTAATAACGATTGCTCGAATACGGAGTACCCATTATCGGTATTCTGAGCGGACTGCAGATTCAGTGAATCCCCGGGCATCAGGTGTGGCACCTTCGCCCCTCCAAGCCTGACCGGGGCGGCCGCATAATAAGTTGCGATTTCCCCAAGCCATCCGTTCAGCTTTTTCGTCTGCTCCGGATTGTCCGCGCCGAGGATAAAGTCCATCGCCGTCTGGGTATCCATCTCACTTTCAATAGTGGCGGCATACATCGCCTTGACGATGGCGCTCTGCAGTTGGGTATTTTGCAGCGTATCAAGCATTTTCATCTGCTCCATAACGCTATAAAACTGATTCGCCCCTCTTGTCTGTCCATCCTCCATAGGCTCAAACACATGAATAAAGGCCGTTCGCCCGCCCGGTAGTTCACGCGGAATATAATTCCACTTTTGAGCCATCCAGCCGGGATAGTTATCCTCGCTGACGTAGTACCCCAGGGCGGCGCCAACATCATTAATCTTTACCCCTGCCCGGCAGTTTCTGGTATCGCCCTGATTGCCTGGGTTACCGATCCGTTTAGGACTGACCATCTTAAACTGTGTCCGGAATAACCTGTCCGAACTGGTATCCCAGGTCGCCTGAGTAAATAGCTCTCCGTTAAAAGTGTGCATGGCCACCCCTTCACGGATCATCATGGTGAACGTGCGTTTGCGTTCGGCATCAATAAAGCAGTGGTCGTCCTCCGCATATTCTTTCCAGGCATCCTCACACTCACCGGCAAAAGCACGCGCGTCCTCTTCGCTGATCCCAAGATAGCGCCAGGCAGGCCGGTGGCTAAGACGGAAAAATGAACCAACGATATGATCCTGGTGAAGCTGTACCGCATTCGCCGCTAGGCCGTTATTACGAACAAGATCGTCGGCGCGGGCGTTTCCACGCTGGAAGTTCGGAAGAAGTGCGGCATCACCACTTTCACTGGGTGGATTCCACGCGCGCAGCTGGCCACCAAAGCCACCAGCCCCACCATGGTATCCGGCATATTCCCGGAGCGACGTTTTACCGTCGGGTCCAACAAGTGCTGGTAATTTCATGCGTAAAATCCTGCTGGCCCGCGCCGGCGACTGGTGATGCCAATCTGAACTTCAAGTTCGGCAATATATTTTTTCAAATCAGCAACTGACGTGGCAGTAAACTCAACGCGGCGGCCATCTTTCTGTACCGTCGCAACGCGTTTCCCTGTCATCAGGTCATGAAGTGCGGCGCGGGCACTGTCCAGTTCAGACTGTGTTGCCATTATTCATCTCCGGCTAATGCCCGGGCATAATCCGCCAGGGTCTTTTTCGGTTTAGAGGTATGTTCGTCCTCCTGCATGCTTATCAGAAGAGACTCAAGATTCAGCTGCCAGCGGGAGACGCTTATCCGCAGAGCTGCCAGCGCGTAGACAAAACAGTCCAGCGCCTCATTACGGCGTTTCTTACTGTCCCAGAGTATTTTCCGCTCGCCGTTTACCCATTTTTCAACCTGTTCCTCTGCTGTCAGCTGCTGAGCCTCGGTCAGGTCGAAGATTTCCGGGTTGTTAGGAAAATGAACGGCGCCGGCCATTGGCTCATCACCAACCGGAATAAGAGTTAATCGGTTATAAATCTGCTCCTTCGCCGTATCGGTACCAACCTCCGTCAGATACACCCCGTTTTTATTTCGTTTACGCGGCATATTCGCTACAGGTTTACCGTATACAGAAGCACCTTTGATGGGGATTACGCGGAAAAGACCATGCTTTTTCGAACGGCCATAAACGATTGTGGGATCAATCCCCCCGATATCCCAGCAGATGCGGGAAATGCTCATCTCCGCGCCATTGCGTCGTTTATAGGTCTTATTGATCGCCTCATCGACGCGTTTAAGGGTCTGCTCGTCATCATGACGCCCCATGATAATCTGTCGGTCTACCAGCCAGCTTTCTTCACCAGGTCCCCAGCCCCAGACTCGCATTTCGTAACGGTCAAGCTGTGAGTCAATCCCGGCGGTCAAATAGACAACGCGATCCGGCACTGCGGCAGCAAAGAGTTCCTTTCGCTCTTCGATAAGATCGGCATCAGGCCGTTCACCAATTTTCGGCTCCCAGGTTTCCCCGAGGGTGGTGTTAGTAAAGGTTTTACGTTTGCCTGTATCACCCCTGGTCTTTATCCACTCTTTTACAATCTGCACCCAGGTGGTGAAGGGGCTATAGGCCGTCCAGATATGGAAGGTCACACTGTCTGGCGGATCTATTTCTCCACCAGATGAAGAAAACCAGTTAAGGCCGTCGCCCGTCCAGATGCCAGTTCGCTCACAGATATAGCGCGCATTGGTAAAGTCCAGCTCCTGTTGCTTAATGACGCACCCGTTATGCTCGCACAGGTAAAAAACGCTGGAGGGCTCACCAGGAGACCATTTAAAACCAAAAGGCGTTTCACGATCGCCGAACTTGAGATATTGCTCTTCCCCGCAGTGCGGACACGCAACATGGAAGCGCATAAAATGCTGCGATTCGCTGGCGGCTCGTTCAATCTGGCAGGTACCACGAATTTTTGGGGTAGAGCCGCGGATTGATTTGGGCCAGACAGAACCCTCGATTCGCTTATCACCCAGAAACGTTGGCGAACCTTCTTTCTCGATGTCCTCATCGAATGCCGCCAGTTCGTCATATCCGGCAACATCAACCGATTTCTCACGATAGTTCTTTGCAGCCTTACCGCCGAGACACCAGAAACCGCGACCGTTAGAGAAACGCTTCATGCTGAGCGTGTTATTGCGGTGCTTTTTCCCATACCACGGCGCCAGCGCCAGCAGTGCGGGAATATCACGGATCGTCGGCTCAACATGCGACTTCATGAAGTTTTCGGCATCGCCGTCGGTCGGCAGCCAGATTAGGGAATTTCGCTGCTTATGCTCAATAAAATAGGAATAGACGCCCAGCAGCATCTTCGAGTAACCGACACGGGCAGATTTAACAACGTTCACTTCCCGTATGTAGTCATTCCCCATCGCATTCATTATTGCGCGCTGGAAAGGCAGCGTGACCCAGCGCCCTTCCTGGTAAGCTGATTCTTTCGGCAAATAATAATTATTGTCTGCCCATTCCACTGCCGTTTGCGGCTCCGGGCGATAGAGTGAGCGCAGCCCGGCGCGTGCGGATGACTGCAGCCCCTTAATCTGACTGTTCGATATATTCACTCAGCAACCCCGGTATAATTTCATCCAGCGCAGCTGCCTTGTTCATGGCTTTGATTACGTCCTTTTTAAGGAAATCAATGTGTCGATTCTCCAGCTCAGGAAACCGCCGCTGCACCGACAGGGGGATCCCGTCCAGGATACTGGCTATTTCGCCGGCCACGCGTGAAAGCACGAACGTGCAGAATGCGGTCTCCACCACCTCAGCGGAACTTTTGGCATTTTTTAGCTCCTGGGCATCAGCCTGCGAGCGGGTCAGACGGTAGCGCTCATAATCAATTGTTCCTGGCTGCAGATCAGATTCACCAGCCTTACGGAGCTCTTCAACTTCCTTTCTCAACTTTTCGTTTTCGATGTCAGCATCACGTTGGGCAAACCACTTAATCGCGGCAGCGGAATCGTAAAGCACCTCATTACCTTTGCCACCACCACGCACAAACGGCATCCCCTGATCCTGCCAGTTCTGAATCGTACGAATGCTGACACCAAAAATATCGGAGAGCTGTTTTTTGTTCACCTCCATACGCACTCCTTAGGCGAAAACGGGGTACGGAAACGATCATGGGTGATCCGGACAGGAAACGGTCTGATGGCTTCCTTACTTTTTAGGCATCAACCAATTAATAAACAATGAGTTAAAAAGTAGAAGAACGGAAACGCCTTAAATCTCAAAATTTTCATATGTAGCGAGAATCCGCGAGGTCGCCGCCCCGTAGCGACTCGAACTCCCGGAAAGGACCCGCGGCGATAACGGTTCTCATTACCGTTTCAATGATCATTCATCGAGGCCGCTCACTGAACGACCTCTGTGAATGCTCAGCTTGCGAATGCGCCCCCGTCGGCCTGCAGCACATCCTCGGGGATCCGAGCCGTAAGAGGCTCACTTTCGAAAACCTTCAGCCCATTGAAGCCGAGGAACGTTGAAGACTGGCTGATGTTCCCTGCGATGAAGTCGCCAACATCGCTCAGAAATCCGGTCACGACCGTCTCAGTGTGCCGGCGCCAGTAGTCCTCAAGGGCAACCAGCAGCGGATCAGAGCCATTGGTGATCATCTGCTCGCTAACGGAATAAGCCTTCTTACCGGTCTTATCAGTGATGCACTGCAGCTTATTACTCTGCATGGCCACCATGTCGGTATTGTTCACCTGAACGGTCAGTGTCGCGACTTTTTCATCGTCATCATTCGTGGAGGAAGCGTAGAAGAGAGAAAGGGTCAGATCATTACGATTAAACATTACTGGCTCCTGTTGCGGTTACGGTTGCGATGACGGGGGCGACGCGCCGTTTGTGGCGCAGTATCATTCGGCGGCAAGAGCTCACCTTCTTTTTCTGGCTGCACTTCTTCCACGACAGCTGGTGGCTGTTCTGACTCTTTCGGTTGTGGTTGCGCTGGTGCTGCAGGTACGAATGGTGCGCCACCAGCTTCAATCTCAATCTTGAGGTGCGGGAATATCTTAGCGGTATGGTCGAAATGGATAGCTGAAACAGGCAGATGCGCGTAAGACACGCCGTCCCGCTCCAGCGCCACCAGCACGCCATTAACGTATTCAATCTTGATATTTTGCATCGTTTACCTTCACGAATAAAAAAGCCCCGCTATTGCGAGGCGCATATTTATCAATGGGTTGCTATAAGCGGAGATAGTTATAAAGGCTATTTAGGTATAAATCGAACCCGCAATCCCTACTACCGCAGCTAGCATCAAAAAGGTGACTGCAGTTCTACGCATTTGCACGCCATAAAATGAGAGGGCCATCCCAACGAATACCACAATCAGAACGCGCCACATAGCCAGAGCGAGGAAGATATAGCCTTCCGTGGCACTATCAATTAGCACATCCACACATCATTTCCTTTTCAATCCATTACCGTTGGTAATGATTTTATCATGTCCAAGAGACGGATTGTTATGTCGTTAGCTAATCCGGACTTACTCATTATCAGTAGTTTTCCTTTAGCAGTCCGCTTGCTCTGATTTGTTGTGCTCCAGAATGTCGCGCCTGGTCTGCTTTTATCCTTTCGAAAGAGAAAGTAACAACCATTCGACTTAGCATTACAGAGCCATCCCGCAAAGAGGCCCTCTAATTCAGGCAATAAAAACCGCCCTGAGGCGGTTAGTTTCAGTCTGGCGGTATGTTACCTGTGAATGACAAACAGTGATTTGCATCTCGGGCAGAGTAACGCCTGTTCCTTGCGTACCTTTGTAGTAGGATGATTGGATTTATGCCCGCAAACAGGACAAGTCACTGTTATTTTTGACGCAATATTTATACGTTTTAATGCGTAATCGAAAAATGACATGATGATTACCCTTTCAATAAATGGGTCTTATTATATCACCAATAGAGCATTTTTTAATCAACCCAGCACTTGCGCTTGCTGTTTCCAGGATGACTCCCTGGCTAAAGTGGCTTCGCAATACCATAAAAAAGCCGGGGGTGGCCTTTCTGATGGCTATGAAAAAGGCCGCAAAAAGATGCGGCCTTTTGTCATGCACAGTTATCAATTAAATAAACTCTCAGGAGCCATCCGGGAGAGATTACCTAAAAACGAGTAACTGACCTCCGACAGACTGGTGTTGGGACGGAGGTGCAGTGATAGTAGTGTGTTTTATTTTTCTTCATACTAATAAACATATAATAATGGCAGTTCGTCTTTTTAACCGACAAATACCATTCAAATAGCCTATATATGCAGATGATTGCTCTGAGAGTATTGTCACACTCAATGAAAATCTTTGAAAATGTCATTAGCTGGTTTACTCGCCGTCGAACAGGTGCAGCGGCCTTGCCCTAACGAAATTAGCTTTAGTCGTTCGTTGTCATCTACCACACAAACAAAGTAGTCACAAAAACATAAAGGTTATAAAGTGAGCTATTTCCTGCCCTGTGGTGTATGGTTAGCAATCACTCACGAGGATAAAAACCATGTCGATGCTCAAAGACAAGATACGTACACTCAGACCTGTAAAAAGCACCTGTCCTCACTGCTCTCGCCAGTCAACACATAGCCTGTCGAGAATAAAAAACGATATAACATTGATCTGCCCATACTGCGGAAATATTTTCCTCCCCTCAGAAAGTAAACCTGTTAAGTAACTGATCGAATACTTTACTGAAGCTGAAGTTCACTCTTAGGCTTCAGTAAACGAAACGTTGACATGCTTCTTCTCCTGCTTCTGGCAATAAAAAAGGCCGCCATTGGCGACCTGGGTTCAAATTATGTGTGTCAGGGCATATGACACGAGTAACCGCAGTAATAGCCACCGTTGGATTGCGGGTTGACTTTCTGCATATTCTCTGCAACCTACATTTAAGTATAGATCGAACCAGCAGTCCCGATTATCGCAGCAAGCAGAAAGAAGGTGACGGCAGTTCTACGCATTTGCACGCCATAAAATGACAGAGCCAACCCGACGAAAGCAACAATTAAAACTGTCCACATATCCAGTAAGAGGAAGAGATATCCCTCGAAAGCACTGTCAATCAGTACGTCCACATCGCGCATTCCTTTTAATAGATAAACTCCGCTGAAATACTATCACGATAGCGTTAGCAGACTATCTGCTAATCATCAAGCATCGACTGACTTATTTTCGGTGGATTTCTTTTCGCAAGTTGTGTTAGCAATCAGCGTCAGGGCGAGCCACCGCGCGGCATGCCCACATACAGGCTTCCTGCATTTTGGTGCGAGCGATTGCCAGACAGCGCAAAGCTTCATCAATCTCCCGAGCCTGCTCAGCACTTAACATTGCCGGGCCATTACGGACAGCCAACAATTCACCTCGCTCGGTATCAAGCAAACTACATAAGTGGCGGCTGACGCCTTTGAGGCGGTTCATGCGCTCAATCTCGCCCGCGGTTAATGTGCGGTAGCCTTTTACAGTGCTGCCGTCCTGCGGTTTTGCTTCACTCATTTCGTAGCCTTTTCGGTTGGTTGCGGGCAGTTAGCCTGCACTGATTTGTTGTGCGCCAGAATGTCGCGCTTGGTCTGCTTATCTAGCACGTCAATATCGTGGTCAGTCAGGTAGATAATCCGCACCCAGTTGCAGGCGGTATCAACCACCACCGGGGCGGGTAAAGTTTTCGCGCAGCTCCCGATCAACATCGTCATCAGGCATATGGCTAACAGTCTGCTGTGCATCGCTGGCCCCTTTCGTAGCTTCCGCCTCACGTTCTGCCGCGGCGACGGTAGCAGCGGCGTTTTCTTCAGCGCGCTGCTGCTCGGCTTTGGCTTCCGCTTTATTAGTACCTCGCGCATGGCCTAACCCAAATGCGCCAGCGACAATGGCCAGCAACGCAGTTGCCAGACCAATAATCATTTCAATGCCCATAACCACCTCGTAACAGCACTGATTTAGCCAGGCTAAAGAGCGCTCGGCGTTTATCCAGACCGTTGCGGCCACCGTTAATAAGCAGGGTTACGCGCTCAACATCACCGGAATGAAGAAGGCAAC
>PPYF01306262.1_pt1 | contig 12202 bp, 9 predicted proteins | sample 1559871 | NCBI WGS metagenome assembly PPYF01 (sample SAMN08240021, study PRJNA423297) | Human gut metagenome, whole genome shotgun sequencing project. | reverse complement strand
CCCCCATGCTGTATACTGCACTGGGAGGCCCGGTGTTGGGATTTTTATATAAGGCAGTCAATACCATGGATTCTATGGTAGGATATAAGAATGAGAAGTATCTTCACTTCGGCAGAGCCGCGGCGAAGTTGGATGATGTGATGAATTTTCTCCCGGCGAGGATCAGCGCGCTGTTGATGGTCGGGACGGCTTTTATCAGCGGGAAAAGCTATAACGGAAAGCAGGCATGGCGTATCTGGCGCAGAGACAACAGAAAGCATGCCAGCCCCAATTCCGCCCAGACGGAATCCGTGTGCGCAGGAGCGCTGGGAATCCAGCTGGCGGGAGATGCCAGTTATTTTGGCAAGGTCGTGAAAAAGCCCTATATCGGGGATCCAACAAGGGCAGTGGAACCGGAGGATATCCGCAGAACGAACCGATTGATGAACCGGACGGCGTGGATCTGTGAGATTCTGTGTCTGGGGATCCTGATTGCGGTGGCAGTGTGAAAAGCAGAGTTTGGCCGGGCGTGAAAGCTTTTGATGATTTGCAGACGATAGAGGACATGAAAAGTCCTATGGTAACAGGAACCGGAAAGGAAGGAAAATGCAGCAGAACATACATGGCGGTGATATTTACAGCAGACAGATACGGCTGGATTTTTCGGTAAACGGCAATCCTTTAGGGATGCCGGATGCGGCGGTGCAGGCGATTCATGAAGCAGTGCAGCATGTGGGAGAATATCCGGATATTACTGCGGCGGCCCTGACGGAAGCCGTGAGCCGGATGTTATCCGGAGAATGTGGCAGAGAAATCCCAAAGGAGTATCTGCTGTTTGGCAACGGGGCATCAGAACTTTTTCTGGCGGTTGTGCATGCACTTAAGCCCCGGAATATTGTGATTCCCGTGCCATCCTTTTACGGATACGAGTATGTGGCGGAAGCAGCAGGCAGCTATATAAAATATGTATATCTGCTGGAAGAGACCGGATTCCGTCCGGGGCGGGAGCTGTTACAGGAGCTGACAGCGGATACAGACATGCTGTTTGTAGCGAATCCCAACAATCCCACGGGGCAGCTGATGGGCAGAGAATATCTGCAGGAACTGTTGGAGCATTGCAGGCAGCAGGGAATCACCGTAGTAGTGGATGAATGTTTTATAGAGTTCTGCGAGTCCGGCCGGGAACAGCCAAAGTTTCTGCTTGGGGAGATCGGACAGTATGAAAATCTGCTGCTGGCACGGGCCTTTACGAAAAGCTTTGCTATGCCAGGGGTGCGTCTGGGCTATCTGGTATGCAGCAACGCAGAGTGGAATATGTGAAAAACGAGAGAGAATATTTGTGGGAAGGACTGGAAAAGCTTGGCATCCGGGTGGTGTCCGGAGAAGTGGATTTCCTGTTGCTGTATACCACACAGCCCATCTATGACAGCCTGCTTGCAAAAGGTATCCTGATTCGGAACTGTGAGAATTTCCGGGGACTGGGTGAAGGCTATTATCGGATCGCAGTGAAGAAACATGAAGAGAATGAAGTGCTGTTACAGGAACTTGCGCAGATTACTGCTGAATGAGTTCGTTTTCTTTGCAAAGCAGTAAATAGAAGCAGCCGGAAGACGGAAAATGAATTTTGGGGGAAGGTAACTTATGGAAAAAAAGAGCATTGAATATGTATTGCCGGAAGAAATCGAGAAGCGAAGCTTTGAAATTATTGCTGCAGAACTGGCAGAGCGGGGCATCACTTTGCCTGCGGAGCAGGATCCTGTCACCCGCAGGGTGATCCATACCAGCGCAGATTTTGATTATGCGGAGACGATGACCTATTCCGAAAACGCGGTGGAGATCGCTAAAAACCTGATAAAAAACGGTGCGGATATTGTGACGGATACCAATATGGCACTGGCGGGGATCAATAAGAAGGTGTTGGCTTCTTTTGGCGGGGAAGCCCACTGCTATATGGCGGATGCGGATGTGGCGGCTATGGCGAAGGAACGGAAGACCACCCGGGCGGCTATCAGCATGGAATTGGCTTCGAAGCTGGAAAAACCAGTGATCTTCGCTGTTGGAAATGCGCCTACAGCGTTGATACAGATCTATGAGCTGATGCAGGAAAGGGACTGGTGCCCGGCATTCGTTATCGGGGTCCCTGTGGGTTTCGTGAATGTGGAAGCTGCCAAGGAGCTGATTATGGAGACGGATGTGCCCTATATCATCAATCGTGGAAGAAAAGGCGGCAGCAACGTGGCAGCGGCCATCTGCAATGCTTTGTTGTATGAATTGCGAAAAGAACAGGAAAACGTTACACCCGGCGATTGACACGACGGATCATGATATAGTAACAGTGGGTAGAAAGTATGCGGTACGGATTTACCACAGGAAGCTGCGCAGCGGCAGCGGCCAAGGCGGCCGCCTATATGCTGCTGACCGGAAGGGAGAAAACAGAAATCACCATAGAGACACCCAAAGGTATCCCTTACACAGCCCAGATCCGCAACATCTGCCGCAAGGAGCAGGAGGTCAGCTGCGCCGTGGAAAAGGATGGCGGGGATGACCCCGATATTACCACAGGGGCGCTGATCTGTGCGAAGGTTTCTTTTGCGGAAATAACGGATAGGAAAGCCAGAGAAGAACCCGGTAGGAAGAATGGAACCGGACATGCACCTGAACAGGCACAGGTCGTGATCGACGGCGGCATCGGTGTCGGCCGGGTGACGAAGCCGGGACTGGATCAGCCCGTGGGAAATGCAGCTATCAATCACGTCCCCAGAGACATGATCGAACGGGAAGTATTACAGGTGTGCCAGGTGCTGGATTATCGTGGAATCCTGTCGGTGGAGATCTCTGTGCCGGAAGGTGAAAAGTTGGCAGAGAAGACATTTAATCCAAGGCTTGGCATCGTGGGCGGTATTTCTATTCTGGGCACCAGCGGTGTCGTGGAGCCTATGAGCACACAGGCTATTCTGGATACGATCCGCGTGGAACTGCGGCAACAGCGGGCACTGGGGAGAGAAGATGTGGTGATCTCTCCGGGCAATTACGGACTGGATTTTCTGAAAAATACCTATCACTATGATCTGGATAAAAGTGTAAAATGCAGTAATTTTATCGGTCTGACGATCGATATGGCGGTGGAAGAGGGATTTAGGCGTCTGCTTCTTGCGGGACATATCGGGAAGCTCATCAAAGTGGCGGGAGGTATTATGAATACCCATTCCCGGGAGGGCGACTGCAGGATGGAGCTGTTGACCGCTTTTGCCGTAAAATGCGGTGTAGCGGCAGTGGATGCTGCCAGACTCCTGTCCTGTGTCACCACAGAGGAAGCTGTGCGGATTCTGGACGAGTGCGGCAGGAGACAGGAAGTCATGGATTATGCCATGGAGCGTATTTTATTTTATCTGGAGAAGCGGGCGCAGGGAAAGCTTGCGATCGAATGTATCATGTATGCCAATGATTTCGGAGCATTGGCGAAAAGTAAGGAGGCGGAGGAATGGTTTACTTTGTTGGCGCAGGAAGCGGGGCAGCAGATCTGATCACAGTGCGGGGCATGCACATGCTGCAACAGGCGGATGTCATCATCTATGCGGGATCACTGGTGAACCCGGAGCTGTTACAATATGCCAAAACAGACTGTGAAATCCATAACAGCGCAAAACTGACCCTGGAGGAAGTGCTGCAGATTATGCAGGAGGCACAGGAACAGGGGAAGATGTTGGTGCGTCTGCACACCGGAGAACCAAGCATCTATGGTGCGGTGCGGGAGCAGATGGATGCACTGGATGCATTACATATCCCTTATGAGAGCTGTCCGGGAGTCAGTGCCTGCTTCGGCGCAGCGGCATCGTTAAATCTGGAATATACCCTGCCCGGTGTCTCCCAGACCCTGATCATCACCCGTATGGAAGGACGGACCGGAGTGCCACAGAAGGAGAGCATCGAAAGTCTGGCAGCCCATCAGGCTTCCATGGCGATCTATTTAAGCACGGGAATGCTGAGGGAACTGAGCCGCAGACTGATGGCGGGCGGTTATGCGGAGGACACCCCCGCAGCCCTGATCTACAAGGCAACCTGGCCGGAGGAAGAGGCTTATATCTGTACGGTGGAGACACTGGCACAGGTAGCGGAAGAACACAGCATCATTAAGACAGCGCTGGTACTGGTGGGGGATGTTATCACCCATGGAAATTATCAGAAGTCGAGGCTGTATGCGGCGGATTTTTCCACAGAATTCCGTCAGGCAAAAAGCAGTGTCCGGCAGACAGAGGAAAACCGGGAGGAGCAGCGTGAAGATTAGTGTGATCAGCTTTACGAAAACAGGACAGAAGATGGCGGAACGGATTCTGAAGAGCATGTGCGGTGGAGACGAGACGATTATTCTATATAGTAAATGCTCCCGAAAAAAGACAGTGCAGACAGCGGAAAACAGTGGGGACGTTACAACGCAGACATTCGGGGTGATTCCGAACCAAGACACTAACGTACCGACAGATAATACCGGGAATACAATAGCGGTACAGGAGAGTGTGTCAGTCTGGGCCGGTGAGCAGATGGCTGCCCATCATGCGCTGGTGTTCGTCGGTGCCTGCGGTATTGCGGTCCGGGCTATTGCCCCCTGGATCACGGACAAGCTGCATGACAGCCCGGTACTGGTCATGGATGAACAGGGGCAGTATGTGATCCCGCTGTTGTCCGGGCATGTGGGCGGAGCCAATGAACTGGCGGTCCGTCTGGCCGGAGAACTGGGAGCCGTCCCTGTGATCACGACAGCCACAGACCTGCATGGCAGCTTTGCGGTGGATTTGTTTGCCAAAAGAAATGATCTGTGGATCCACAACCGGGAGGGGATTGCCCGGGTGTCGTCAAAAATACTGGCAGGCGAGAAAATTACCATGTCCGTACAGACAGGGCATCTGGCAGTGGACGAGACTATTCCGTCAGAGATCAGGCTGTGTGCATATCCTCCGGTGGAAAAGGTGGATGTCCTAATAGCGGACAACATGGAAGAAATATTTCGAAAAGAGGCAGCAGAACTGTTGTTGAAGCCGAAGAAATATATTCTGGGTGCGGGTTGTAAAAAAGGAACGGACAGTGTGAAGCTGGAAGCCTTTTTAAGAAAAATACTGGAAGAACAGGACATTGCCATAGAACAGGTCGCAGCACTGGCTTCCATTGATGTAAAGAAAGAGGAACGGTGTCTGCTGGAATTCAGCGAAAAGTACAGAATCCCGTTTCAGACCTATCCGGCACAGAAATTACAGACGGTGTACGGAACATTTCATGGCTCCGATTTTGTAAAGTCACAGGTGGGTGTGGACAATGTGTGTGAACGTGCCGCCATGAAGGCGGCGGGGGCAGATGGAAGAATCTGCAGAGCTAAGCAGGCACAGGATGGCATGACCGTGGCAATTGCCGAGAAAGCATGGAAAGTATCGATGGAATCGTAAAGACCAATCGGAAGGACAGTCAGAAAAAACAAAGATTTTTTCATGTAGCTAGGCATCCTTGGGACAATACCTACAAGTGATGGAAGCATGAGCGGATCTGGAGGGCTTGTAAATGATGGAAAGAGGAAAATCAGATGAGTAACAGAATCTATATCATAGGAATGGGTCCCGGCAGGGAAGAAATGATGACCGGAGAAGCCATCGCTGCGCTGGAGCAGGCAGATGTGATTGTGGGTTATACCGTATATGTCAAATTATTGGGAGAACGTTTTGCAGGGAAAAGGCTGCTGACCACTTCCATGCGGCAGGAGACGGAGCGCTGTGAGCTATGCTTCCGGGAGGCGGAAGCAGGAAATCAGGTGGCACTGATCTGTAGCGGCGATGCAGGCATCTACGGTCTGGCATCCCTGATGTACGAGCTGGGGGCAAAGCACCCGGAGACGGAACTGCTTGTGATTCCCGGCATCACGGCGGCCAGCAGCGGTGCGGCGGTACTGGGAGCACCTTTAAATCATGATTTCTGCGTTATCAGCCTGAGCGATCTGATGACTCCATGGGAGAAGATTGAAAAGAGACTGCGGGCGGCAGCAGTGGGAGATTTTGCCATGGCCATCTACAATCCTTCCAGCCATAGACGAAAAGATTATCTGCAGAGAGCCTGTGATATTTTACTGGAAACCATAGAAGGGAAGCGTCCCTGTGGCTATGTGGAAAATATTGGAAGAGAAGGTACCCGGGTGGTGACCTGTACGCTGCGGGAATTAAGGGACCGGGAAGTCAATATGTTCACCACTGTATTTATTGGCAATTCGGAGACGGAGATCCTGGGGGACAAGATGATCACCAGAAGAGGCTACCAGGCAGAAAAGGGAGAAAAGGCAGAGTGAAAAAGCTTGTAATATTTGCTGGAACCACAGAAGGACGGAGATTGTCGGAGATTCTGGCGGATGCCGGAATCGCACATACGGTATGCGTGGCAACGGAATACGGTGAAATCGTAATGCGGGAACAGACGGAAAGCACAAAAGCGATGCAGACAGCCGGGCAGCCCATTGTAAACCTTCACTGCGGCAGAATGGACCGGGAGCAGATGCAGAAGTTTCTGCATGACGAAGGCTATGAGATTGTAGTGGATGCCACCCACCCTTACGCCAGGGTCGTTACGGAGAATCTGCGGGGAGCTGTGGATACACTGAAATCTTTGGAAAAAGATGCACATTTTCCCATTTACCTGCGTCTGGAACGGAAAATCGACGGGATTACAGAAGCAGATGGCATTGTTACAAATGTCCAATATTTTGAAAACAATGCAGATTGTGCGAAAGCTTTGGAGAATACAGAGGGCAATATTCTGCTGACCACGGGAAGCAAGGAACTGGCGGTGTATTGCGCTTCCGGCAGATTGAAAGACCGCCTGCATGTGCGGATCCTTCCGGGAAGAGAGAGTCTGGAACTGTGCATGGAGCAGGGAATCAAAGGCCGGCAGATCCTGGCATTGCAGGGGCCTTTTTCCACAGAGATGAACGCTGCCATCCTAAAGCAGTACGACATCCGTCATATGGTCACGAAAAACAGCGGCCGGGCCGGAGGCTGCCAGGAGAAGCTGGAAGCAGCGAAAATGCTGGGAATCCCGGTGTATGTGATTGAGCCTGCGCAGAAGACAGCGGATGCTGCCGGGAATATTCCGGGGACAGACTCGTATTCGTTTGCAGGAATCTGTGGAAAACTGGGACAACTCTGTGATTGTAAGATTTCGCAGCAGGGAAGTCTGGAAATCTGCCTTGCCGGGATCGGTATGGGCAGCAGAGACTGCATGACAAAAGAAGTGCAGCAGACAATCGAAACTGCGGATATCCTGCTGGGGGCGGAGCGCATGATTGCAGACTATTCTGCCAGAATAGAAAAAAAGCCCTACTATATGGCTGCCCAGATCCTGCCCTATCTGGAAAAATTACAGGAAAGCGAGGAACTGGCACAGCAGGAGACACTTCGGGTAGCGGTTCTGTTTTCCGGAGATACCGGATTCTACAGCGGATGCAGAAAATTGTATGTGGAATTACAGGAAGCGATTGCAGCAGGACAACTGAGAGGCAGTGTGAGGATCCTGCCGGGAATTTCATCGGTGGTTTCTCTGGCGGCCCGGGTGGGAGAAAGCTATGAGGATGCCGCCATTTTAAGCATGCACGGCAAGAAACTGAACCATCTTCCGACAACTGTGGTGAGTCATGAGAAGACTTTCCTGTTGACCTCGGGAAGTGAGGATATCCGTAAGATCGGACGGATGCTTACGGAGACGGGACTGACAGATTGTGAAGTGATCGTGGGATATCAATTGTCCTATCCGGAAGAAAATATACGGATCCTGATGCCGGAGCAGTGTGTGGAGGTCACCGAAGAGGGTCTGTATACCTGCCTGATCCGCAATCCTCATCCACAGCCGGAACCCCTGACCCACGGCAGAGCGGACACCTGTTTCCTACGGGATGCTTCCGGGACGGGGGGAAAACTTCGCAGAACTCCTATGACCAAGGAAGAAGTCCGGGAAGTCAGTATTTGCAAGCTGCACCTGACAGATGGAGCCGTAGTCTATGATATCGGCAGCGGCACCGGATCCGTGGCGGTGGAAATCGCCGGATTGTCGGAAACGGTGCATGTCTATGCCATTGAGAGAAAACCGGAGGCGGTGGAACTGCTTCGGAAGAACCGAGAGCATTTCCATATGGACAATATGGAGATCATCGAAGCACTGGCACCGGAGGGACTGGAAGAACTGCCTGTGCCCACCCATGCTTTTATCGGCGGCAGTGGAGGCAGATTAATGGATATTTTACAGACCTTGTATCGGAAAAATCCTCATATGCGCATTGTGATCAATGCCATCAGCATGGAGACGATTGCGGAGCTTCAGGAAGTATTGGAAGCGTTTCCTGTGGAGGACGGGGAAATCCTGCAGATGCAGGTCAACCGGGTGAAGAAGCTGGGAAGCTATCATTTGCCGCAGGCGGAGAATCCGGTGTGGATCTGCTCATTTACGTTCAGGGAGGGAGAAAAAGGTTCTATGGACAAAGTGAAGAAAGCGTTGCTGACCGAAGAAGAAAATGGAAACAGGGAAAATGGAGAAGTGCAGAGATGATCGGAGCACAGGAAAAAAAGATACGGCGCATCATGATCGCTGCCCCGAAAAGCGGCAGCGGCAAGACTATGATCACGTGTGGATTATTGCAGATTTTTAAGGAAAACGGAGAGGATATCTCTTCCTGTAAATGCGGCCCGGATTATATCGATCCCATGTTCCACAGACAGGTGCTGGGGATTCCTGCCAGAAATCTGGACACTTTTTTCACCGGAGAGGACGGCACGAGAAGACTGTTTCTGAGAGATCGCAGGGAAGACGAGCTTGTGGTCATGGAAGGCGTTATGGGACTCTATGACGGGCTGTGCGGAATAAGAGAGGAAGGCTCCTCCTATCATCTGGCAAAGGTGACGCAGACCCCCATCATACTGGTGGTGGATGCAAAAGGCATGGGAAAATCGGTGCTTCCTCTGATCACCGGATTTCTGGCTTATGATAAAGAACATCTGATCCGGGGAGTGATCTTCAACCGTATGTCAGCAGTTTACTATGAGATTCTGAAGCCTCTGGCGGAAGAGGAACTTGGTATTGCAGTGCTGGGATATTTCCCGGAAAATAAGGACTTACAGATCGCCAGCAGACATCTTGGCCTGTGCCTGCCGGGAGAACTGGAAGATCTGCAGGGAAAGATCCGGGTCACGGCGGCAAAACTAAGGGAGAGCGTAGACATTTCGAAGCTGTTGCAGATTGCAGAAGAGGCGGAACCGCTGGGAGCTGAGAGAATAGAGAGAACCTCCCAAACCAAAAAGAAGGAACGCAGTGAAGAAACGGCAGAAGAGCAAGATCCGGATTCTGTGGAAAACGATAGGGTAAAGTGCCCGAGGATCGCTGTAGCCCGGGATGAAGCCTTTTGCTTTTATTATGAAGAGAATCTGCGCCTGCTGGAACAGACCGGAGCGGAACTGGTGTATTTTTCTCCATTACATGACAAGGCGTTGCCGGAAAATATCCATGGGATGTTGTTGGGCGGCGGCTATCCGGAATTATATGCCGGACAGCTGAGTGAGAACAATGCCATGCGCAAGGCCATCCGGGCAGCAGTCATAGGTGGCCTCCCCACCGTAGCGGAGTGCGGAGGCTTTTTATATCTGCATACGTCCCTGACAGACAGAGAAGGACATTCCTGCCTTATGGCAGGAGTGCTGCCTGAAAAATGCTTCGATACCGGAAGCCTGGTGCGCTTCGGATATATCGAACTGGAAGAGAACAGTGAATATTTTCTGCCCCGGGGCAGCCGCATCCGGGCACATGAATTTCACTACTATGACAGTGAAGATAACGGCGTAGACTGTACCGCAACTAAACCAACCATCGGAAGAAAATATCCCTGCATCCATGTCGGTGAGAACCACTGGTATGGTTTCCCCCACCTCTATTATCCTTCCTGCCCCGAGTTCGCAGAGCAATTTGTGGAAAAGGCTGCGCAGTACAAAAATCGTTTTAAATAGCAGGATATTTGGCGGTATCTTCAAAAATTGTGGAAGAAAAATAAAAAAACACTTGCATCGTACATCGATGTACGGTGTACAAAGAAATAGGGAAGTATTTCGGATGAAATACGTTAAAAGGACGAAACCGGCTGGCGAGAGTTGGGTTCGTCCTTTTTTGCAGAAAAATTCTCAAAAACAAAAAAGATGTGTTATAATCGTAATATCTTTTTAGGTACGGAGGATAAAGTTATGGAAAAATCAAAGGTATATTTTACAGATTTCAGAACCCGTCTGGGAGAGGGACTTCCCAGTAAGTTAAAGCGCCTGATGAAGGCGGCGGGGATTCAGGATATGGATATGGATCACAAGTTTGTTGCCATCAAGATGCACTTCGGTGAGCTGGGCAATCTGGGATATTTACGTCCCAATTATGCCAAGGCGGTAGCGGATGTGGTAAAGGAGCTGGGCGGAATTCCTTTCCTGACGGACTGTAATACCCTGTATCCCGGCAGCCGTAAGAATGCCATCGAGCATATGTACTGTGCCTGGGAGAATGGTTTCACACCGTTGACGGTTGGGTGTCCTGTGATCATTGGTGATGGTCTGAAGGGAACGGATGATATCGAGGTGCCGGTAGAGGGCGGCGAATATGTGAAAAATGCTAAGATCGGCCGGGCCATTATGGATGCGGATGTGTTTATTTCCCTGAATCATTTCAAGGGGCATGAAACGGCGGGCTTCGGCGGTGCTATCAAAAATATCGGTATGGGCTGCGGATCCAGAGCCGGTAAAATGGAACAGCACGCTCAGGGCAAACCGGAGATCAATGAGAATTTGTGCCGTGGCTGCAAACGATGCATGAGAGAATGTGCCAATGAGGGACTGGTATACGACGAGACTACCCATAAGATGCATATTGATCATAACAAATGCCTGGGCTGTGGACGCTGTATCGGTGCCTGTAACTTCGACGCAATCCATAGCGGTTGTGATGCGGCAACAAAGGATTTCAACTGCCGTATGGCAGAGTATGCGAAGGCGGTCGTGGACGGCAGACCCAATTTCCATATTTCTCTGGTGGTGGATGTGTCTCCGAACTGTGACTGCCACCGGGAGAATGATGTACCCATCCTGCCCAATATCGGTATGTTCGCCTCCTTCGATCCTCTGGCGCTGGATCAGGCCTGTGTGGATGCCTGCCTGAAGCAGACACCGCTGCCGAACAGCCAGCTGACGGATGCCATGGCAAAAGAGGGCTTTTGTGATCACCATGATCATTTTGAAAATACCACTCCAAATGCGGAGTACAAGACCTGTCTGGAACATGCGGAGAAGATCGGTATCGGCAGCAGGGCGTACGAACTTATTGTTATGAAGTAATTTCAGAAAGGATGAGCTTATGCGTCCCATGGTAAGCATCATTGTTCCGGTATACAATGCGGAGCAATATTTACGACGCTGTGTCGACAGCATTTTGAATCAGGAATACACGGACTTTGAAGTGTTTCTGGTAAACGACGGCAGTACGGATTCCTCCGGTGACATCTGCGAGGAATACGGCAACAAGGACACAAGAGTCATTGTGATCCAGAAGGAAAATACCGGAGTCTCCGACAGCAGAAATCTGGCATTGGATCGTGCACGGGGAAAATATCTGCAATTCTTAGACAGCGACGACTGGATCACGCCGGATGCCACAAGACTGTTCGTGCGGGCGGCGGAAGAGTATGGCTGCGATATGGTCATTTCAGACTTTTACCGCGTGGTGGGAGAGCGTCTGTCCCCCAAGGGAGACATTGAAGAGGAGGGTGTGCTCACCCAGGAGGAGTTCGCGGCACATATGATGGAGAATCCGGCAGACTTTTACTATGGTGTGTTGTGGAACAAACTGTACCGCAGGGATCTGGTGGAGGAGCACAGTCTGCGAATGGATACGAATATCAACTGGTGTGAGGATTTTCTGTTCAATCTGGAATATATCCGTTACGCGAAAGTATTCTATGCCCTGCATGCCCCAATCTATTATTATGTGAAGCGCAAAGGCTCCCTTGCCAGTCAGGGAATCAGCATCTCCAAGACGGTAAAGATGAAGTTGAATGTCTTTGAGTATTACAATAACTTCTACAAGCATGTGCTGGAAGAAGAGGACTACGAGAAGAACCGTTTGCAGGTATATCGTTTCTTCATTGATGCGGCAGGAGACGGAACCGTGCCGCCTTCCATCC
>PPYF01028482.1_pt1 | contig 12202 bp, 7 predicted proteins | sample 1559871 | NCBI WGS metagenome assembly PPYF01 (sample SAMN08240021, study PRJNA423297) | Human gut metagenome, whole genome shotgun sequencing project. | reverse complement strand
GGGGAGGCATTCCCGGCATCATCTCCAAGCGCTGCGATTTGAACGACCGCATGAAGCGCATCACGGAAAACGGGGGCACCCCGCAGTGCGAGGAAGCCGTAGTCAAATCCCTCCGCTGGCTGAAAAAACAGCAGAACGGCAACGGCTCCTGGGGTGAAGGGCAATTCCGCGCTTCCATGACCGGCATTTCCCTGCTGGCCTACCTGGCCCACTGTGAAACCCCTCTTTCCGAGGAATTCGGAGAAAACGTCCTGAAAGGCATTTCCTTCCTGGTGGACTTAGGCATGAAAAACCCCGTCCTTTCGGAACAGCCCGCCCTGAAGGAAATCTGTTATGACCACGCGGTAGCCACCTATGCCCTGTGCGAAGCCTATACCTTCTGCAAACAGATGGACATCCCCTCCATCTCCAATCTGGAAAAGGTCGTCGTAAAAGCCGTGGACAGGATTATTGACGCCCAGTGTCCCAACGGGGGCTGGGGCTACAGCTACAACAACAAGATTAATCCGGACATCGACCTTTCCGTCACCGGGTGGAACGTGCAGGCTCTCAAGGCTGCCGAACACGGCGGCATCAAGCCTACCAAAGGGGAAATCCGCTCTACGCTGCGCAAGGCCTCAAGCTACGTGTGCAAGAACGTCATGCCGGACGGCAAATTTTCCTATAAGGAAAACGGTAATATGCCCCGTTCCTCCCTGGTAGGCGTAGGCGTGCTTTCTCTGCAAATGACGGGCGACGGCTCCGGCGGTGCAGCCCGCAAGGGATTGGACTGGATTAAGAACAACGTCAAGACCCTCCAGTGGGGCCAGGGAAGCGGCACGGAAAATGTCAAGAGTAATCTCTACATGCATTACTACTGCGTGCAGGCTACCATGAACCGCGGAGGAGACGTATGGACCTCTTACAACAAAGCATTCCGGGACGCCGTGCTCAGCGGCCAGAATGCGGACGGCAGTTTCCGGAAAAATGACGTAGGATACGTTTCCGGCATGAGCAATAAATCTGAAAACATCTACCGCCAGTGCCTGGCAACGCTGATGCTGGAAACCTATTACCGTTTCCTGCCCGGTACGGGGGAAGGCACCAAGAACTCCTGAGGCATCCCTCCGAATAACGAAAAGAGCGCCGCGGGAAAAGGTTCTGCATGCGAGAAAACGAACCTTCTTCCGGCGGCGCGCAAATTAAATCCTGACTTGACCGCAGAGGTTTCTCTTGTTATTCATATGGTTTCCATTTTCTAACGACGTGAATAACAATTCTTCCATCCTTTTCGGCCTTTTTGATGAATTTCTTTGGGTCCGGTGTTCCGGACGCGGAAGTTTTGCCAATAGTCCGACTGTCAAATCCCTGGGGGACGATTACATCGCTTCCGGAGGGCGTCTGATCGTCATTGATCTGGAAACTTGCTCCGGCATTGACTCCACCTTCATGGGCACTCTTGCGGGCCTGTCCCGACGGCTGCTTCCCATCGGGGGATCCGTCCAAATCGCTTCCCCGAGCGAACGCTGCCTGAGCGCCCTGGAAAGCCTGGGGCTGGACGCCCTGCTCAGCATTGAACCGCCCACAGCCCCCTGGAGGGGAAAAGTAGAGCAGATACGTGCCGCCCTGGGTACTGAAAATGCCCCTTCCGTTCACTTGGATGCCAAGGAGCAAACTCTCCACGTTCTCAACTCCCATTTGACCCTGAGCGAAATGAGCGAAGAGAACGAAGAAAAATTCCGCAACGTAACCGACTGCCTGAAAGAAGAATTGGAACGGCAGAAAGATCAATAAAAATACCTCCCCTCCACATGGACCTGCGCTCCATGGCCTCCCTGTATGAGGAAGCCCTTTCCGCAGCAAGGGAAGAAGGGCCGTCCGCCGTCAGGGAACATTCCGTTTCCAATCATTCCGCCCTTCCGGACGAGCGGACTCTTCAGCTTCTTCTTCTGGAAGGAGTATTTGGAACCTCTTTTACGGATGATTCAGGCAGGGACGTTCACATTCTGGATTTCGGGAACTGGAATAAATCCGCCGGACCGGACTTTCTAAACGCCAGGATATGCATTAATGGCGTCCCGCAATCGGGAGATATCGAACTGGATCCCACGCCGGAAGACTGGGAACGCCACGGGCACGGTTCCAACCCGGGGTTTAACGGCGTCATCCTGCACCTCGCCTGCGCGCCCAGCCGTAGGAAATGGTTCACCCGCAATGCCAGGCATGAACGCGTTCCTCTGGCTGTCATTCCCCCCGCTGCGCTGGCGCGGTCAGGAACATCCCCTTCCGGCAGCGCCCCGGTACGCCACTGCCGCCACTCCGGACTGCTGGCATCCATGGCTCCGGAGTTTCTGGAAACACTCCTCCAATCAGCGGCAGCCTACAGGTTCCGGAACAAGCACCGCCGCCATGCGGAACGCGCCAAATACGCAGGAGAGGAACAGGCCCTTTTTGAAAACCTGGCGGAAACGCTGGGCTATCACGCCAACAAAACCGCCATGCGCCACCTGGCCCTGCGGGCGCCCCTGCGTTCCATCCGGAACTGTCCGGAAGCCCTGCTTTTCGGTACGGCGGGCTTCCTCCTTCCCGTTCTTCCGGCCTCCTGCACACCGGAAGCCGTAGAACTCCACAAAAAACTCTGGGCTCAATGGTGGCCCCTGCGGGCGCAATTTGAACTGGCGCCGGACCGCTCCTTTCCCTGGACGTATTCCGGCAACAGGCCGGCCAACCATCCGCAGAGGCGCGTAGGGGCTCTGGCCGTCATCGCAGCAGATTTTGATGCGTTTAAGCGCCTTTGCCTTGCCGGACATACGGAAGAGCTGACGAAGTACCTCTCCTCCCTTACACACCCCTACTGGAGCACCCATGTAACGCTTCCTTCCCCACCGTCTCCCCGCCCCATGGCCCTGATGGGCCGGGATAGAATTCTGGACTTCATCATCAACCACCTTCTTCCGATGAAAGATGACGAACATGCATGGAAGCATTATCTTTCCCTCCGGGCCGGACAGGCGGGAACAAAAGTCCTCTCCGTCCACCAATCCCTGCTGGGCGGCAGGCCGGATGCACACGCCTTTCTTGCGAAAGCCTGGCACCACCAGGCATTGCTTCAAATTCACGAAGACCTGTGTTCCCTCCATTCCTGCGCCATTTGCTCCCTGCTCAGGCAGATGGAAAAGAAATGAGAGCGCAGCCCTTCTTTCCTTAAGACGGGGCGAAGGATCGCCCCTTGCGAAAACCCTTCCCAATCTTTACATCCCGAGAGGAATTCCTTCTTTCGGAACGCGCCATTCAGCAAGCTCCTCCTTTGAAACAAATACCGTCCCTTCCGCAAAGGTCCAGGATAAAAAAGGCTCCCAGCCCTAACGAAAGGACTGGAAGCCATGACTATTTTTAGTTCCCGAACTAAAACTGGATTATGGATTTCCTTTTTTACCTGGCCGCGGGCTGCGAAGATTCCGCTTCCGATTTCAGCGGCAGGGTTTTCATGCGGGTCATCTTCCCGTTGACGCGCACGGGCAACACCTTGGGTTGGGCGGAATACAACTTCACGTTGCTTACCTTGCCGTCCTTCCAGGAAAAATCCACCGTGACGTTTCCCCGGGCTTTCAGCCCCTTCACGGAGCCTTCAGGCCACGCTTCCACGGGAGAGGGCATGATGTCCAGGCCCCCGGCATGGGATTGCACCAACATTTCACAAATGCCGCCTACAATGCCGAAGTTGCCGTCCATCTGCATAGGGGGATGAGTAGTCAGCATATTCGGCAAAGTGTTGAATTTCAAGAGTCCCTGAACCATTTCATGAGCCTTGTTCCCCTCGCCCAGGCGGGCCCACAGAGCCGTGCGCCACGGCCACGTCCAGGAACGGCGGCTGTCTCCGGTCGTGCCGCGCCATTCCAGGGAAAGGCGGGCGGCTTCCGCCAGCTTGGGCGTCTTGAGCTTGCTGATCTGGTTGCCGGGGAAAACAGCAAAAAGGTGGGACGTATGGCGGTGGTCCGTCTTGGGAATGCGGTCAATCATCCATTCCTGAAGATTTCCTTCCTTGCCTATCTTGTTGCCGGCCAGCCTTTTCAGCTTGCCCTCCAGGCTCTTGGCCCAGGCGGCGTCCTTGCCCAGAATGCGGGCGGCTTTGATGGTATTGGAGAAAAGCTCCGCAATGAGCTGCTGGTCATGCATCACACCGTCTTCACGCGGCCCATGTTCGGGAGACCAGCCATTGGGAGCCACCAGAGTTCCAGCTTTCACATCGGCCAGATCCTTCTTCTCCTCTTCGCTCGGATCCTTGCCGTTTGTCTTGAACCCTTCGCCCCCGGCTCCCAGTTCCTTCAAATGGTCTTCCCAGAAATGACAGATTTCCTTCATCAGGGGATACGCCTGTTTTTCCAGATACTTTCTATCACCGGTAAATGCATAATGTTCCCATATATGCAGCGCATACCAGGCCGCACCGGGGATGTTCCACTGCCAGCCGTTGCCACCGAAGATATTCTGGGAGGTGCGCACCGTCCAGCCGCGCACGGGTTTGCCGTCCTTGGTATTGAACCCCTTGTTCGCCTGGGAAGCGTCCCGGCAGCCGGGGGCCATTGCCTCCACATAATTGACCAGGGCCTCATGGCATTCGGAAAGATTGGCGGGTTCCGCCCCCCAATACGCCATCTGGACGTTGATGTTGTTATGGTAGTCGCAGGCCCACGGCGGTTTGACATAATCATTCCACAACCCTTGCAGGTTGGCCGGTAGCGTACCGGGCCGGGAACTGGACAACAGCAGATAGCGGCCGAACTGGAACATGGTTTCCTCCAGATCGGGGTCTGCCGGATTTTTCTTATAGGCCTCCAGACGCTTTGGCGTAGGCAGCTTGGCTACATCCTCCTCCGTTTTTCCGAAGTTGACCTTCACCCGGTCAAACATGGACTTGTACTGGGAAATGTGGGCCTGTTTCAGGGCGGCATAATCCGCAGAAGCGGCTTTGGCCGCATAACGGTCCAGCTTCCTGGAGGGAGATTCACCCTTCCAGTCCTTTTTATAATCCATCAGGTAATCCGTCTCCATGGCGATGACGACCATGCAGGAATCCGCATTTTTCACGGAAATTTTATCTCCCGAGGCAGAAAGCGTACCGCCTTTGGGACGGATCAAAACACGGCCTTCATAATTCATGCCGTTTTTCAACATCCCCTTCCAGGTGATGACGGATCCCTTGGCGGAAATATCTGCTCCAAGCTGGCTGTTAACGGAAAAATTCGCGCTGAATTGGCCGGGGTTGCTGGCTTTATAGTTCAGTACCAGGACGTTGGCAGGCGTGCTGGAGAATGCCTCCCGGTCATACGTTACGCCGTCCGCCTTGTAATTCACTTTATGAATACCGTCCCGGAGATCCAGGGAGCGCGTAAAATCTTCCACAGACAGGGAAGCCGGCTGGTCGCCTTTTTTAAAGTCCACAAACAAATCCCCAAAGGGAAGATAGTTGCCAAACTGGTTCGTTCCGGCATCAGGCCCGTAACCGTACCCTCCCCCCGGATTGGCTCCTCCGGACCAAAGGCTGATTTCATTCAGGGCCAGCCGCTCGCGGCCGGGAGCGCTGAAAATCATGGCTCCAACGCGGCCATTGCCAATGGGATACCCCTCCGCTTCCCAGACGGAGGCAGGCTTTCTGTACTTGCCAAAACTGCCCTCGGAATTTTTGTCTTCCTGCGGATAAACAACTACGGCCGGTTCATCAGACCAGATCAAATTGGAGGCGGAAGGCTTATCCAGAGCCCCCCACCCGAAAGAAACGGCACTTACCGCCACGGCAGATAAATATAGAGATTGGAAATGCATGCTTTAATAAACAATGTCACATATTTACTGCCTTCGCAACCTCTATCTTTCAGCCATTCCGAACTTATCGGCCGCCACATGACGGATTCTTTCCCCCATTATTTCCCTCCCGGCCCAGGGACGCTTCCTCCAATGGCGGCGAGAACAGTAAATTTCCTTGTCTTTAAAAATGACGCCCCTACTTTGGCATGTATGTTGAAACGACTTCTCTCCGCATTTTTTTCTCTGTTCTTTCTGGGAGCGGCCTCCGGTACATCCTTTGCGGAAGTCACCGTTCCGGACGCCCTGAAAGACCGGATTGCCCTGAAAAAAACGGCCCGTCAGCTCAATATCGTTTATTTTCTGGGTAGCGATACGGAACCCGTTCCGGATTATGAACGGCGCCTCAGCGAACTGCTCCTTTACCTCCAGCAGTTTTACGGCAAGGAAATGCAGCGGCATGGCTATGGCGCGCGTTCCTTCGGCCTGGACATCAAATCCCCAGGCCGCGTGAACATCATTGAATACAAGGCCAAAAATCCGGCGGCCCATTATCCTTATGAAAACGGAGGCGGCTGGAAAGCGGCCCAGGAACTTGACGAATTTTTCAAAGCCCATCCGGACAGGAAAAAAAGCCAGCACACGCTCATCATCATGCCCACCTGGAATGACGAAAAGAACGGCCCCGACAATCCCGGCGGAGTTCCCTTTTACGGCATGGGGCGCAACTGTTTCGCCCTGGATTATCCGGCCTTCGACATCAAACACCTGGGGCAGAAAACAAGGGAAGGAAGGCTGCTGACCAAATGGTATGGAGGCATGGCCCACGAATTGGGGCACGGCCTTAATCTGCCGCACAACCATCAGACCGCCTCGGACGGTAAAAAATACGGCACAGCCCTGATGGGTTCGGGCAATTACACGTTCGGGACCAGTCCCACGTTCCTGACCCCGGCCAGCTGCGCCCTGCTGGATGCCTGTGAAGTGTTTTCCGTCACCCCGGCCCAGCAATTCTACGAAGGCAAGCCGGAAGTGGAGGTCGGGGACGTAGCCATTTCTTTTAAAGGAGACCAGATTCTGGTTTCCGGCAATTATAAAAGCCCCCAGACCGTCAAAGCTCTGAATGTTTACATCCAGGATCCTCCTTATGCGGTCAACCAGGACTATGACGCCGTTTCCTTCTCCCGGCGCCTTGGAAAAAAGAGCGGGAAATTCTCCATGAAAATTGACAAAAAAGAGCTGGAAGGATTGAACAATAACGAATTCCGCATTTCCCTCATGTTCATTCTCGCCAACGGGCTGCACATGCAGAAGCACTTCACGTTCCATTGGGACGCACTCCAGGATTACAGGGACGGAAGCAAATCCTGAACGCATTTTCCGTGCGCGGGCGGAGGCCGCCAAAATCACGGCCTCCGCACCTTGCGGGGGCCTTATTCCTTCAAACTGGTGCGCCAGCCGGAAGCGTGCTGATAGTAATAAACCGCTTCCCTTTCCAGCTCTTTCATCCGCCCGTCCGGCTCAACGGCCTCTCCGTCCCGGAAAAATTCCACTCCGCGCTGGGGTTTGAGCACTACCATGTCTTTCCCCTTCAAATAGCCGATATATTGGTAATTGCTCACAAAATACCGGGATTGATAGGAAGGCTTCAAGGCATCCTTCCCATAAAAGGCCGCATCATACGGCCAGTTCAACAGCCCCAGCAGGGTGGGCAGCACGTCAATCTGGCTCACGGGAGTGTCCCGCCGTTCCGGCTTCAGCAAAGCCGGAGCGTAGAAAATGGAAAAAATGCGGTGCGTTTCCGGATTGAGGGCCTGCTTTCCCGCGCTCCCGGCGCCGTGGTCTCCTACGAACACGAACAGCGTGTTGTCAAACCAGGGTTTGGTTCTGGCCTCCTCCACAAAGGCGCCTACCGCATAATCCGCGTATTTCACGGCCCCCATGCGCCCCGTGTGGGAAGGAATGTCAATGCGCCCTTCCGGATACGTGTAGGGGCGGTGGTTGGACGTGGTAAACACCACCTGCAAAAACGGCTTGCCGCGTCCGCAGGATTCATCCGCCTCCCGTACGGCGCGGCGGAACAAATCTTCATCGCAAACGCCCCAAATAGTGGAATGGGTCACCTCGGAATCATCCATGGAATTACGGTCCAGAACCTGAAACCCGTTGTTCCCGAAAAAATAATTCATGTTGTCAAAATACCCGTAGCCGCCGTAAATCCATTTGAGATCATATCCCTTGTCCCTGAATATGGAACCTATGGTCTGCAAATGCTCATTTCCTTCCTGGCGAAGGATGGACATGCCGGGAAGCGGCGGCAGGGATGTGCTGATTGCTTCCAGCCCGCGTACGGAACGGGTGCCCGTGGCATAAGTATTCGGGAAAAAAATGCCTTCCTTTCCCAGACGGCTCAGGCACGGAGTGACGTCAGCCCCGTCTTCCCGGCACTCGTTCAAAAATTCCGCTCCCATACTCTCCATGACCACAACCACGACATTCGGGCGGATAGCCCCCCCGGAAGGACGCACCTGCCTCTTTACGCTGCCGGACGAAGCCTCCGGCACGGACGTGTCATCCGCCGTGAACTCCCGGGCCAGAAACGCCGCCGCTTCCGCATCCGGCAGCGTCCGGTAATAAGCGCGGTAATCCAGTTCATTCTTGAGAAAGGCGCTGAACAGGCTGTAAAGGCCATCCTTGGCCATTTCCGAATTATAACGGTTGTTCACGGCATCCGCATCCTTGATATCCACCAGCCAATATCCCCCCGTGACGCAGGCCAGCAGGAACAGCACCACACAGCCTCGTTTCCATCCGGCAGGAACCGCCCCGTTCCTGGGAAGCAGGAACCTCTTCATTCCCCAGACGGCCAGAACGGACGCCGCCAGAATGCCGCCCAGAATAGGAATGATGGGATAGGACTCGTAAATATTCCCGATAACCTCCTTGGTGTAAACCAGGTAATCCACCGCAATGAAATTGAAGCTGGCTTCAAACTCGTTCCAGAAAAAAGCTTCCGCCACATCTTCAAACAGATTGGCGAGCACAAACAGGAAAAACCATGCGGAGGTGAGCCACCTGTCCGCCTTCCCTCCTGCTTTCCCGCGCGGAAGAATCCACAAATAAACGGCATAGGGAATAAGCCAGTAGCACATGGTGACGGCAAACTCCGTCACAAAAACGTACGCCGTTTTCAGGAGGGGAAGCAACCCGAAATCCATGTTACGGTATTCGAAAAATACCGTAAACAGATTTTCCACCGCCTCAATGCCGAACGCAAACAGGAGGAACGGCCAAAACCTCCCCCAATAATAACGAATCATCGCTACCGGAAATATGACAGCCGGAGCATGCCGTCAATGCTCCATCACAACATCACGGTGATATGGATGTCATTCCAAAGAAATGAGACGGGGGAAGGTTCTCCTACACCACATCCAGAGCGGCATCCCAGTCTTTCCAGACAGGCTCCAGCCCGGCATTCCGTATGGCTCCGACCACCTGCTCCGGTGTGCGCTGGTCGGAAATCTCAAACTGCTCCGTCGCCTTGCAATTCCCTTTCCGGCCATCGGGAAGATCCACCCGGTTGCCCCGCACCGTCAAATGGGCGGCAGCCGTTCCCACGCCCGTGTAGCCCCCCGGTTCCGTGCGCGCAATGGCGGACATGTGGGTCATGCCCAAATGCATCAGGGCATTCCTCATCGGCGCGGGCTCACGGGTGCTGATGGACATGCCTATCTTGGGGAAACAGATGCGCAGGGCGGCCATAAGCTGGACAAAATGGCGGTCATCCAGCATCAAGTCCGGATCAGGTTCATACTCGTAATTCCCGGCGTAGGGACGCATGCGCGGAAACGCCACGGAAAGCGCGGATTTCCAGCAATGCTTCTGCAGGTAATCCAGATGGACGGCAAGTGCCATGGCCTCCCGCCGCCACGGAGAAAGCCCGAACAAGGCTCCTATCTGAATGCGGCGGAAACCGCCCTGGTAGGCGCGTTCCGGGCAGTCCAGCCTCCAGTTGAAATTTTTCTTCATCCCTGCCGTATGCAGGGTTTCATACACTTCCCGGTTATAGGTTTCCTGATACACGGCCAATTGTTCCGCCCCATGGCGGACGATCTCCGCATAACGGTCGTCCGGCAACGGCCCTATCTCCAGCCCCAGGGATGGAATAAAGGAATGCAGGGCGTCCAGGCATTCCTGCATATACCCGTCGGAAACGAACTTGGGATGCTCCCCGGCCACCAGCAGGATGCTGCGCAGCCCCAGGCCGTGCAGGTAGCGGGCCTCCTGCACCACTTCATCCACCGTAAGCGTGGTGCGGATAATGGGATTATCCCGGGAAAAACCGCAGTACTTGCAATTATTGATGCATTCGTTGGACAGGTAAATGGGGGCGAACAGGCGGATGGTCCGGCCGAAATGCAGCCGCGTCAGACGCCGGCTCTCCTGCGCCATCTCCTCCAGGCGGGCGTCGTCAACCGGTTCCAGCAACGCCATGAAACGGCGTACCAGGGGAGTGGGGCAATCCATCAAACCGTTTAATTCTTCAGAAAAAGACATACGTAAACTAAGTAAAATTTTGAGAGAGCCGGCTGCATTTCCATTCCTGAACCGGAAAGCCCCAATTTGCTACCTCCCTTGCAAAAGATACCATCTTTTACCGTGTCATTTCCCGGAGAGGAGCGTTCCATGAAGGCCGGGGAACCTGCGAATCGTCGTGACAGACGGCCTCTTATGGACTAATCTGGCTTTATCCTCCCATGAGCGCTACACCGAACAGCCTTTTCCGCCATTATCTTGATTCCCTGATCCAGCAGGGAACAACGCGAACGAGCCTGACGGATGAAGCCAGAAACGTTCTCAGAACATGGTACGTGGCTTCCAGGCAGGGAGGCCGTCCCGCCGCATCAGCACCCGCTTCTCCGGAACCGCCGCCCCTGCAGGCAGCCGCTCCTGTCTCCGCTCCTGTCTCCGCTCCTGCCGGAAAGCCGGAACCGCCGGAGCTGTTTCCGCAAAACAGGGAACCGGCCTCTGCCATTACCCTCCCGGAAGGGACAATGGAAGACAAGCTGCAATACCTCCGTAATCTGGCGCAGAACTGGAAACCGGCGCGGGAACTCAACTCCCTGCGGGACACCATGGTCTTTGCCACGGGCAATCCCCATACGAAACTCATGCTCATCGGGGAAGCTCCCGGATATTATGAAGAAGTGCAGCAGGAGCCCTTTGTGGGCCGTGCCGGGGAAAAACTCAACCAGATATTAAGGGCCATGGGGCTCTCCAGAGACATGGTCTATATTTCCAATATCGTCAAATTCCGCCCGGCCCTCCCCAACCAGCGGACCAATAACCGTGCACCCACGCCGGAAGAAATTGAAGCGTGCCTGCCCATCATCATGCATGAAATCCGGGTCATCCAGCCGAAAATGATTGTAGCCTTGGGCGGTACCGCCGCCGTAGGCCTGTTGGGGGAACAGGGATCCGTCAGTTCCATGCGCGGCAGGTTTCACGACCTTAACGGCATTCCCGTACGCGTCACTTACCATCCCAGTTATCTGCTCAGATCGGACAGCCCGCGGGAAAAACGCAAGGTATGGGAAGACATGCTGGCCGTTATGGAACGCCTGGACATGCCCATCTCAGAAAAACAGCGCGGCTACTTCCTGCCTAGGGAATAGCCCCGGAAACTCCCTTATGCCTCATTTCCAGCTGAGGCAGGCAAAAATCCCTGAACCATTTGGCGTAGCAGGAAACATTGGTATGCCTCCGCGCATCCGCATTCTATTCTCCAAAGCGGTTGTACCACCCCATCCCGCTTTTTCCCGGAGCAACCTCTAACGCGTCGGCTAATTGGGAGGATAGAACAGGCCGTCCCCCTGCCCCGTATCCCGCCAGGAGCCGCCGAAGCACAGCATGAACGGAGACATTCAGAATTCCTCCCTTTTTACTGGTCCGGGACCTTACGAAATTCCCCTCTCCATCAAATCCTCATCACCGCCCGGCCCTTGTAACGCTGCCTGTGGGATGCAAACATAACCTCCGGAAAATGAGCGCCATGCTCCGGCGTCAGTTCCCGGACCGGAAATTTTTTCAATTCCGGACACCTCCGCATCAAAACTCCGGTGAAATACCTGATACCTCGCCGTGTCGTGAGGCGAAGATCCCGTTTCGCCTTCAACGGTTTCTCAGCGCCTCCGATCAAAAGCAAAATCCATCGGGTTTCAGATATCTGAGGAAGAATATCTGGATGTCCTCCAACGGTTCAGAATCCGATGCTGGGAAATTTGCCGCCGTTACCGGAAAAGCGGAGGCGCCGGCATAAAAACATACCTGGGCAATGCAACCGTTTTTGAGCCGGAACGCTATTTGCGCGAGAGGAACCGGAAGAAGAGGCTGCTGCTGCGGGAAGCCCGTCCGCTTG